>Ga0209060_10000709_pt1 | contig 50585 bp, 38 predicted proteins | sample Coa_R1_8_FD_187155 | JGI IMG/M metagenome (GOLD analysis project Ga0209060, IMG submission 187155) | Surface soil microbial communities from Centralia Pennsylvania, which are recovering from an underground coalmine fire - Coalmine... | ecosystem: Environmental > Terrestrial > Soil >...
TAACGGCAGCCGAACTCCCAGCGGGCTGCCGGGCTATCCCCTTCTCTCTGCTTTCGGAGCCCTCAATCGCTAAACTCAAGCGCTACGAAGATTTCGTTCGGCAGCCAATGGAATCGGGTGTGACACTCGAGAAACTGTCCTAAGCGCACCAGAGTGCCTGCCTGAGGCACGCTAGTCTGCGCCTATGAAAAATCTACGCGTGATTCCTTCCTTACTTGCAACACTTCTCGTCGTATCCAACGTAGTAGCGCAAACCACAGCCGGTCCTGCCACCGACGCACTCTCGGAGCCTAGCGGGATTTCTGCGGCACGCAGCAAATACTTGGAGAAGACGGCGGATGCGGTCGCCACGAAGAATAACCAGACCGAGGCTCAACTGCCGCGGCGCGGAAGGGGAATGCCGGCGCCCCCGCGGCGTGGATACTATGGCGGTGGCTCCGCAACACCTTGGATGGCCGATAGCGACCCCGGTCATGCACTTATCGGAGCTGGGATTGGCTTTGCCGTTGGGGCAGCAATCGGCGCTGCCGGGGCTGTCCACAACGGAACGCCGGTTGGGGGCGGGGTTTTCATCGGAGGTTCGCTGTTCGGTCTCTTGGGCGCAGCGATTGGGGCAACTCACGGCGCCGGCCATCCCTTCGTTCATCGAAGAAGAACCTATCCGGCATGGCCTGAGGATGACGAGGAGGGTCATCTCCGGTCGCCCGCAACTGAGAGGAACTCGCAAGCGACACTATCGCCTTCACAGAAAGCAACCTTGCCGAGCGAGTCAAACGACGTTGGAGCGAGTGCTGCAACGTCACCAGAAGCACCGTCTCGCCCAGTGGAGCCGACCCTAGGCACGGTATCTTTCCCGAAGACGCAGAACTGAGAAAACTCCAGGGCAGAGCCGGATTATGATTGCAGCTGGTCAAAAGGGATAATTCTGGAGAAGATTGCCCGCGATAAGAAGATCCAGTTTGATCTAAGGCAATGTTTTCAATGGCAAAGAAGCCGAAATGACGGTGCGCGCATCATATAAGGGTACACGTGGCATGCCTGTTACCAACGGTGACCCTCCCCCTCAATACCCGTCTAATCACGGTGATATACTGCGTATATTCAGCCGCAGTAGCTGGGGTGGAAGCACGCCCTCAACGAAGGAAATCTCAAGATGGCTCGTAGTTCACGCCGATCGCTTTTTCTAGTAGTTTTTTTCCTCCTTGCCTGCGGATTCCTGGGCATCTTGTTTGCCCAGCGATCCGGTCAGCAGTCGTCCATGACGGGCGACTCCGATGTCAAGGACAGCCTTAAGCAATTCACCGACGTTTATGCACTCGTCGAAGAGAATTATGCCGAGCCCGTAAACGCAGACAAGGCGATCTATAACGGGGCAATCCCCGGGATGTTGCATGCGCTGGATCCGCATTCGAACTTCTTCGATCCAAAGTCTTATGCGCTTATGCGCGAAGACCAGCGTGGCAAGTACTACGGCGTGGGGATGACGGTGGGCCCGCGCAACAACAAAGTCATCGTTATCTACCCGTTCACGGGAACACCCGCCTATAAGGCTGGCATTCACCCTGGTGACGTGATCATCGCGGTCGACGGAAAGTCGACGGAAAATATGAGCACCAGCGACGTCGCTGACATGCTGAAGGGACCCAAGGGTACGACGGTTCACATCAGCATCTCGCGCGAAGGCGTCGAGAAGCCTATGGAGTTCACGCTGGTGCGTGATGAGATTCCGCGCTACAGCGTTGACGTTCATTTCCTGATCAAGCCGGGCGTCGGCTATATGCACGTGAACGGCTTCAATGAGACGACCGAGCACGAAGTCTCCGAGGCCCTTGATTCCTTTGGCGATCTGAAGGGCCTGATCCTTGACCTGCGGGGAAATCCCGGCGGACTGCTCAGCGAAGGCGTTGGCGTCGCCGACAAGTTCCTGAAGAAAGGCCAGCTGATCGTTTCGCACCATGGCCGCGCTTCGGCGGAAAAGCGTTATGTGGCGCAGCATGGAAATGGCGGCAAGGACTATCCGATCGTCGTTCTCGTGAACCGGCTGACTGCTTCCGCAGCGGAGATCGTTTCCGGAGCGATTCAGGATCATGACCGTGGCTTGATCGTGGGTGAAGTGACGTTCGGCAAGGGCCTGGTGCAGACTGTGTATCCGCTCTCGGAAAACACTGGGTTGGCGCTGACGACCGCGCACTACTACACGCCGAGCGGGCGACTGATCCAGCGCGATTACAGCAATATCTCGCTCTACGACTACTACTACAACCGCGGCGATGCCGAGAGCAACAATACGGCGAACCGCGAAGTGAAGCTGACCGACAGTGGTCGCACGGTGTACGGCGGCGGCGGAATCACTCCTGACGTCAACGTTGCTCCGGTCAAGACCAACCATTTCCAGGACACGCTGCTGCAGCATTATGCGTTCTTCAACTTCGCCAAGCGTTATGTGGTCGATCACCATCCGACCAAGAGCTTCGAAGTCGATGATGCGACACTGCAGTCGTTCCGCAAGTCGCTCGACGAGGCCAATATTCCCTACACGCAGGCTGATCTGATGGATAACAACGACTGGATCAAGTCGAATATCAAGTCGGAGATTTTCGTCGACGCGTTCGGTCAGGACGAGGGGATGAAGGTTCGGGCTGAGTCGGATCCCGAGGTCGTCAAGGGGCTTGAACTTCTGCCTCAGGCAAAGGCTCTGGCCGATAACGCTAAGAAGATTGTCGCCGAGCACAACATGACCCCGGCGTTTAACCGCTGATCGAGCAGGATTTCTGTGGAAGCCCGGACTCAATCCGGGCTTTCTTTTTGCCCGGGCAGATGACTTTTTGATACGCGGCCGTTCATTGACTTCGCCTTATGGCTATGTGAAAATCCGCGAAAGAGGGCGTTCTTGCGGGGGCAGGCACGGCCTTCTCGCTCACAGTCCTACCGAGGCGAGCAGGTTTGAATCGGCACGAGATGGGCCTTTTTCAATATCATGACAAGGGCGGCAAGACGCGCCCGCGACACTGCGGCCACTTGGGGCTCGCGTGAAGCTGCCGATTTTGGTTGGAATGGTGCTTCTGGCCGCCATCGCAGGATGGATGGATTTGCGCAGCAGACGCATCCCCAACTGGCTGACGGTTAGCGGATTGGTGGCGGGAATCGCAGTTCATGTTTTCCTTGAAGGGTGGGTTGGCTTGAAGGCTTCCCTGCTCGGCGCCTTGGTCGGACTCGGACTGCTGCTACCCTTTGTTCTGCTGCGAAGTTTGGGCGCGGGAGACTGGAAGTTAGCAGGAGCGCTCGGGGCGTTCACGGGACCGGGACTGTTGATTGACCTTCTGATCGGATCGATCTTTGTGGCAGGACTCATGGCTGCGATACTGGTGATTTATAAGAAGCGAGTGCGGCAAACGGTGAGGAATATTGGGCACATCCTGATTTCGCTGGTGACGTTTCGACTGCCCGAGACGCGGGTTTCGCTCGATAATCCAGATGCGTTGAAGGTCCCCTACGGAGTGGCACTGGCTTCTACGGTGATTCTCTTCACGGCTGCGTACAGCTGGGGAGTTCGTTGAATGCACGATCTCAGAGACAGATTTGTCGCGTTGTTTATCCACGGGACCGATGCCTCGGAGATTGCAGAAACCGCCTTCGTGCTTCCACTGATGTTCATGATGCTGTTGGGTATTTTCTGGTTCGGGCAGGCGTTCAGCCTGTATGGAGCCATCACGCGGGCTGCGCAGGAGGGAGCCAGGGCTGGGGCGGCGCCCGCTTGCTCTACATGCACTCCGCTTACGAACACGGTCCAAGCGCAAAACGCAGCCACCGCAGTGAAAAATGCCCTGATTGCCTCGAATCTTGATCCCAACCTGATGCAGACGTCGTCTGCGCCAACGTTGCCCACCTGTAGCGGTATCGTATCACTCAACTGTTCTGGTAACGGCGCAGCTTGTGTCCAATTACCGGTCCAGTTGCTGACAGCCAAGCAGGGCGGCGGAGATTGCGGCGTTTTTGTTTATTTCCAATATCCATTTCAGTCGTACCTCCCATTTACGTCGTTAAATCAACAGCTGATCACTCTGACAGCATCAGCACAGGTTCGTATCGAGACGAGGTAATCATTCTTTGACCTTGCAGAGGCAGAGTTGGTTAAAACGATCGGCGTGGCGCGACGAAAATGCCACGCAGCTCGCGGAATTCGCCATCACTTTGCCGCTGCTGATTTTTTTTGTGGTTGGCATATTCGACTTCAGCGGCGCCTTCACACTGAAGCAGAAGCTGACGAATATTGCGCGCGATACCGCCCGTGCTGCGGCGGCAGACCCGGCGACCGACTTGAGCAGTGCTCTGCCGTACTCTGTGAGCGACGCCTTCTACATATTCGACAATTACCTGGGGGCCAACAACATCAACGACTGCGGGATCGCGCTGCCCACGGCGGGTGCGCAAGCGCTCACATGGCAATCCACTGTGGCTTCCAGCACCAGCTCGCCTTGTGGCATTACGTTTACTATCAATCGAGGCTACTATCTTCCTCTGGCCGCTACGTCGACGCCACCCACCACGACTTGTACGCCATTGCAGCCGTCGGCCGGAGCCACGCAAGTTGTCGCCACATGTGTAAGCATCCAATACACGTATCAATGGCACTTTGGACAAGTGGCTAGCTTGCTCGGAAGAAATGCAGTGTTACCTACTAGTATCTCGGCGGTTGCAGTTGCGATGAACGAGAATTGAAGCGTCTTCGATGAAAGTTACGTATACATTTCGGCGGCTGGACAATAACCGAGAGAACGGTGTCACGATGGTGCTCGTTGCCGCAGCGATGGTGGCGATTATTGGGATGGCAGCGATGTCCATCGATCTCGTCACGCTCTATCTGGCACGCGAGGAAGCGCAACGCACGGCGGATACAGCGGCGCTGGCGGCCGCCAGAATTATTTCTGTCTCAGGAATTACGGGAACGGCGAGTCCGACTAAAGACACCACTGATTGGAGTAGCATTTGCAGCGCCGCCGGTGGCTGGGCAACACAAGCTGCTGTGGCGGTGGCAGCGCAAAACACCATCGGCGGACAATCAGTCCCGGTCGTGTCGGTTACGTATTCAGACGGGTCAACCACCTCGAATGATTGCACTACCCTTTCCGACGTGTTTGCCGTGAATCCGATGGTCACGGTACAAATCACGCCATCGGTGACAATCCCCAGCTTCTTTTCACGGATTTGGGGAAGCACGGGCAACCAGATCAGCGCCTCCGCGACGGCAGAAGCTTTCAATCCATCACAATCCGACACTCATGTCGTCGGCGCCAGTGGAAGCGTCACTCCTGTTCAACCGCATTGCGTCAAGCCATGGATCGTGCCGAATTTGGATCCGGGAAACTGTCCGCCAGTGGGGGCGTGTAGACGGTTCGTAAGCAACACTGATGGGAGCATTAGGAATCCGGGGATTGCGCCCGGAGGCGCCTTCCGATCATCGGCGGTCATTGGTGAGACGTTCAATTTGTTCGCTGATTGCCTACACACGGGTGCACCCTGTGGGATCGTCGACTCCCCGTTGAAGGCGAATGTCGCTGGCGGTACATACGAGGACAAAGGCCCTCCTTCTTTAGCCACCTTTCCCAACCTCGAATACCTTCCGGCAGCAGATCCCGTCACGTCGGTCGGCTATCTATCGTCATGCACTGGGACATCGAAATACCAGCAAGCGGTAGCCGGATGCGACCAAACCACGGCTTACCAGTGTGGAGTACAGGTTTCCGCCGGTGGCACGAATACCATAGACCTGAACGAAAATCCTGGAGGCGCTGCTGGTGACACGGCTACCGGGCTCGCTTGCTCACTGACTCACAGCGCTACTGTCCCGCTGTCCGGACAAGATATTATTATCGGGAGCAACGGGAATCCCTATCCTTTCGTCGCCATTGCCCAGGATGTGACTTCGAAAGCAATGGGAGTTCCAGTCGGCACGCCCCTCACCTCCAGCAACTCCATCGTTTCCCTCCCGATTTACGATAGTTCTTCCCCATTGTTATTTAGCAACAACACCGCACCGGTTACGATCGTGGGTTTCTTACAGGTCTTTGTCAATTCGGTGGATCAAAATGACGGAAGCGTTAATGTCACAGTCCTAAATGTTGCGGGATGCGGTACTGCCGCGACAAATGCTCCGGTCTCTGGCAGTTCTCCTGTGCCGGTGCGGTTGATTACACCACCGCCCCCGCCATCGCAGTAAAGCCTCGTCAACCAGTGGGTTCAGATCACCCGATTACTTACTTGTCTGTGACGTCGGGCGTGTCGAAGTCCGCCTCGGCCCGGGCGGCGAGAGGTGCACCAGTGTTAGCTGCGTTAGGGTCGGTGCCTTGCGCTCGCATGGGAGCCGCTCGATTTTCGACCCGAGCGGGCGCGTCGTCACTAGCCTGAACAACTGGCTCGGACGGCGTGTTGTTGCCGCCTTCGGTACGGTAGCTGAGGATCACGCGACCGAGTCCGCGGGCATCCTCGCCTGCGCTGAGGATCAGGAAATTGAATTTGGATCCGTTCAGCAGACGGGCGAGAACTTCGGGCGCTGGGGCGGGTTCGATCTCCGCGACAACTTTCTCTTGCTCGGCACCGGCGGGAATCGAGATCTCGGCCCCGGTTCGCTGCTGGATGGCAAAAAGAACTTCCGAAAGTGTCGCCTTATTGGCGTGAATACCTAAAAGGCCGTCGCGGAACGAAACCTGCAGCGGTGTTTGCTGGGCCTCGATGCTGATAGGTTCCCTGCTGGTTGTGTAGTTGGCTGCGACTAGTGCAGCTTGGCCGTTCGAACCAGCTCCGCCCTGATAGCCAAGCGAGGCGTTGGTGGCTGCGCCGTCACTCGTTACCTTGATCATCACCGTGCGCCCGTAGGGAAAAATCTGGTACGAACGAGCCGTCTTCAGATCAAGCACAACCCGCGTCACCGGAGGCTTTGACTGAAACAGTCCTACGCGCACGTCCTTCACTTCCCCGCGATCCACGGACTGGTTGCGAACCTGACTGGTCGGAGTGGCATTAGGAAAATCGACGACCAGACGGTCCGGACCGGTCAGCACGCGCGTTTCAGGAACGATGTGCTCGCTGGCTTCGACTTCAATCTCGACGGTATCTTTGCTGCCCAGAACTTTGACGGATCGGACGGAAACCTGCGCGACGGAAGGAACAGACAGGCATGCACATAATGTGGCTGCGAACAGCTGGCTCGCGCTCACTCGCGGAAATCTGTGCATGAAAAACCTGCGCCGGTGCGATTTTAGCGGAATCTACCGCGATTCTAGCAGCGATCCTCAGAATCGGCACTTACGTTGGTATTAGAACCTCAGGTTTCTCGTCAGCGAGTCATCGGCTTCAGGATGTCGCCCAGCACGTCGGGCTGGTTTTCTACTCGTTCGAGATGGGGATTCTTCTCTCCATCGTGGTAATCGACGGAATATGTTTTGAAGAATTGTGCGTTCTCAACGAGTAACTCGATCGGCTGGTTACTCCCTTGAGCCGCTTTGATTGCCGCACGCAGCACCGGCGGAGCCCATTTCCTCTCATTTACCGCCACCAGCCGCATACCGGGACCGATTCCGGCTTTGTGCGCGGGCGAGCCGACGATAACGTCGGCGATTTTGCCGTCTTCTGACGCCGAGAACCCAAGGGAATATGTAAAGTCAGCAAACTTGAATTTCTTTTCGGCTGCGTGCGTGAATACATTCGGCCGATCGTCATAGACCAGCTGCCAACCGCCTTTTTCGATGCCTCCAAGTGGCGCGTGGTCTGACGTCGCGTTAATCCTCTCATGCAGCAGATGAGCCCAGTCGTACGGCGCGACTTCATTCAAGGCGCGTACAACATCATCGAAGGTGTAGGGCACTACTCTCGGCGGACCACTCTCGCCGCCGTGAAAGCTGCGGCAGAAATCGTTCAATGAGTGGCGGCCATGCGTCTGCTGGCGGATGATGGAGTCGACCTCCAACCAGATCAGATCTCCCTCCGGATAGTAGTCAAGACTGCGACGCCAGTTTTGCCACTCCGGCGTTTGTATGACGCGTAGCGTCTGCACCGATCGCGCCGTGTCTTCGAGCGGACGCCAGGTACGTCCGGTACGGTGATCGAGCATGGCTGCTGTTGCCGCCAGCGACTCCCGATAGTGCTCAGCGGTCAGCAATCCGCTACGCTCGGCGAGCAGGTCGCCGAGATAATCCGTGAGCCCTTCGTAGACCCAGAGCAGGTCGCCAATCATTGGCTCCTGGTAGTTGGGAGTCGCGAGTCCGGCAGGGCGGCGATATTTCCCATTCCACGAGTGAGTAAATTCATGCGGCAGCAGGCCGGCTTGCAGCATATCCAGGTCAGGGTCGAGCAGGGTCCGCTCGGCGGCCACACTGTCATTCGATTCGTGATGCTCGAGACCGTGGCCTCCGACCTGATTGCTTAGCGTATAGAGGAAGTCGTAATGGCGGTAATGACGCGCGCCAAACAGAGCTCCTGTTTCGGCAACGAGCTTCTTGTAGGCCGCCAGATCCTTGGGCGACATGGCGAGCGCGGCCTCGGAATCGGCGACCAGATCCATGACATGCATGGGGGATTCGCCGGGTTTGGTCAGTTCGATCTTGCGGAAGTGAGTTCCAGCGATCAGTGGAGAATCAACGAGCGTCGTTAACGACACTGGCGAAAACTCCACATTCGTGCCATTTTCTCGAGAGACTTCCAGCGCGGTTCCGAATTGCCATCCGTGCGGCAGATTCACGGAGGGAACAAACGTCACATCGTCAGAGCGGACGCCCTTCGGGTACAGCACCACAGCGTTCCAGTTGAGATCAAGGATGTTGTCGGAAGCGGCCGGGCCGCCGCCACCTGCGCTGTCTTCGGTGGTGATAGCGTCCAGAGAAACATCGAGCGAATCCACGCCTGCGGGGATGGTGATATGGAATTCGTACATTTCGACGGGATCACGCTGCCACGGGACCGGATGATCTGCGGCTTCCATTCGGATGCCAGTGAGGCCTCCAACCGGACCGCTCGGACGATGGTTGCCCGGAATCCACTTGGGAAAGACCAAAGACATGTCGCCGGGATGAACAGGAATCTGCATTTGTGCGTGATAGATGTTGCGCGGAGCGTCTGTGAGATCGACGTGAAGCCGGATCGTTTGGGCTGAAGTTGCGAGGGCAAAATCCAAGATCCCTGCGATAACCGCCGCAGCCCAGCATAAGTGACGCTTCGTGAAAGGCAAGAAAGGGCCTCCGGAGAATGAGTCCAGAAGGCTACCGAAGCAACGTCAGAAAATGCAACTAGTGGGTTGGGTTTGGAGCAAATCGGCGGCGAGTGGCCCAGTAAACGAAGGCCAGACCGGAAACGAACATCAACCAGGTTGCTGGTTCCGGGACCTCAGTCGAACCACCACCCCCGTTTGGACACGGCCCGATTGTTTTCTTCTTCTTGCTATCGCTGATAGCGACAATCTCTCCCTTGGCAGGCTTCTTCCCAATGCCACAGACTCCGGGCAAAGGCGGAGGAGCGATCGGAACCCACGGGTAGCCTCCGCCGAGAGGATCGTACAAGCCAAGAGGCGGTGCTGGTCCCAAACCCGGCACCGGCGGACGGGTTAGCAGCGTCGATTGAAACGGGACCGGTGGCTGCGACAAAGCCGTGCCGAGGTTTGGTGCGACGGGTTCTTCGAATTTTGCAGCGGCCGGCTCCGACTGAGATGTGGCCTGCTGCGGAACTTCTTCCACGCGGTTTCCGCAGCGGGTGCGGGCGGTAATTTTGCCGTCGGTGATAAGACTCTCGCCCTTTTTCAAACTTATGCGGTGACGCGTCCAGTAAATCCTGTTGCCGATGCGATAGGAAACGTAGACAGTGCGAGCCAGAACAAGTTGCACGATTCGAGCGTGGTCGTAGTCGAATCCCGCGTAGTGAGAAGCGACAACCGGATCGTGCTGCGCCGCCCATTTCAGTTCGTGCGCGTCTTTCACCCCGCCGGGTACGACTGAGTAGGGATAGATCGGACGGTTCTCTATCGAACGGAGAGCCTCTTGCTGTGTGGCCAGGAAATGATCGCGGCTCGCCTCGACCGCATCACGGCTCGGTTCGGGGTTCCGAGAGACTTTGAATAACGAGGGGCTCAGGTAACGAAGCGCAATCGTGGCAAAGCCAACGGTAAGCACGCCACTGAGAGTCAGCAGCAGTGCTTGCTGGATGCGACGATTACGCTGATGGCGGCGAGTCCTGCGGCGCCGCACGTAGATAACAGTGCCTGAAGATTCCTGTTGACTCGACAACTCACCCTACCTTAACCGGTCAGATTCCTGGGATGGAGACCGGGGACACTCCCGAAGTTATGAATGCACTTTCATATCCATCGTGTTAAGCATCTTCCTCGCAAGAACCGAAGGATTTTCGATTCCAAGGTCGCACAGATGCTAGCAGATGGTGCATCGCTTTGCACAATATATGTCGTACATTTCTGTGAATCCCCTTGGTTCGTGGCGCGCAGTGAGAATTCATTCTCCATCAAGACGCTGACAAAGGTAACACCACGTACGTGCCATTCCGAAGGGTCGAAAACCGTTGGTACTATGCCTTTGATTACAAGAGTAAAGCTGAGATTGCGAGTTGTCGTCTACGCGGAGGGAAACAGATGAGTTTGAAGCGTGGATCTCTGGCCATTTTCGTCGCTCTAGTCTCGTTGGTGTTGGTTAACACTGCCTCCGCGAACTCCGTGAATATGAAGTACCTGGGCATCCACAACGAAAAGTTCATCTTTTCGATCGATGGCAGCAGGCACTTTACCGCGCTCATGTGCGACAGCTTTGATAACAACATTCATCCCGGCGAGAGCTGGACCGCGACCGTTTCGCCATTCCTTGCCGGCATCGCACACAGCATGTTTGGCCCGGCCATGACACTCGACTACAAGGCCGCCGGTCTGATTTACAAGAGCATGCTAGCGGGCACTCTGAATATCACGCAGGCGCAGTGGGCGGTGTGGGGATTGTTCTCGACCAACGCTCAGAATACAAAACAGTTTCAATATCTCGGTGGAGCTGCGATCGACGCGTCGTATCTCGCGATGGCACAGACTGCTCCCAACGGTGCGTATAAGGGGTTGTTGCTCTACACGCCGCTTGGAGCCAAGCCCGGATCCGGACCGCAGGAATTTATCGGATATAACTGCACGGCAGTTCCTGAACCCGGCAGCCTAACCCTGCTCGGCATCGGCCTGGTGGTGCTGGGTGGCGCGATGAAACTCAAGTTCGCCAAAGCGTAGCTGTTTGTTCGTTTCACCCTTCTGAACGCATCTCACCCTTCGCCGCACAGCTCGCAAACTGTGCGGCTTTTTTCTTTTCAGGGTACGTCACTGAATGGCGTATTCGATCTTGATGCCTCGCTTCTCCACTTCGTCGAGGAATAGATCGGCTGGGACATCTACTTCCTGGAGGACTCCGCCACGCTTGCTGATCGCTCCCGACGCAAGCATTTGCACGACGATAGAAGCCGGGAAGGCAGTCGTTCGCATCATCGCGCTCATATCGGTCTTCGGATCGTAGTGATCGACCATGGTGAAGGATGCAACACGTCCCTTCAAGCGTCCACCCAGCAGGCCACGGACGCCGGGGCGGTTCACCGACTCGTGAGCCTCCAGTCGCATGATGCAGACGTCGGGACCTTTCGAGGCGAACTTCCCCTCGAAGATCTTCGACATCATCGCGCGCGGAGAGATTTCCGCATTGCCGAACTTCATCTTTTCGCTCGAGAACAGACCGAGCTCTTTCAGTTCGCAAAGCAGATCGTAATGGCCTGGGTAGCGCAGCGTTTTTTCGAAACACTCGCCCACTCTTTCTTCGAACGTCTCAGGCAAAGTTGAGGTCCCACCGGACGTGTGGAACGCCACTAGCGGCGAGAATCCAGCGATGTGAAAATCCTCGGGCTCGGTGAGCGGGTCAATGGTGATCAGCTTCCCTTTCCGGAGAATGCGAGCGGGCTCAACGTATTCGTTGATGAGTCCTTCCACCGAAAACACAAGTTGATAGTGAAAGGGCGGTGTGGGTTGTTCGGGCAATCCGCCGACGTAGAGCCGCAAAGCGTCGGCGCGTCCGCCGAGCCGGCGTACCAATTCACCGCCCAAAATCGAGGCCATCCCCGGCGAAAGGCCGCAATCCGGCGCCAAGCCACCCCTCGCTTCTCCGCCTTCTTCGATAGGGCTAGTTCCTGACGCACGACGGTATTGTTTCCACCAAGATCCGCGAAATGACACCGGGCCTCGACAGCCGCACGCGCCAGACCCAGATTCAAGAAATACGGAACTGCCGACAGGGCCGCATTGTGTCCGCGCATGACCTTGACGGCGGCCTTCTCATCGCTGGCATCAAGATTTACAGCGCGAACCTTTTTGTCGCGCGTAATCCGATTGACGCGGGCTGCAACTTCTCTGGCGCGCTTCGCGTCGCTGTCTACCAGAGTCACGGAATCCACTTGCGGCGTGCGAGCCATATCGAAGGCGGCCGCCGATCCCATCATGCCGGAACCAATCACTAAGAGCTTCATAGTTTCTCTCCCTGAAATGTGCGCAGGTTCAAATGGCGAGGTAACCGCATTCAACGCAATTCAGGCAGACGTGCAGTTCGCTGCCTTCGTACCTCGAAGAAGAAAAAAGTTTGTCAGGAAGGAAAAACTAGAGACCAGCCGGGGAGATTCTCTCGCAGATGTGATGCCGCAGATCGAGCCTGATGAGGTTCACCAATGATCGTACCATCTGCTTGGTCCAGAACGCTTGTCTCCGAGGGCTGTGGATTGCCGAAAAGGCAATCAGTAAGAGAATGTATCCATAATCGGAACAGAATCCACCGCAATCTTCCAACACTAGAGAGTCAATCCGACTCCAAGGTTTATGTCGTCCTCCAGCGGCGTTGCTGCTTCCCATTCAGAAGTCACGATACTTCGACCTTCATCGAGATCTCGTTTTCGTTTCGTGCTGACCGGTGCGGCCCTGCTGGCTTTGTTATTGGTCGGCACCGGGATCGTTTTGTGCAGCAGATTCTGGCCGTTTTCCGAGAAATCTGTCATCGAAAACTTGGCCGAAGCGAGTGACAGCACGGTCACAATCCAGAGCTACCACCCGACTTATTTCCCGGTTCCGGGCTGCGTTCTTGAAGGCGTCGAGTTCCGGCATGGCGACCGTCACATCCTCCTGATCACGATTGCGAGAATGAGGATCGAAGGAAGCTACGGTGGAATTCTGATTCGGCATGTTCCCAAAATTACGGCTGATGGAGCGCAGGTCTTCATCCCGCCGTTTGGCAGCAACGAGGTTTTCCACTCGCAGCACTCGAAGCTGGTCGTGGATAGACTCATCGCGAACGGAAGTTCCGTTTCCTTCCTATCCAATGACAGGAATAGCCAGCCCATGCGTTTTGATGTGCAGGATGCGTTGCTCACCGGCGTCCGGTGGGGTAGTCCTATCAGTTATCTGCTCAGGTTTCACAATCCCAACCCTCCAGGCGAGATTGCAGTCGCTGGGAAATTTGGGCCTTGGGCTGACGGTCATCACGAGGACACGCCCCTGTCGGGAGCGTACAAATTCGACCAGGCCGACCTGAGTATCTATGGGGGAATCTCCGGCACTTTAAACTCGGAAGGCAAATTCGACGGAGTATTCAAGCATCTCAACGTCTCCGGCTCCACGGACACTCCTGATTTCAAAGTCAAGGGCGGCGGTCACAAGGTGCGACTCCGGACTACCTTCGATGCGTTCGTGGACGCGACTCGCGGTGACACGTTCTTAAATCGAGTAGAGGCTGAGTTCGGACGGACTACGGTTGTCGCCTCGGGCAGCGTTGCAGGATCCAATCAGGCCAAGGGTAAGGCAGCCAAACTCAGGCTCACATCCCGCAATGGCCGCATTGAAGACATCCTTGGATTGTTCACCAGCGATGGTCCGCCAATGTCAGGCCCCATCTCCGTCTCGACCAGCGTTGAGATTCCTCCAGGAAACACGCCTTTTCTCAAGAAGGCACGTCTGCACGGGAAGTTCGGCGTGGACGAAGGAAGCTTCACTAAAGCGGAGACACAACGAGACGTTGACTCATTGAGCGCCGGCGCACGAGGAATGAACAAAGAAAACCCGGAAACTGTCTTGACCGGTCTAAAAGGACAAGTCGATTTAGCCAGTGGCGAGGCAAACTTTGAAGATTTACGTTTTGGAGTCCCCGGCGCCAATGCCCATCTGCACGGCACGTATAACATTCTCAGTTACAAAATCAATTTGCACGGATTCATGCGGGTCGACACCAAGGTTTCCAAAACCTCAAGCGGAGTGAAATCGTTCCTGTTGAAAGTGATGGATCCTTTTTTCAAGAAGAAGCGCAAGGGCGAAGTTGTGCCTGTCCACGTTTTGGGAACCTATGAAAAACCTCAGTTTGGCTTGGACCTGAGCCAGCCGTCACCTACGCCGAAACCTAGCCGGTGAAGATGATTTTGGAGACTGTCTGCGAATGCTTCCGACCTAGCGCGCAGAGCAGCGCTAGCGCGAGCAAAAGCAGGAACCATGTTTGGTGAGGCATTACTACACCGTTCCACCACCACGAGGAGAGCCATGATTCCGGGATGCGTCCATTCCGTGCAAGTTGTTGCAGCACCGCTGCGCCCGGAAACAGGAACGGCGTCATGATAATAAGGGCAACCCGTGCGACCCGCCGCATTTCGCCGTTTAGCTCGCTGATGCACCAACAAGCCGGTATGGAGAGAATGGAAGCGTCGTAAAGCCGATGATAAACGGGGAGCAGACCAATTACGGCGATCGTGGAGAGAGCGAGGAGTTCCGTTTTATTTCCTGTCTCTCTCAGGGTAAGGTAGCCCCAGATCGCTATCAGCAGCGTTCCTGTTGCCAGGGCAAGAATGTTGGCTGAGGTTGCGCTTGACGTAAAGGAATAGAACACGACTTGGAGGTTGATGAGCAGGAAACGAACAGGGTTCGCAGAAGTAAAATCGTCGATTCTGTTATTGGCCGACAGCACTTGAATATTGTGAAAGTAATCATGTGCCCACGGGACTCCCGCAACTTGCATGCGGAGGATGACAATCAAAATCAACAGAACCCCAAACGCGGCGGCAGCCGTCAGAAGCCGCCAACGCCGCCGAAGTAGATAGTAGAGCAATAGAAAGGCCCCGATGTGTGGCTTTAGACTACAGGCGGCTCCGAACATTACACCAGCCATGATGTCGCGCTCTTCAGAAGCCGCCAATACACCAAGTGTGCAGAAAGCCACCACAAGAATGGTTTCATTCCCCCCGGCGATTCCCGTGTGAAAGGGCGCCAGCGCCAAACAGAACGCCACAAACCCATAGGCTCTGGGTTGGCTCCTCGTAAATCCCACTAATCTCGCGAGAGACCAAATGATTGTTCCCGCCGCAGCTACCAACAGCATCGGCCAAACGAACTTGGCGGCCTGCCAAGGCAAGACTGCAATCGGTGCCAGCAGCACTAAGGTTCCGGGCGGAGGAGCGATATGAGTCCGCGTCGTTCCGGGGCTAACTGTCGCGTGTACCTCTTCGTCCCAGAGACTGGCAAAATTCTCTGGCCGGGCAAAATCCTGCCCTCTTAACCAGAGTCTCGTGGCAGCATAGTTTTGTGCCAGGTCGTTCCAGTTTGCTGAGTAGGGAAAACGAAGCGGCCCGCGGACGACAAACTCACATGCCGAGAGCAGCAGTAGCATCCACAGCAGAATCCACGTCCATTTGCTTTCTTTTCCTACAGCTGCTGCATTAGAGGCAATCGCTTCCACTCGTAGCTCCTGTTTATTTTTCCCGACATGCTGCGCCGCGATACACAATGGGGCAGCATCAGCGACACATCGCTATCTGAAATGGAAAACATTTCTAATCCCTATCGCGGAGCAAGCAGCCAGGAACGCCCCCATCGTTCCGATAAACCACAATATTCGCCGATCTTTGGGCAGCCAGCGCAGCAGGGCAAGAAAAACAAAAGGCATCACTGGAATTGAAAACCGCATGAAGTTGCCCCGAGCCCAAATCAGGTAGTCGTAGCAGAAAATCGCGATGAGGAATAGCGATGCGAATATGGCTTCCTGTGGATTGGCGCACGCGTACCGTCGGTAATCGCGGGAGAACATCGCGCACACTCCCGCAAGTACCAACGCTATCCACGAAAAGGTGAGCACCAAATTAGTCCACGGTGCGGGGTATACCAGCGTGCCGACGATAATCGCGTGAAAGGGCCAACCGAACAGGTGCCCGTGAGGTCCGCGCACATTGACCGCCCCGTAGTCGCGCGAAGTATAGCTGTGGACCGTGAGCAATGGGTCTCCGAAATAATGGGCCAGGGGCCACACATACAGAAGACCGATCGCCAATCCCAAGCAGAGGGCACCAAGAAACTTCATGTAGCGCCTCTGGTACAGCAACGCCAAACCGATGCCTACTAGCGCCAGGAACATCAGGGGGCGAACTGTGGTTGCCAGCGAGGCAAAAAACGCCGCCCAAAGAGGGTGCCCTCTTCGGAAGCTCCAAAAACCGCCCAGGGCAAGAGCAACGGCGAGGGACTCGGAACCTCCTAAGAAGGAGGTTTGTAGCCACCCAAGATTTGTCAGTGCGAAAAAGGCTGCCACCCGCGTACCGAACAATCGAGCCGTCAGGAAAGTACTTACCAGTGAAGCCGCGCTCGCGACGAGCGAGAGAGTCAAGTCGAGAGGGAGATGGAAAACCGTTGACAGGGCGACAATCGTATATGGGTAACCCAAGAAATGCTGAGTATCGATTCCATGAAAATCCCATTGTCGAATTGCCGTCGCAGCCTGCAAGTATGCAGCATTGTCCCCAAAATTAACCACGGCCGCGCGCCAGCCACTGAAAACAATCAAAGTGATATCAAACACAACCCAGCCGACCGCCACCCATAGGAAAAGCTCCCACAGCCTCGGTTCCGTTTCCCAATTTGAGGTGTACTGAGTATCAGGCCGCCGGTTCCCGGCAGGCTCCTTCAGCAAAGCAAGATCTTCGTCTGAAATCTTCACGGTTTACCTGGGGCCGTTTGTGTCGTATTTCAAGATACAACTATCGCATCTTTTCCGACCGATCGCTGCGGATAGGGTCCTTTGTGTCAACAAAAGCAGCTTGGAACCACGCACCTCACGTTTTAATGTCGTGGTGACGTTCGAGTTCGTAACGCAAAAGCTGCAAAATGGACGCGTAAGGGCTTATCAGTTCGTGCACCGACTACGCCGAGACAGGGAATCTGTCCGGGCACCGGCGACTCGGGCTGCTGTGCTTCTTGAATGAGCTCGCACTTGGCTGGTCACCTCCGAGTTGGTCCAGATGAATGTTGCCTTTCGCCACGGGTTTCCTAGTTCGACTTGACAAACGCACATGGTCGAAACTAAAAGTAAGCATTCGTAAACTTTGGGAGTTTGGCAGCAGTAAGAACGAGGCGCCCCCGGACGCCTCAAGCTAAGGAGCGTTCCGCCATGCCAACCGCCAGCCTTCGCACCCTGATTTTCATCGTCCTCCTTCTCACCTTGTTCGCAAGCCTGACGCCTGCTAGTTGGGCCCAGAAGGACACTGCCACTATTGTCGGAACTGTGAAAGATCCGAGCGGTGCGGTAGTGCCGAATGTCAGCGTCACCGTCACGGACGTGGAGCACGGTCAAACGCTGAACACTACGACGAACACGGACGGCGAATTTGTTGCCAGTCCGCTGCGCGTCGGCCGCTATACGGTGACCGTTCAGCAAACTGGTTTCAAGAAAGCTGTGTCGGTGCCGGTCGACCTCGACGTCCAGCAGCGGGTGGCGGTCAATATTGTTCTGCAGGTCGGACAGATTTCTGAATCAGTGGTTGTCAGCAGCGCAACGCCGCTTCTGGAATCAGAAACCTCCGAGCTTGGACAAGTGGTCGACAGTCAGCGCGTCGCCAATTTGCCTCTAAACGGACGCAACTTCGCACAATTGGCATTGCTGACTGCGGGCACGGCGCCCAGTGAACCAGGCGCACGCGATGAGCAGGGCTACGGATTCAGCGCTGGTGGTGCGCGATCACTCCAGAACAACTTCCTGCTGGACGGAATTGACAACAACTCGAACCTGACCGACCTGCTCAACGAGACGAACTATGTGATCCAGCCTCCGGTTGATGCACTGGCCGAGTTCAAGGTTCAGACCAACGCTTACAGCGCTGAGTTCGGCCGAGGCAACGGGGCCATCGTCAACGCCGTAATCAAATCCGGCACAAACGATCTGCACGGCAGTGCCTGGGGCTTTCTGCGAAACAATGTCCTCGACTCAAGGAACTACTTCGATCCGGTCGGCAAAGGCGCTCCGCCCTATGAGCAATATCAATTTGGAGGCACACTTGGCGGGCCAGTCTACATTCCAGGCGTTTACAACGGAAAGAACCGGACTTTCTTCTTCGCCGACTACGAGGGGTTACGCATCCACCAAGCGGACACGCAAACGTTGCTTTTGCCGACTCCCGCGCAGATAAGCGGCAATTTTTCGAGTCTGCTGGATACCAGCACGGTCACAGGAACGGATTGCAACGGCAATCCCACCTACAAGGGAGAAATCTTCGATACAAGACTAACGCAAACAAGTGGCGTCAATACGACCGGGTTATGCGGCATTCCCGTCGGCGGATATACAGCCGGAATTCCTGCAAATATCATCCCCGCTGGCCAAATTGATCCGCTCGCGGCTCGAATCCTTGCATTGCTTCCTCCTGCAAACGTAGCTGGAAATGCTGCGTACAACTACATTGCGAATCCTGTCGAGAACACGCATCGCGCCAACTTCGACATTCGTGTGGACCACAGATTCTCGGACAGGGATAACTCGTTCTACCGGTTTAGCTACGAAAACCAGCCGCGCACTATTCCTCCACCGTTCCCGAACTCTCTGATCGACGGCGGCGGATTCTTTAGCGGCATTGAGGATAATTCCTATCGCAGCCTTGCCCTGAGCGAAAGTCATATGTTCCGTACTTCCGTGGTCAACGAGTTTCGCCTGGGCTACAACCGCATTAATTCCCACCGATATCAATACAACTACAACGTAAATGTATCTGGTCAACTCGGATTCCCCGGGGTGCCGTTCACGAACATTAATGGCGGCTTGCCGCAATTGACCTTTGGAGACGGGAGCGCTCCTACATTGGGCAGTCCTACGTACTTGCCCTCTGTCGAGGTCCAGAACACCTACGTTCTATCCGACAACCTGAATTGGGTGAAGGGCAAACATACCCTGAAGTTTGGAGCGGAGATTCGCCGGGAAGAATTCACCATTTTCCAGCCTGCATCGCCCCGTGGAAATGAGAGTTTTGGCACGACCCTCAGCGATAACCCAGCCAATCCCGGCACGGGTGGCTCCGGGTTAGCCTCCTTCCTGCTTGGATTAAGCAGCGGAGGTGGAATCAACAATCTACATAACGTTGATTATTTTCGGCCACTTTATTCTTTCTACACGCAAGACGATTGGAAGCTGACTCCCAAACTGACGCTGAATCTCGGCCTACGATACGAACTCTTCACGACAGTGAAAGAACGTCACGACGAGCAAGGCACGTTCGACCTGCGGGACCCAACCCAGCCCACGATCATTGTTCCCAAGGGCCAGACAATGCAACTGACACCAACTCTGGCGTCGCAGATTACAGTTTCGCCTACGGGCAGCCGCGGCTTGATTCCCGTGGACACGAATAACGTTGCGCCGCGGGTCGGCTTTGCCTATCAACTCACTCCCGGAACTGTTCTCCGCGGTGGGTATGGACTTTTCTACGGTGGACAGGAGAACGGCCCGTACTCCAATCCCAGCCCAGGATTCAATCCGCCGTTCTTCGTGACCCAGTCCTTCAACGCGCCGTGCGGCGCGGCCTCCGCGAATCCGGCACTATTTGCTTCCGGGAACGATTGCGCTGTACCAGGTCTTAGCAACGCAGCGGGGGGAATCCCTGGCTCGGCGGGAATCTCCGTCGGGTTCCCAGCCACCTCGTTGACCGACCCCAATACTCCAACATTGTTTACTCTCGATCCCGGGATAGTAACGCCGTACATGCAACAATGGAATTTCGGCGTGGAGCGCCAAATCGGCAACGACACAGTGCTCCAACTCACCTATGCTGGATCGAAGGGAACAAAGCTGTTCACTTTTTACAACGGCAACCAGGCTGATCCCTCCACGGATCCGAGCGCTCCCTATGCACCCCGTCGCCCAGTACCTCTCATCGACACTGGTGTCAACTATTTCAAGTCGGACGGCGGTTCGAAATACAATTCTCTGCAGTCCCGATTGGAGAAACGCTTCACGCATGGATTCTCGCTGTTGGTGACCTATACGTACTCCCACGCTATCGACAACGCGTCGAATGCGAATCTCGGCTCTCAAAACAATGATGGTTTCCGTTGGTTCAAACATCCGGAATGGGAGATAGGCAACTCGTCGTTCGACGTGCGACATCGCTTCACGGCCAGCTACATCTACGAACTGCCGTTCGGCAGAGGAAAATCACTGTTGGGCGATGCTCACGGAGTGGTGGAACAAATCGTCGGCGGTTGGCAGGTGGCTGGCATCACGACGGTTTCTTCAGGTAATTGGTTTACACCGACAGATGCTGATGGAAATTTCTCCAACTCCGACAGCTTCGAGGCCCAGATGCCCAACGTTGTGGCCAACCCAAACGGCAAACACTGCCAACCGGGAACGTTTTTCAATACCTGCGCGTTTGTCGACCCTTCGCTGGGCTCATTCGGCGATGCCGGACGCAATTCGGTTCTCGGGCCTGGGTTTCAGATCTGGGATTTCTCGGTGTTCAAGATGTTCAGAGTGACTGAGCGAACTCATCTCGAGTTTCGTACCGAATTCTTCAACATACCCAACCACACGAACTTTTTGCTGTCCAAGTCGGGACCGCAACAGAGCAATAACTCCACGGTGCTGGGGTCTGCACAATATGGATTTCTAACAGCGGCACGCTCACCGCGGCAGATACAATTCGCGCTGAAGCTTTCGTTCTAACGCGGTTTATTGCAGGCACAAAAATCGAGTTCGAGAGGGCTTATGTCGAGATTGCGTGAGGTCGCAGTCTGCAAAGGCGGCGTGCGCACAGTCGAGATTTGGTTCCTTCTACTTGTAATGGTGATCCCGTTTTCGGTTCGGGCTGGCGCTGCCACGAACCCTTACCCCGCGCGTTCTGTTGCATCCTCTCCCGCAAACAGTGCCTCGCCGAACCTGATCGAACTGGCTGAGAGCTGGCGTCTCATTTCGGCCGACCAGGTCGCGGCCGATGACGCGGCCGTGTCGTCGCCAACATTCGATGTTTCCCACTGGTACGACGTTCGGCACATGCCGGCCACGGTGCTGGAAATCCTTCAGGACGCAGGCGTTTACAAAAATCTCTACTACGGCATGAATCTCGCCACGCCCGGAGATCTTTGGAAAAAGGATTGGTGGTATCGCACAACGTTCACGGCGCCAACAGGACGCGAGGTCTACTCGCTTATTTTCAAGGGGATTAACTATCGCGCGGATATTTGGCTCAACGGTCAGCTGATCGCCGAGAGATCACAATTGGTTGGCATGTACAACAACTTCGAGTTCGACGTCTCAAAAGTGATCCAGCCCGGCAAGGAAAATATCCTCGCGGTGAAGATCACGCCCGAACAGGCACTCCCAAAGCTGGTGGCTGGAGATCCCATCCGCATGGAGGGTTCTGTTGAACTGGGGGATACATGGCTGGACTGGCTGAACTGGAAGTACATCGGAGTGCATGACCCCGCAACCGGGTCTGGATTCTCCTTTCCTCCCGATCGCAATGCCGGTGTATGGAAGCGTATTTATCTGAGCACGACCGGCCCGGTTTCCATTCGAAATCCGTATGTCGCCACAGATCTGCCGCTGCCTGCGACAACTCCAGCTTCACTCACGGTCTATTGCGATTTAACGAATCACAGCTCTCAGCCTGTCTCTGGAGTTTTGACGGGAGAGATCATTCGTGATGGAAAGCCCACGATCCGCTTCGAGCAGCCGGTTTCGTTATTCCGCAACGAAGTGAAAGAGGTTTCCTTGAGTCCGGAAGCCTTCCCCGAATTGCTGGTACGTGACCCGGATCTATGGTGGCCCTACCGCTGGGGCCCAGCGAACCTCTATCACCTGCAACTGCAATTCAAAGTGAAAGACGACGTTTCCGATGAGCAAGGGATCGATTTTGGAATTCGCAAGATCACTCAGCATCGCGACAACGACGAGAGTTTCCCGGCGATTGGCACGGGTGGCAATTTCTATCTGCAAATAAATGGTAAGGACTACCTGATTCGCGGCGCCGCTTATACGCCCGACGTACTGTTCAAAAACGATCCTCAGCGAGACGCGGCCGTCATGCTCTACAGCAAAGACCTGGGATTGAACATGCTTCGCTGGGAGTTGAAGATCGCCGACGATACCATGATCGATCGTGCTGACCGGGAAGGCATGCCGGTCATGCTCGGCTGGATGTGCTGCGGCCAGTGGGAGCTATGGAAGTTGTGGTCCGCAGAAGATCAATGGGTTGCACGCGCCAGCCTGCGAGCACGTATTCGCGAACTGCGGTCGCATCCCTCCGTTGTGCTGTGGGCGAATGGAAGTGACGGGTTGTCGCCAGATCCTATACTGAACGACTATCACAGCATCCTGCGTGAGTTGCACTGGCAGAATGCAGTCGTCGATACAGTTTCTCATGTGAACCGCACGTGGAGCGGCATTCACATGGCCGGCCCTTATGTTTGGCATCCTCCGAGTTACTGGTTTAGCGAAAAATATGGGCCTGCTCGGGGATCTTCCGCCGAGGAAGGCGACAACGAAGTCATTCCACCGCTCGAGAGCCTGAAGAAATTCATCCCTGCCGACAAGCTTTGGCCGATCAACGAAACCTGGTATTTTCACGCCGGAGCAAATGAAGGCAACGCCACTCTCGAAAACGCAAAAAAGGTAATGGACGCGAGGTACGGTCCGTCTTCTAGTGCCGAAGAATTTTCGAAGAAGGCGCAGTTGGCCGCATACGAAGATTCACGCGCTAAGTACGAAGCCTATGCGACGCACTGGTCCAATCGCAAGATGACGATCAACTGGATGCTGAACAATCATTGGCCTTCGTTCTTCGGACACCTCTTCGACTATTACTTCAAGCAAGGCGGAGGGTATTTCGGAGCGAAGAAAGGACTCCAGCCAGTGAGCGTGGTGTGGGACTACTACGCCACTGGAGACGGTAGCCAAGCCCACGTCTACGCTGTCAATCAGCAGTCGCAACCACTGAACAACGTAAACGTGACTGTCCGCTTCTATGGGCTCGACGGCGTGCAAAAGAGAATTGCCGAAGTGAAGAATTTGAACATGCCTGCCAACTCGTCCGTGAATGCGCTTCAAGTAGCTCGCGTCCAAGACCTCGGTCCGGTCTACTTCGTGCGCTGCCAAATGACAGACGGATCTGGCAGAGTGCAGGCAGAAAACGTCTACTGGGAGTCCTCCTCGGGCGATGATGTCGGGCCCGCCAGCAATGATGTCCAATTCCAGGTGAAATGGGAGCGGTTGGCCGACATGACCGCGCTGAACACCATGCCCTCAGCCCAGGTGGCCGTTACAGGAACATATGAAGACGTAAACGGCGAAACCCGGGCACAGATTAAGATCTCGAACAATTCAAAACACGTGGCGTTCTTCTTGCGCGCCGAGATCAGCGCTGAGACGAGCGGCAACGAAGTTCTGCCAATTCGTTACGACGACAACTACATCACAGTTTTTCCGAACGAGAGTCGGACCATCGAAGCCCTGGTCCACACTTCCCTGCTGGCTGGCCATAAGCCGGTCGTCAGGCTCGAAGGTTACGACGTTGCCTCACAAGTCGTCCCATTAATCAAAGTCCAGAAATAACATCTCATCCAACCTACCCAAAGAGACAGAGCATGACGGCGCGATTTCACCAGAAACCCACCAGCCAACAAAAGCACCCGACGTCTACCAAGCTCCGTGGCGATGCATCCACACGACTCCAGGAAATACTCCTAGGCAATCGCAAATTGGCGAAGGGCGGCACCTACGCTGTCTGTTCCGCTCATCCGGCAGTGATTGAGGCCGCCGTCCAGCAAGCGAAAGCGGATGGATCCCTCCTACATGTCGAGTCGACGTCAAGTCAGGTCAATCAGTTTGGGGGATACACAGGCGTCAGGCCTGCCCAGTTTGCGGAGTGGATCCACTCTGCCGCGAAGAATGCCGGACTGGCCGAGGAGCAGGTCCTGCTTGGCGGCGATCACCTCGGCCCCTTCCCTTGGCGGAACGAAGCGTCCATTTCTGTTCTCGAAAAAGCATGCAAACTTGTGCGTGATTGCATTGCCGCCGGCTATCAGAAGATTCATCTGGACGCGAGCATGGCCTGCGCCGACGACCCAAAGACTGGAATCCCTGAATCCACGATCGCTGCGCGGGCTGCGATTCTGTGTCAAGCGGCAGAACAAGCACACCGCGAATTACCGCCGGGCTCGCCCCAACCTGTCTATGTGGTCGGAACGGAGGTACCTGCTCCTGGTGGAGAATCGAACGATATCGGAGCACCCGCTGTTACGAAAACCAAAGACGTTCATGGAACGCTCAAAGCATTCCGATCTGCATTCGCGGAACTGGGCCTGGAGTCCGCCTGGGAAAGGGTGATCGCCCTCGTAGTTCAACCCGGCGTCGACTTCGGAGCCAATTCGATTTTCGACTATGCGCGCGAGAAAGCGGCGACTCTCTCTTCTGCACTTACCTCACATTCGGGCATCGTCTTTGAAGCGCACTCGACCGACTATCAGTCTCCACAAGCTTTAACCCGGATGGTCGAGGATCATTTTGCAATATTGAAAGTAGGTCCCTGGCTGACGTTTGCGTATCGCGAAGCGATATTGGCTTTGTCTGCGATAGAGCGTGAGTTGTTCGGAAAGAAGTCAGGCGTTCGCTTCTCGCAGGTGCGTGAAGCTTTGGACGCGGCAATGTTGAGCGATCCATCGTACTGGCGGTCGTACTATCACGGAGACGAAGATGAGGTCCGCCGCGATCGCATCTACGGCTACAGCGACCGTTGCCGCTATTATTGGAATCAACCGGCGGTCAAGGAAGAGGTAAGGCGACTCCTGGACAACTTCACCTCAACAAACATTCCGCTTACGCTTGTCAGCCAATACTTACCGCTGGAATACGAAGGAATGCAGGCGGCTGAAGTGCCGCCCGTTCCCAGGCAAATGATCGAATCTCACATTCGGCGTGTGCTGCGCATCTACGCCGACGCGTGCGCTGTCAGTCGCACCTCAACCAGTCCGTAAGAGGAGAGACGACGAGAACATTCATCTGCTAGACGGAGTACTGCACACCGTCGCCATCGTCGTCCGCGGCAGATTGGCTTAGGGAGTCTCCCGGTGCGACCACGGAAGACGTCTTACTCCCTCGTCGCATCGCGACAATGCCAGTCCGTACCATTTCGAGGACTCCATAGGGCCGCAGCACTTCCAACAGCCCATCAATCTTATCTTCATCTCCAGTAATCTCGATGATGAGCGATTCCGGAGCAACGTCGACCACACGCCCACGAAAAACACCTGCCAACTCCAGCACATGCGAGCGCGCCTCATGCGTGGCCGCCACTTTGATCATCGCAAGGTCGCGCACGATAGCGGGCTCAGCGGTGATGTTTTCAACCAACAGCACATTGACGAGCTTATACAGGTTCGCTTCGATTCGACGTGCCTGATCTTGGTCAGCGTCCACCGTAATGGTCATACGCGACACTTCCGGCTTTTCCGTCCGCCCCACTGTGAGCGAGTCGATATTGAAGGCACGCCGACGAAATAACGATGCCACTCGAGTCAGCACGCCCGGCTTGTTTTCCACGTACACCACGAATGTGTTCAGCATAGGATTACTCATCCGCCGAGGTCTCAACGATCGGGCTGGGCCTGCGAATCATTTCGTGCAGCGCCGCTCCCGCCGCAACCATGGGATAAACCGTGTCTTCCTGCTCCACCTGGAAATTAATCAGCATCGGCCCATCATGTTGGCGTGCCGCTTGCACCGCTGGCACGACTTGAGAGCGCTGTGAGACAGTCTCGCCCCGAATTCCGTAAGCTTCGGCCACTTTCTGGAAATCCGGGTTTAGCAGAGGAGTCGCCTGGTAATTGCTCTCATAAAAGAACTCCTGCCACTGACGCACCATGCCTAGGAAGCCGTTATTGATGATGGCAATGTTCACCTTCAGACTTTCTTGCACGATCGTGGCAAGCTCGGCCATGGTCATTTGGAATCCGCCGTCCCCCACCACAACCCATACCTCAGTTTCAGGGCGCGCGACCTTCGCTCCGATCGCTGCGGGCAATGCAAACCCCATCGTCCCGAGCCCGCCGGAGGTGATAAGAGAACGCGGCTCCTCATGTTTGTAGTACTGCGCCTCCCACATCTGGTGCTGGCCGACGTCGGTCACAACTGTGGTGTTGCTGCCTCGGGTCTCTCGCCACAGATCGTTGATCACATGCGCCGCATAAAGATGACCACTGTCTGGCAGATTCTGAATGTCACGAACTGCTGAGTCGCCCTTCAAGCGATCGATATAGTCCATCCATTCCTGGCGATCCACGCACTCGATTTTCGGCAGAAGCTCACGCAAGACATCGCGAAGATCTCCAACCAGAGCCACATCTACCTTGACGTTCTTGTTGATCTCGGCAGGATCGATCTCGACGTGAATCTTCTTCGCATTGGGCGCATAGGTCTTGAGGTTCCCGGTGACACGGTCATCGAAGCGCATGCCCAGCGCAATCAACAAATCCGCTTCCTGGATGGTGTGGTTTACCCAGGCTTCACCGTGCATGCCCATCATTCCGAGATTCAACGGATGCGACGCCGGAAAGGCTCCTAGGCCCAGCAGCGTGAGGGCCACTGGAATCCCTGAGCGCTCTACCAGATCATGCACCTCGCGCATTGCTGCAGAAACAATGGCTCCATGCCCAAGCAGAATCACGGGCCGCTTCGCGTTGTGAATCAGTTTCAGCGCTTCTTGATACTCCTTCGGCTCCGGAGAAAGATCGGGCCGATAGCCCGGCAGTTGCGGCTTGGCGGCTTCCCAATCGAATTCGCAGGAAGACTGCTGCGCATCCTTTGTAATGTCCACCAAAACGGGCCCCGGGCGGCCCGACCGCGCGACATAGAACGCCTCCCGGAGCGTGCGGGCCAACTCCCCAGGATGTGTCACGAGGTAATTGTGCTTTGTGACGGGAAGCGTGATGCCGGTGATGTCTACTTCCTGAAAAGCATCAGAGCCGATCAGCTTGCTACCCACTTGCCCGGTAATGCAAACGATTGGAGACGAATCCAACATAGCCGTGGCAATACCCGTCACGAGATTCGTCGCTCCAGGGCCCGAGGTCGCTACCGCGACTCCAACTTTGCCGCTGGCGCGGGCATATCCATCTGCCATGTGAGCTGCACCTTGCTCATGACGCACCAGCACATGATGGATCCTGCTATGCTTGAGCGCATCGTACGCGGGCAGAATCGCACCGCCTGGATATCCGAAGACGTGTGTGACTCCCTCTCGCTCCAGGCATTCCCACAGAATTTGTGCGCCGGTTTTGACCATCAGATCCAACTCCTTCTGCTTCGGTTCTCCTGCTTGCCTGGAGTCGCACCGAAGGCAGACTCTTCGTCGACTCGGTCCTGCGAATTTAATCGCTTTATGCCTGAAATCATACTCCCCAAAGGTAACCTTCTCGCTGCTCGCTTCCGGCGAGAAATATCACTTTTGTACTCTCGGCGCCCGACGTGTCTTCTAAAGGTACCGACCGATGCTGCCCGCTGTTAGTGCTACTTCGAACGTCGCATTCTTGTAGGGTTGGTGGCGATGCACCAACGACGTGTAAAGAGGCTGGTCTCAATCCATCGCGGTGACGCATCTCTTTAGTCTCTGGATGACTCTGTAATGAAGGGCAAACGTTTCCAGGAAATATTGAACCGTCTGCTCCACGGCTGCAGCGACGTGAGTCACGCTTGTTTCTTACGCTGATTTCTTAGAGCTGTGATGGGCATCACTGCAAGCATCCTTCGTTTCTGTGCAAATGAGGTGTCCTCATCCCGCGTTCGCGCGGCGATCGTTTCACACCACCCGGAATCGAAGTGAGAACCACTATGAGGTGAATATGAAACGTGCAATACGTTTCCTGTTTTGCGGCCTTGTTTTTCTGAGTTGTCTACCGGTGTTTGCGCAGCAGACTGACATCAATCGGTATGGACTATTCACTGGATTCGATTACATGATCAGCCCGGCTCGGAATTTGACCGAGCGTGGTTTCGAAGCGGATTTTGGCGTCATTGTGAGACCCTGGCTAGGACTGGGCGGCGATTTCGGTGCTATGGGCGACGGCATCATCAGCGGTGCCGGGACCATCAATGGTAGCGAAACCGTCTTTGCTGGTGCCGTAAATCAGTCAGGACTTGTACCCGGAGGAGCCAGCTCGATCAATGTGGCTTTCAAGTCGACTACGTACACGTTTGCGGCAGGTCCACAGTTTTATTTGCGGAAGTGGGAGAAAGTTACATTCTTTGCTCGCCCCGGTTTCGGCGGCATTCATGAGAACGCGAATATTGCTTTCCCACCTACGCTCGTCCCGTTATTTACGTTCCTACAGATTCCACTCCCAAATGCTCACCAGAGTGATACGGAAGTGTTCTTTGGATTAGGCGGCGGGTTCGATCTGAATGTATCGAAGAAGGTGGGAGTCCGGTTCGCCACTGACTGGGTGAATACTCACCTGTTCTCTAATTTGTTAGCACCGCGGCAGAACTACGTCCGTTTCTCGTTTGGCCCGACGTTTCGGTGGGGCCATTTAAACAAGTAAGCGAGCTAGCGAACGATAGGAACAAGGCGCAATCGCCGACTGAGTTCCAGGATGACGGGAACAGCCTCCTCTTCTTCCGAGTCAGGAGGACCCTGACTCGCACGCTTAGCGATATCTTTAATTGACATCGCTGCATCCATCGTTTCGTCTTTTATTGAGGAGGAATAGCTACAAGAAGTCGACGAACGGCAACGTATGGCGTCATCTACGTCTAGCCTTGGGCCGTTTCCCAAAGTGTTTCGACCAGCGGGTCCCGCCAAGTCGTGCACTACGCGGTAGAAAATTTTGCAGTCTGTCTTGCCACTGCGACAGGTCTCGGAGGCAAAGCCGAGCACCGATCGTCTCCGCTTTCGAGCCATTCGCTTGCTTGCTGCTGAGCCTCGAGAATCCCCTCCGAATTCATCAGCGGGAATAGTTGCGCTTTGGCGGTATTGACCCGCTCCCGCATATCCACAAGAGCATGCTCAGCCCGCAAGCACCACATGTATGCCTCGACATAATCCCTCGCGGTTCCTTCTCCGTTAGCGTACATTTCCGCCAGAGCCAATTGCGCTTCCGGCGAGCCTTCCTCGGCTTCCTTGCGGCAGCTTTCAAACTCGGAAGAAGGAGTTTTCTCCTGCTGCAGGCTTCGCGAGGGGGATGACTGACGCATGGTCAGGTGGAGAAGTTCCATCCGGCTTGAGACGCCCACTTTGTCGAACACGCGAAATAGATAGTTCTTGACGGTGTGCCGGCTGAGACCTAGGCGTTCACCGATTTCGCGATTCGTAAGCCCTTCCGCCAAAGAGCGCACCACTTCGAGCTCCCGATCCGAGAGCAGGTTCATTCCTTGGTGATCGACCGCGCTTATGTCAGGTGAATTGGCGAGCACATCAAGCACAAACAGCATCTCCTCAGAGCTGGCCCACACTTGACCATCGGAAACGCAACGAATGCACTTGCACAGATCCGCAAGTGATGCGCGTCGGCCGAGAATTCCTCTGGCTCCAGCGCGGAAGGCCTGGATTACCGTGTCGCGCTTAGAGGATTCCAGCAGCATCACTACTGGTAAGTCGGGATGTAAAGACCGGAAGTTACGAACAACCTCGAAGCCTCGGCCTGGTTCGTCAAGCCCAGAACTGATGATGGCTACATCAATCTGTCCTTGAGCTGCCGCTTCGAAAACATCGGCCGGAGTGGACGCCGAAAACGCTCTCAACTGCCCAACCCGTTCCATTCCCTCGGCCAGAAGTTGACTATGCATCTCACTGCTATCTACTACGATGACGCGTAGTGGACGCGTCTCCAGAATCTCACTTGCTAGCACGGTTTACTCCCTTCGCGCTGTTCCTCAGCGAACAGTCCGCAACTAATGCTCGTCGCGCTCAAAAGACGACAGGCATCGCCTGGCGGAACATCAATCGGGGAGAGCTTTTCAGCCTAGGCCGCCGTTCATAGGACACCCTAAATATCAGGGCAACAGCGACAACTGCGGCTACGGGGGAGGATCGCGTGTGGGAGACCCTGTGGCGCGCGCGATCAAAATTTAATCGAATATTAACATTGAAATCGCCGCAATACAAGGAGGAGAGTTGCAATTTTTTGGCAGGGCACAAGATCATTTCATCCGTACCAAACAATTGCACAGTTTGACACAACTTGGTGATGCGATCGATAGTACCGAGTTAGTCGAAGCCACACTTCAATAACCGGCTTGGAGCACCGAAGTAACCTCCCTCGTCTACCTCCTTTGTTTTCTTTTCTATCGAACGCGCATTCCTATTCTGTTCGTGACGCCAGGTTTCTGCTCGTTGAACTCTCTACATCGAACGGATAGAGACATGTGTCTCAGTCCCATCATTCCCAAAAGAGAAGGAACCATGGTCGTATCTTGCGTGAGCCATCTGCCGCTAGGGAGCTCGACCTCTTGCAGGCACTTGCAACTGTCGCTAATCTCGCAACATCTCCCCCCGGCACCAGATCTCCCCTGAACGCGACTGCTGCGTATATTCCTCTCGGGTCAAAGCACGACATGTGACTCAGAGGGCGGAGCTGTATCGACCATCCGGATTTTCACCGCATGATGACTCCCGTCTGGCAAGAACGAAAACACAGAATGACGACGTCACCGCACATCCTGGTGATGAGCGAGAACTTTGCAAATGCGCAGGCGGTGAGCGGATTCTTGGCAAAGAGGTCGTGCAATCCGGAGATCGTCTATAGCGAATCGGACGCTTTGCTTCGAGTTCGTCACAGTCCACCGCCCGATCTCGTGCTGCTTGAGCTCCACGGCGGCAGGTACTCACTCCGCACGCTACGGAATCTGGTTAATCTACGCCCTGGCATCAAAGTGGTGGTTGTCTCGGCTCACGACAACACCCGGCAGATTGTAGAAGCAATTCGGATGGGTGCGCATGACTATCTGACGATCCCAGTCGGGGATCAGGAACTAGAGCGACTTATTCAGCGGCACACCCAGGAAGTGGCGTCAAAAGTCCTGACTCTGGTAAGGAAGCCGCTCGAAGATCTTGGAGACGGGCATTCGCTTGTCGCGGCTAGCGTCGCTATGAGAAGGATTTGCGTTCAGGCCGAACAGTTGGCCCACATCGACGCCCCAGTACTGCTTGTTGGTGAGAACTTTACCGGAAAAGCGGCTGTAGCTCGGCTGATCCATCTTTTTTCCTCACGGTCGCGGGAGCGTTTCATGGAAGTGAACTGCACGGCGCTCCCGGCGAAGTTATTGGAGAAAGAACTATTCGGCTGCAAAGAAGGGGTTGCCGGAATCCCGGTTTCGGAGCCCGGGAAGATCGAACTCTGCAACAAGGGCACCATCCTGCTGAATGAAATCGTTGCCCTGCCCGCTACGTTGCAGTCGAAGTTGCTGCCTTTGTTGCAAGGTCGTCAACCTTTGCGAATCGGTGAGGAGCATGCGATCGGAGCAGATGTACGCGTTCTCGCGACTACAAACGCGAACATCGACGAGGCCCTGGCCGATGGCAGAATCTGCAAAGACGTCTACTACCTGTTAGGTGCATTCATAATCCAGGTGCCTCCGCTGCGGCAGCGTTCCGACGACATCCCTGCTCTCTTGCAAAACTGTATGGCTCGATTGGCAGTGCAGAATTCAAGGCTTCCGGTTGCGTTTTCACGTGCCGCGATGGATGCGTGTATCCGCTACCCATGGCCTGGCAACCTGCGAGAGCTGGAGAACTTCGTACAGCGCTATCTGTTGCTCGGTGAAGAGGCGCTCGCCGACATCGAGCTCGGTTCACCGTCCAATCGCTGGCATTCCGGCGCCAATAGCTGGACTCCCCAAGAGAGCGCTCCCGTTTCTCACAATTCCAAGCCACTAGTGAAAGACGAGGTGCCAAACCGCAATTTAAAGTCCCTGGTACGCGACATCAAGAATGAGGCCGAGATCCGAGCGATCAAGCAGGCGTTGCAAGACACAAAGTGGAATCGAAAGCACGCGGCGAGGCTACTGAACATCAGCTATCGGGGCTTACTGTACAAGATCCGTCAGCACTCCCTTACACGGGAGTCTGGATGGGACCACTCAACTCCTGCCCATGATTGGACAGGACGTCATTAAGAGCATCCGGAGGAACGATGAAAAGCAATAACCCATTTTGCGTGCGCCTGGCATTGGCTGCAGTGGGGATCACGTCACTCTGTCTGGTTCCCGCCTGGAGCCAGAATCAGAAAGGCACTTCTGCAGAACAGGCTGCTCCCGAATACGCGAGGCTGAGAACGGACAATCCAGTTCCGGTCGCATCCGCTAACGGCGCGATGGCTGGAAACGAGCATTACCTTATCGGAAACGAAGATGTGCTCGCTATCAACGTTTGGAAGGAGCCCGACGTTTCACGCATGGTTCCAGTACGGTCCGACGGAAAGATTTCTTTGCCCCTACTTGGCGAAGTCCAAGCCGCGGGTAAAACTCCCAAGGAACTTGAAACCGAAATCGCCAAGGGACTTCGGGACTACATCTCGGAACCAGAAGTCACGGTGATCGTACAAGAGACCAAGAGCCGTAGGTTCAGCATCCTGGGTCAAGTACAGCGTCCGGGATCGTACACGCTGAACGGGGACATGAGGGTTCTCGATGCGATCGCGATCGCAGGCGGCTTCCGGGATTTCGCAAAGGTCAAGAACATTCGAATACTGCGGCAGCAAGCTGAGGGAAAACAGGTCAGCCTGCCTTTCAACTACAAAGACGTGGTCAAGGGCGCAAATCCCGGACAAAACGTCGAACTCCAACCCAAAGATACGATCTACGTCCCGTGAGTACTCCTATGCGACTTCTTTCATCATTATTCGTGGCGATGCTGTGCGGGGCGATCGCACTGGCACAGTCTGAAGGGAACGGTTCGAGTACGTCCGGCACGTCCTTATCTTCCGGGCCGGCTGCGGCCTACGGCTATATTCCGATAACGGACCACTCGGAGACCGAGACAAACACGGACGTGTCCAATCCAAACACACCGTGGTTGCCGGTACTGATCAATGGCGAGACCGTATCTCTCCTGGGAGATATCGAACGCAGCAATCAGCTTTCTTTCGGAATGACGGTAGCGAGCGGCTACGACGATAACACCCTGACGCAGAGCGAACGTCAGATCGGGAATGCAAGTTTCTCGTTTCTTCCTTCGGTGGCCTGGCACGAAGCACGGACGCGTAGCCTGTTCGACTTCAACTACAGTCCCGGGTTCACGGTGAACCAAAGATTGCCCGAGTTGAACAACGAGACGCAGAACGCAGGACTAAATTCACAATTCCGATTGACGCAGAATGTCACGTGGAGAATTCACGACGCATTTATTGCTTCGAACAATGGCTGGGCGAATTCAAATTCGGAAATACCAGGCAGCGCTTTGCAGCAACCGAACCAGCAGGTGCTCACGCCCCTGGCAAACACGATAAGCAACCTAGCGGGAAGTGACTTGGTTTACCAGATGGGAGCGGGAACAATCCTTGGCGGCAGCGGTTCCTACTCACTCCTGAACTATAGCAATCTGCAGGGTGGTCCGGGCGTGCAGCTCATCGACAGCCGAACGACTGGGGCAGATGTTTTCTATCAGCACCGGCTATTGCCGAAGCACTGGATTGGCCTGACTTACGGATTCCAAAGGTTCACGTTCAACGGAGGCGTCGAAGAATCTGATGCCCATAGTGCGCTTTTGTTCTACACCGCAATGATTCAGCCGCACTTTGTGGTGTCGTTGTTTGGCGGCGCCACATACACGCAGACCGACGGATTTGTTGCGATTGTGACGTCTGAGACAACGATTCCAGGCACGCGGACACAATGGTCTCCGAGCACGGGGGCTACGTTTGGATGGCAAACACCGCATACCGGAATTACCGGCACATTCAGCAGACGCGTTGATAGTGGTGGGGGCATTCTGGGGACAGTTGAGCGCATGAGCGGAATGGCAACGGTGCAGCGGCAGTTCAGTCGTAACTGGACCGGCACGACGAGCTTCGTTTACGACAATAACCGACCGTTAGAAGGCACGGAAGGCGAATATCGAACTCTCTCTGGAACCGTGGCAGTGGAACGTCGCCTGGGTCGGCAGATGAACGTGACGGCAAGTTACACACGAGCCCACCAAACTTACGGAATCGCAATTCCAACGCAACTATTCCCAGACCACAACCGCGCGATGTTGAGCATCAGCTACCTTTTCAGCCGGCCGTTAGGGCGATAGGAAAACATGAACGACGATTTCGAACAGCAATCGACGAACTCGCGAAGCCTGGAACAACACTGGAACATGGTGCGCCGGCGCCGCTGGTGGATCATCCTGCCGATCTTCGCCGTGTGGGCAGTGGTGTGGGGGATCAGCTGGTTTCTTCCGGCCTATTACAAATCCGAAACCCTGATTCTGGTCGAGCAGCAGAAGATACCGGAGCAATATGTTGTTCCCAACGTGGCGGGCGATCTGCAGGACCGTTTGCAGAGCATGACCCAGCAGATCGTGAGTCGCACACGGCTGCTTCGGATTATCGATCAGTTCAACCTCTATGCCGGCAACCGGCCTCGCTTGACGCCAGAGCAAGTGGTCGACAAGATGCGCAAGGATATCGAGATCCAACTGGTGCAGGCACCGGGGCGCAAAGACGATCTGTCGGCGTTTCGGGTGAGTTATTCATCCCGCGATCCGCGAGTCGCTCAGAAAGTCACGAACGAACTCACGTCCTTGTTTATAGAAGACAACCTGGAAACCCGCCGCCAGCAGTCGCAGAGTACGACCGGCTTTCTCGACAGCCAGATGCAGGAAGCGCGGCAGAAACTCAGCGACCAGGAAGAACGCGTGCGCGACTTCAAGAGTCACTATCTGGGAGAGTTACCCACGCAGATGCAGAGTAACGTGCAGATCCTTACGGGCCTGCAGGCCCGGTTGCAAGGAGCGATGGAAGCCTTGAGCCAGTCGCGACAGCAGAAAACCTATCTTGAGTCTTTGCTGGCACAGTACCGGTCGGTTCAACAAAGCCTGAACCGAGGCAATAGCAAGGGCGAAATGCCGCCCGCGCTCGACGAGGAAATTGCGCGCCTGAAATCGCAACTGGCAGAGGTGGCGTCGCGTTACACGGAAAAACATCCGGACTATCGCAAGCTTAGCGAGCAACTGCAGAAAGCGGAACGGATGCGAGATCAGATCGCGACCGAGGTGAAGAACACCCCACCTTCGGATGCGGACGAAAAGGCACCGGCTACCTATAGCGATCTGAAAGAAATGTCTGCGATGCTGCAGATTCAAGGCCAGGTGAAGGCAAACGAGCTCGAGATTACCAACCGGCAGCAGCAGGTCAAAACCATTGAGGGTCAGATTGACGACTATCAGAAACGCATCAACGAGGCGCCGGTGCGCGAACAACAGCTTGCTGACCTGACTCGTGACTACGATCAATCCCGGGCGAACTACGAATCATTGCTCGCCAAGAGAAATCAATCCGAATTAGCGACGAATCTCGAGGAACGGCAGCAAGGTGAGCAATTTCGCATTCTGGATCCAGCCAGCCTGCCACAAAAACCCTACAAGCCAGATCGTTTGCTGCTGAGCCTCGTAGGCTTGGTCCTCGGTACCGTGCTTGCAGCTGTAATCACTGGCGGACTTGAGCTGACAGATGACCGCATCCATGGAGAAGAAGATCTGCGGGGAGTGGTCGAAGCACCAATCCTTAGTGAAATCCCCAGCCTGCCTACGCCTTCTGAAGAATCGTGGGCACGACGACGCCTGTGGATCGAATGCCTGGCGGGAGCGATGATGATGTTCACCATGGCCGTGGGTCTGTTCGCGACGTATTACTACGGGTGAGACATGTATAAGACGTTCTTTGGGCTCACGCGTAGCCCCTTCGAAATTTCGCCGGATCCACACTTCCTGTTTCCGACATTGCACCACAAGGAAGCGCTTGCGTCGATTTACTACGGCATCTGCCGGCGCAAGGGCTTCGTAGTGATGACTGGCGAAGTGGGAACCGGCAAGACACTGCTGGTCCGATGCTTGTTGGAATTACTGAACCGGCAACAGATCGCGTTCGCCAACGTCTTTAACGCTCAGCTCTCTGACATTGATTTTCTGCGCTATATCGCAGGTGACCTTGGCCTGAAGCTACGGAATCAGCCGAAGAGCGAGCTCCTGCTGGAACTCAATCACTTCCTGATTCAGAGACATCGTAATGGGCAGACCACCGTTTTGGTGGTTGACGAAGCACAGCACCTCTCCGCGGCCGTACTGGAAGAGATTCGACTTCTAACAAATCTAGAAACGTCGGATCAAAAGCTGTTGCAGATTCTTTTGGTGGGACAACCAGAGCTCGAAGTGAAACTGGAAAGTTACGAGTTGCGGCAACTAAAGCAGCGGATCGGATTGCGCTGTCACCTGGAGCCATTGAGTTTGGAAGACACCCGCGGATACATCAATCGCCGCTTGAGGCAAGCAGGCGCGGGTGATCGGTCCGATACGATCTTCCCTACGGCATCGAGCACGATCATTCACCGATATTCCACTGGAATACCGCGATTGATCAATACGATTTGCGAGAATGCCTTGATCACCGCGTTCGCCGCTCGTTCCCCGGAAGTCAAACCCGAGATGGTCGAAGAGGTCGCGAGGGAATTTCGTCTCGGCCTGCCGAAAGCGAATCCAGCAACAAGTGCGCCGAGCGTACCGTCCATTACAAGCGAACACCAATCAGTAGTCAGAGCTCTTGTGGGCTTACTCGAAACCCTGGAAAGGGCCGCTGGCGGAAGGCTCAACGGTAGCGGCTTCCCGTCTTCTCAATCACAAGAGAAGAGTAGCGTAATTCCTCAATGAGAGTCGGCAAAAGGGGAAACAAGGAATGAGTCACGTTTTTGATGCGCTAAAGCGAGCGGAGACGGAGCGCAGTGGGAAATCGCTTGAAGTGTCCGAATTGGGGAACTTTGCCACACAGCTTCTCCGTGAGGAAAAAAGGGATCACGCCTGGATCGACGACGTGCAGGCTGTCAGTATCGCCAACGTCGATGAGAGCCGCATGGTAACTCTCTTCGACATGGACGGCCTCGGAGCACAGAAGTTCCGTTTATTGCGCGCGCGCTTGCGGCACATGCGGGAAAAGACTCCCTTGAAGAGACTTGTGATTACGGGCGGTGTCCCCGACGACGGGAAAACACTCGTATCGTCGAATCTGGCAGCCAGCCTGGCACACCATAACTCGCAAAGGGTGCTGCTGCTCGAAGGTGATCTACGCCGTCCGGCTACGGCGGCCCAGTTCGGCTTGCACGGTCTTCGCGGATTGAACGAGTGGTCGCAAGAGGAAAAGCCGATCGGTGAGTTTATTTACCGGTTGGGAACATCCCAATTGTTTCTGCTTCCAGCAGGTGCACCGGCGGAAGATCCCCTTCGGATTTTGAACTCCAGTCGTCTCGCGAGTACTTTAGACAGAATTTCTGCCTTCTTTGACTGGATCATCATCGACACACCGCCGCTTTTTCCAGTGGCCGATGTTCATTCATGGGTAAATTATTCGGATGGTGTGCTGCTGGTCGTGCGCCAAGGCCATACACCGAAAAAACTGCTTCAAAAGGGACTTAAGAACCTGGATGGTCTGAACCTTCTAGGTATCGTAATGAACGATGCCCCTATAGCGGAACGTAATTACTACCGTGAGTACTATAACCGCGGCCCCCAACGGACGTAGCTTCAAAACACGAGAGAGGTCAACTTCACGCCGTGATTCGTATTCTCAATGTTTACTTCCCAGCCCGAACACTACTGTTGGGGGTGTCTGAGGTCCTGCTGGTTTGCCTGACCTTCACACTTGCAGTCTTTGTCCGCATGGGACACGATGCAGATTTGCTATTCGCCTACGAACATGGCTTGGCGAAAATTGGCCTGGTGGCGAGCACTTACCTCCTGTGCATGTACTATCTCGACTTATATGAGTCTCGCGTCCTGGGTAATCCGCACGAAGTTCTCACTCGCCAGTTGCAGGTACTCGGCCTGGGGAGCGTCATGCTCGCGATTCTTTATTACTTCTATCCAGAGACGCAGTTAGGTCGTGGGGTGTTCCTCATCGGACTTCTTCTGATGATTCCGATCCTCATCTTGTGGCGGAAGGCATTCCGACGTTTGGTCAAGTCTCCACGCCTCTCTGAGAGGACGCTCATCGTCGGGCACGGTCCACTCGCCGAGGCGCTTACGCGAGAAGTGCGAATGAGGCCGGAGCTAGGGCTGGATATTGTCGGTTGGGTGGACGCATCGAAAAATGGTTTCGCGATGGACGGCTTGCCCTTCCTGGGGGAACTCTCCGCGCTCCCTGAAGTCGCGCGCCAACAGAGAATCAACCGGTTTGTGATCGCCTTGGAAGATCGCCGTGGCAACCTTCCGATTGACGATCTGCTTGCACTGCAGTCGGTGGGATCTACCGTGCAACAGGGGGCCGACCTTTACGAGAGCGTAACAGGCAAGATTCCTCTGAACTCGTTGCGGCGGGGATGGCTGTTGTTTTCTTCGTCTTCGCACGCGTCACGCAAATTCTTGTTGCTCAAACAAGCCTTCTCATTGTTCTTGTCGCTGTTCGGTCTCCTCGCAAGCTTTCCGGTTCTTGTGTTAATTGCGATCGCCATCAAACTCGATTCCAAGGGACCTATTTTTTATTGCCAGAAACGCGTAGGAAAGAACGGAAAGGAGTTTACTCTGTATAAGTTCCGGACGATGGTGGACGGTGCCGACATAGATGGTCAGCACCGACCGGCTCAGACCAACGATGATCGGTTTACACGCGTGGGCCGTTGGCTGCGACGCACCCGGTTCGACGAAGTACCGCAGATGTTCAACATCCTGCGCGGCGATATGGATTTCGTAGGGCCGCGACCCTTCGTACCGAGCCAGGAACAGGAATGCTCCCGCCAGATTCCCTTCTACAGTCAGCGCTGGGCGGTAAAGCCTGGTGTTACAGGCTGGGCACAGATCAACCACGGCTATTGCGCAAGCATTGAAGACAACATCGAAAAAGCGGCGTACGACCTCTACTACATCAAGCACATGTCGATCGGACTCGATCTGTTCATTCTGTTCCGAACCGTTAAGACGGTGCTGCTGGCGCGCGGCTCGCGCTGATAGAGTCCTGATAACTCGCTCTCCTCTTTCAAAGATCTCCTGACACTTCATGAATACGCTGACCGACACAATCTCTTCTGCCGCCGAAACGGCGCAGCCCGAAACAAGAATTCACTTGTTTGTACTGATCGATGCGCTAGGGTGGGAACTATTGAAGGAACATCAGTTCCTGAATGACATTCTTCCTCACCGGCAGCCTCTTCGCACCGTGCTGGGATTCAGTTCCGGAGCGATCCCGACGATTCTGACCGGACTGCCACCAGCGAAGACCGGGCACTGGAACCTTTTCTACTATGATCCGCAAGGTTCGCCGTTCCGCTGGTTGAAGTGGTTTCAGTTTCTGCCTGACTCCGTCCTTGATCACCGAATTACGCAGAAGATTCTCAAAGAATTGGGGCGACATGTTCTAGGCATGGGGAAGCTATTTGAATGCTTTGTAAGTCCTCGACTATTGCCCTGGTTCAATTGGGTTGAGAAGCGAAACATCTACGAAGGTGGTGGGATTTCTGGCGCTCCTTCGATCTTCGACAATTTGGCCGACGAAAATGTCCGCTATAGGGTTTATTCCTACCATCACCAGCAGGACGAGGAAATCCTTGAGCAAGCAACCAGGGACGTCGAATCCGATGCAGCGGATTTCTACTTCATCTATCTGTGTGAAGTCGATTCCCTGCTGCACAACCACATCTTGGATGGGGACAAGCTCGGCGAGCGTTTAGACCACTACGCTGAACGCCTTCGCAGTATTTTCAACCGTGCTCAACAAATCGACCCTAACGCCAGAATGACTCTTTTCTCCGATCACGGAATGACGCCAGTGACAGACCGTTTCGATGTCGCAGGAGAAGTCGAAGGTCTTGGATTTTCCATGCCCGACGACTATCTCGCGATCTATGACTCAACCATGGCGCGTTTCTGGTTTTTCAACGAAGAGAGTCGAGCAAGAATCACGCAGCGTCTGAAAGAACTTGGTTGTGGGCGAATCCTGTCCAACGTTGAGTTGCAGGAGTTGGGTGTGTTTTTCCCGGATCAGAGATATGGTGAGATCGTGTTTCTGCTCCATCCGGGCTGGCTGATTTCTCGTAGCGAGTTCAATGGCAAGGGTTGGAACCCAATCGGCATGCACGGATACCATCCTGACGATGCCTATTCCGATGGAGTCTTTCTCAGCAGCGAAAAACCGCCATTTCAGGTCCAGACCGTTGCTGACGTTCATCAATGCCTCCAGCAAGCATTGCGGACTGGAGGACGCGACAACTTATGAAGCACGGGCTGATCTCCGTCCTGCATTTCACGAACGCAACAGCACGCGCCGGTGCGGAAGAACACATTCTTACGCTGCTGCGTGGATTAGACCGCCAGCATTTCCGCTTGAATCTTGTGTGCGACCCGGAGATTGCCAATCTCATGCGGCCCGATGTACCTGAGGATGTCGAATTGATACCGCTCGCATTTCGGCGTGTCGGTCATCTGGGAGCCGCACTTCGCTTGGCGGCAGTGGTTCGAGACAAGCGGGTGGATATATTACACTCACACCTCTTCTGGAGCAGTCTGTTCGCGTCTCCGACAGGGTATCTCTGCCGAGTGCCGGTTGTAATCGAAACAACTCATGTCCGGGAATTGTGGAGAGCAGGATTGAAATCGAACTTCACTATCGACCGGGCAGTGGGACGGTGCGTGGACGAGTACATTGCCGTGTCTGAAGCGAATGCCCGCTATCTGGTGCGCGAGAAGGGACTCCCGGCAAAGAAGATCAAAGTCATTCGCAATGGTTCCGACGTTCGCCGCTTTGATCCGGAATACAAGCCCTCCGCCTCATTCAAGGCCAGCTTGGGATTCGGAGAATCGGATCCGGTTCTGGTTGTGGTTGCGCGCCTTGAGCCGCAGAAGGGACACAAGGTTTTGCTAAATTCGATGCCGGCGATCTGTCGTGAATTTCCAAACGTTCGCCTGGTTTGCGTGGGAGACGGCGTGCTCAGATCCGAGTTGGAGGAACAAACACAAAGCCTGAGGCTGGAGCAAAACGTCAGATTCGTCGGCGTACAGACAAATGTTCAAGATTGGCTGGCCCTGTCACAGATGAGCGTACTGCCATCCTTCTACGAGGGGCTACCGCTGGTAGCGATCGAGTCACTGGCTGCCGGTGTGCCAGTAGTAGCTACGAATGTCGATGGCACACCCGAGATCGTCGTGAATGGAAAGACCGGCCTGACCGTGCCGCCGAATGACCCGAACGCACTCGCGCAGGCCATATGCCTCCTGCTGCACTCCCCGGAGCTGAGGCGGCAGTTCGCGACTGCGGGACGCCAATGGGTTCTGCAGGAGTTCACCGAAGCACAACAGATACGGCGTACCGCCGAACTTTACAAGCAGACATACTGCTACAAGACTGGCAAATCGATCAGAACCGAATCGCCCAATGAAGTCTCAAGCGTAAGTGCCTAAACCGTCCCCAAAGGTTTTCAGATGATCCCCCGCGCACCACAGATCACAAATCAAAAGTTCCGAATATCTTATGAAAATTGCTTTTTGGATTGCTGCGGGCTGGCTCTTTTACGTGTATGCAGGGTATCCCTTCGTTCTTTTGCTGCTGAAGTGGTTTCGAGGCATTCATCCAGCCACGAGCGATGAACTGCCAACAGTCACGGTATTAATCTCTGCTCGGAACGAAGAAAAGGATATCGAGTGGAAGGTTCGCCAGACCCTGCAATGGAATTACCCGGCTGAAAAGCTGCAGGTTCTCGTCGCGTCGGATGCCTCTGAAGATCGCACCGACCAACTCCTGGAGTCGATTCATGATCCACGATTCCAGTTCGTCCGGATGCCAGAGCGAGTTGGCAAGAATTCTGCGCTCAATCGGCTTGCCAGAATGGCAACCGGGGAATTGCTCTTTTTCACCGACGCAAATTCGGACATCGATGCCGAATGCTTGCGCCGGATGGTCCGACACTTCGGCGATTCGCGCGTAGGCTGCGTCACAGGGGTGGAAGAGAACTCGAGTGGCCAAGAGGCGGCTTCTCTGTCCGCCGGTGGAAATGCCTATCTGGGTTACGAGTCACGTATCAATAGTCTCGAGAGCAACCTGGGATCGGTGCTTGTTTGTGACGGATCCATTTTTTGTATGCGGCGTTCTCTTTATTCGGACTTGCGTCCGGAACTAGCAAATGACCTCGAATTGCCGTTGCGCGTGGGGCACACCGGTGCATGGGTGTTATTCGAACCGAGCGCGCGCTCCCGCGAACACGCAACACTAAGCGCTCGCGAAGAGTTCTTTCGCCGTAAGCGCATCTGCGGTCAAGGCATCATCGGAATGTGGACTTTGCGCGGACAGTTGAGCGGACTCCGCGCGTGGCAGTTTTTCTCCCGGAAGTTGTTGCGCTGGTTTTCGCTTGTCCCGATGGTCATGATCTTTGTGGCGAGCACGGTGTCGAGAAGCGATCGCTGGTTTGCCGGAATGCTTGCACTTCAGTTCATCTTTGTCGCCCTCGCGGTGGTCGGTTGGCTGACTATCTGGCAGGGCAAGAAGCCGAGTCGGGTGTTCGCACTTCCCTTCTATTTCCTCCTGGTTAACATCGGCGCCGTAAACGGAATCATAGAGGCGCTCCTTGGCCGGCGATTTGCGGTTTGGGACATCGCGCACCTTTCGCGCGGAAGACAGGGGGCCGCATGAGCACCATGATTGCGGCTTCCACCGAGCAAGCGCAGAGCGTACGGTTGGCCTCCGGCACTTCCGATCAGGCTCATTGGGAGGCGTTCGTAAACCGTCACCCGGAGTCAACGGCATATCATGCGTGGGAATGGCAACATGTTTTTGAGAAAACATTCGGCTGGGGTTCCTACTACCTCATCGCCGAGAAAGATGGTGACATTTCCGGTGTCCTACCGCTGATTTGGCAACGCAACTGGCCTGGTACGTCCGTGCTGTCGTCGATTCCGCATCTGAAGGGCGGCGGAATTCTCGCCGACAGTATCGAGGCTGCAGAAGGTCTGCTCGCCGAAGCCAAACAACTGGCCCTGCGATCGAAGGTCGACTGTCTTGAACTACGGCACGCTTCCCTGCTGGAGCCATGCATGGCTTTGCCGGCGCGTACAGACAAAGTCACGTTCGTTCTCGCTCTCGAACAGGACGAAGAAAAGATGTTGAAGGTCCTGGACAAGAAAACCCGCAACATGGTTCGCAAATCGATGAGCCATGGCATGACTGTAGAGTTCGATAGCGAAGGTTGTCTTGACGAGTTTTACCAGATTTTCTGTCGGAATATGCGTGAGTTGGGTTCGCCTGCATATTCAAAGCGATTGTTCAGTGAGATTCGGAACGCGATGCCGAAGAACACGCACATCTGTCTCGTGCGTCACCAGGGAAAAGTGATCGCGGGCGCGCTGCTGTTCGGTTTCCGCCGTACCATCGAGGCCATCTGGGCATCATCCTTGTACAAGTATCTCGATCTGAAGCCGAACATGTTTATGTACTGGCAGATGTTTCGCTTTGCCAGCGAGCACGGATACGACTTCTTTGACTTCGGCCGTTGTTCGATTGACTCCGGCACTTTCCGGTTCAAGAAGCAATGGGGAGCGCAGGAGATGCCGCTTTATTGGCACCAGTGGCGGCCTGACGGCGCCGCAATCGCTCAGCCTAAAGCTGCGAGCTCGACATATCGCCTCGCGTCCTGGATCTGGCAACGGACGCCACTACTGGTTACAAACTCGCTGGGTCCGCACCTCATTAAGCGCCTCGAAGGCATCTGACGTAACCCCTCCACCTGCGCGGTTTCCAAGCCTTCGTAGCATTTAAGAATATTTCAACCCCTCCCCCCCAAACAACATATGTCTACAACCGATGTATCAGTACCTACCCGCAAGCCTCCCCGCAGCGAACTCTCGCCAGAAATCAGAAAAAGCCCTGCTCTAGGCCGATGTGTGTTCTCCGTTGACGTAGAGGACTGGTTCCATATTCTTGATGTCCCTTCCTCGCCGCCGATTTCTATCTGGGACAGAATGCCTTCGCGTGTGGAGGCGAACTTTTACCGGCTGCTAGATCTGTTCAGTGCGAGAAAAGTTCAGGTCACCTGCTTCTTCCTAGGGTGGGTAGCGGAGAAATTTCCGCACCTGGTTCGCGAAGCGGTGCAGCGGGGCCATGAGATCGGCTCACACGGATACTCGCACCGGCTGGTTTACCAAATGGTAGCTCGCGAATTCCGTGAGGATGCCCGCTACTCACGTCTGCTCCTGGAGGATCTCACGGGGTCCGCCGTTCTCGGTTATCGCTCCGCTGGATTTTCAATGACCGATGCCACCCCATGGTTTTTCCAGGAACTGGCGGCCGCCGGTTACGTTTACGATTCATCGGTTTTTCCGGCGAAGCGCGGCCACGGTGGGATGCCCGAAGCTCTTCGCATTCCTCACACGGTGACCCATGACAATAGCGGGATCGTCGAGTTCCCCATGACGGTGACGGACTTTGGAGCGGACGATCTCTGCTTCTTCGGCGGCGGATACTTGCGGCTCTCGCCGTACTGGCTGATCCGTCGGATGACGCACAAGGTGTTGTCATCAGGCCGACCGGTTGTCTTCTATATTCACCCACGTGAGATTGACCCGGATCATCCCAGACTATCCATGAGCCTGCCGCGACGATTTAAGTCTTACGTCAACCTGCGCTGGACCGAAAACAAAATTCGTCGAATCCTCGAAGACTTTCCCGTTGGAACATTCCGCGACTTCTTGGCTACCGACGGCCGCAGTTGGACACTCAATCTAACGGCGGCGTAACAAACTAAACAACTCCAAATGGCAGCCTCAACTCTCATCGCGACGCCTGTGAGTAGGATGAACCCACTCTCCCAGGCATCCCTTCGGCAGATTGTCTCCGAAGAAGTCGCTGGCGTCTGCGCGACGCTGGTTGGGCTCGAAGCGATCATTATGACAGGCAGTATGGCACGCGACGAGGCATCCTTCGCGGACCACAACGAGACGATCGCGGTCCGGGGCGATGCCGAATTTCTGCTGGTATTTGAAAACACTCGCGTTCCCTCTGCAGATGCGATCGAACGACAAGCCAAGCTAGTTGAATCTCGGCTGATGGGACGTAACATTCACTGCAAAGTCTGCCTATCCCCCGTGTCAACGGCTTTTCTGGAAGGAATCACCCCGCACATTTTTGGATACGAACTGCTCCGTTGCGGGCAAGTGGTATGGGGCAATCCAAATGTGCTGGCGCGTATCCCCGCGTTTGATGCCAACGAGATTCCCCTTGACGACGCCGTCCGTTTGCTGTGCAACAGGATGGTTGAACTACTGGAGTTGGTGGCCGCGTCTGGCCCACTCTCGAAGCAGGCGCAGTATGCGACCGTGAAGCTGTGCCTCGATATGGCGACGTCTTTCCTGGTTTTTTCCGGACGCTACCGTCCCACATACCGCGACCGGCTAGAAGAAATCAAGAATCTCCGGAAAGCAGAAACGCCAGAAGCACCTTTTTCACTTTCAGAGTTTGCTCGGCTTGTTGAGTATTCCACACACGCGAAGCTTTCGTGCGATCAATCAGCAAACGCATTCAGAACAGATTTTGAGGCGAGAGAGCATTTCCTTGTAGAAACAATTCAGCTCGCCCACTCACTCCTGAGATGGGAATTACAGCGATTGTTGAAATGCGGCGCGAGCATTTCTGACGAGGGCCTACTAGCACGTTGGGCTGATTTTCAGCCGTGGACTTTTCGGCTTCGAGGTTGGGCTCGGGTGTTCCGCGACGCCAACACAACGACAACGCGGAGCAATTGGTGGCGCTGGCTCGGGCTCGCGCGCCACACCTCACCGCGTCAAGGTATCTATTTCGCTGCTTGTTTGCTGCTCTTCCGAGTGCCGGCCCTCCTGCGGAATGAGCAGAGTGAATCATTTCAGGATCTCAACAGGCACCTACCGATCTCCATTGAAGCAGACGACCTGATCGAGTGGCGTTCGCTGGCCGCGTTAATTGCACGAAACTATCACCAGTTCTTAGAGTTCACTCGCACCTAACAGCGAATCGATAGCCCGACCCCAAGAGTCCTCAATTCCAAGCCATTCACCTCAAAATGACCCAGACATCACTACCGCTTTTGCCAGAATCGCCGCGGATAAGCGTCGTCATTCTGAACTACAAACGCCTGAATGCTCTGAAGCAGTCGATACAATCCGCGCTGATGCAGACGTACGAGAACCGCGAAATCATCGTCGTCGACAATCACTCCGAGGAAGATGTTGCAGGACTCGTCACGAGCCTTGATCCCGGCATAAAGCTGATCGAACTGTCGGAGAATCAGGGAACGTGCGGGGGACGAAATGCCGGCATCCGTGCGGCGGAAGGCGACATCATCATCACCCTCGACAATGACGTGCACTTCGCGTCGCCGTTCGAATTGACGAAAGTGGTAGCGAAATATGGGGAGCGGCCCGACATCCATGTGCTGGCATTTCAAATGTGCGAAGCCGATACCGGAAACATCCGGGTCCGGGAATGGTGCCACGCTCGCCACTGGAAAGATTTTGGACAGACAGAATTCGAGACATTCTATTTTGTAGAGGGCGCTTGTGCGATTCGCCGGGAAGTCTTCGAACAGGCTGGCGACTACTATGCCCCGCTCTTTATTGGTTGCGAGGGACATGACCTGACGTTAAGAATTCTGGATCATGGTTTCCGGATCCTCTACTGTCCCAACGTCCGCGTGTTTCATCTCATGTCAACGGAAACGCGCACCTCAGATCGCCCTTTCTACTTCTATACGCGTAACTACATCTGGATTGCGTTCAAAGATTATCGGTTACTGCCCGGCCTAGCTTTCCTGCTGCCGAAGCTCGCGATGATGTTGTTCTTTGCGATTCGCACTAACAAAATCCGCGCTTTCATCAGGGGACTGTGGCATGGTCTGAAGGGTCTTCCACAGGCATATGCCGACCGAACCCCTATCCAACGGAGCACTCTGAAGTACTTGGCAGAACTCGAGCGCTGGCGGCCCAACCTGATGCTTCGTCTGGCACGTCATAAGGCGCAACCTCAGATCTAAGCAGTCGGCAATCCCTGCAAACAACGTGATTATCTTTTACTTCTTGTTACTGATCCTACCGCTCACAACGCACCCGCTGTGGACGGGTGCGATTGCCGGCGTCACGCCGATTAAAGCTTTCGGATTGATGATCGCCGTGTATGCGGCGGGCTATTTCTTTATGCGGAAGGAGTATCCGCAGCCGCTGAGCACGTGGCAAGGTCGTCTATTCTTGTTATTGAACGCGATCGGGGCAGTCTCGTTGGTGGTCCGCGTGAGCAATCCTGCAGTCGTCACGAACATGTTGCAGATCTACATTTCGTTGGACCTGCTGTTTTTCGCGACAGTCGTGCTGATCGATTCGCAGCGCCGCCTACGTTACGTACTTTTGTCGATGATCGCTTCCATGTCGTGGGCCTCATTTTACGTACTGCGGGAATGGCAGGTGTACCACAACGTATATGCCGGTTTGCGTCCTGGCGGCGTTTCGGGCGACTGCAACTACTTTGCCTCCTCGGCGCTGATCACGCTACCCATGGCGTACTACTTCTGGCGTGCCAGTTCGCGATTATGGATCAGTATTCTGTGTTTGAGTTCCATCGGCATGAGCCTGATAGCGATGATGCTTGGGGCTTCGCGAGGAGGTTTCCTGGGACTCTTGGCAGGCCTGCTCATGATCATTTGGAGATCGAAGGCAAAGATCCGCAACATGGTGGTGATCTCGGCGACCGTAGGCCCGGTCGTGTTCCTCGTACCTTCATCTCCGTTGCAAAGACTGATTCATCCGGAGTATGCCGATCATCTGGGGGCCGACATACGAATCATGCTTTGGAAGGCTGGATTACGCATGATCCAGGCACATCCTGTGTTCGGCATTGGGCTAGGCAGCTTCATAAGCATGTCTGGAGTCTACGAGGATCGCAGCGTTTTCTATGGAACCGCGACCGAGAAGATGCAGGGGTTGGCTTGCAACGCGTTCCTCGAACTGACGGCTGAACTGGGATTTATCGGCTTGATCGTGTTTAGCGGCATTCTGGTTGCGACGTATATCTCCCTCGATCGTGTTCGTCGTCGGACCGCTGACGGCAAGCCCAACTTGTTAAATCTTACGGCGAACTCGTTGCAGATAGCGCTGGTTGCCTTTTCAGTCTCCTTAGTCTTTCTTTCGGGGCAATATTTGAAGCCTTTCTGGATGCTGGTATTCCTTTCGATGTGCCTGCCGGCGCTCGAGGCGCAGCAACGAAGGGAACGTCGCCGCCGGGAGCTCGCCAAAGAACAAACGGCACCTCCTCAACAGGAATCCGAACTTACCTTTGCACCGCCTCCGTTTCATGAAGTAGGCGCATAACGAATCGTCAGCAAATGAATTTCAATCACTTTAGAAATAGATTTGCAGGGACACTGGCTTGTGGCCTGCTGCTTGCGTCTTGCGGAAATTCGCCGCGATCTGTCCTGGCTGCGCCGTCCAGGCCGATTTCGCTCGACAGATTTGGTGGTTTTAGCAACATGCCGTCGCCGAATCGTTCAAACGGTCTGTTCCGAGTGGAGAAGTTCGGGGATCGCTGGATGTTCGTGGATCCTGCGAATAACGCGTTCTTCATGATCGGTGTCTATGCACTGAATGAGGACGAATCCACCGACGACAGTGGCGATACCTACTATCACCGCACAACCGTGAAATATGGCGACGCCGGTCCGAGCTGGGCCAGCGCTCAATTACGACGAGTCCGCTCTTGGGGATTCAATTCCCTTGGGCCCTATGCCTCGGATTACGTTCTTCCGACTACCAAGGACTACCGTCTATCCGGCGACCAGACGCAGCCCCTCAAAGTTCCCTTCATCGGGCTCATACGTCCGGCGTACTACGGGATGGTGAACCAAAGCCATTGGGCCCCTCAGCCAATTAAAGACATGTTGTACGGAGTGAGTCCCTATTACGTTGCGAGAGATGGTTACGTTCCGCGCAGCGGTGTCGCCGATTTCTATGACGGAAATCTCGATGTATTTTTCGCCAACGAACTTAGGAACGACCCTTATACACAATCGATCAATGCTTCCTCCCAGAAGCAATACATGATCGGCATGAGCGTGGATGACGGTGATCAGATGTACGGTTTCGGTAAAGGCCCTGACTTCGGCGGAGGATACAACAACTCGCACCTCGGCTGGATCGTGCTCACAATGTCCCCGGTGCAGACGGCCAATCCTAACAAGGGCTTCGTCTACACCGATACGACCGTTCATTCCAAGCAGGCGCTGCAAGCTCAATTGACGTCTGAGTACGGAACCATTTCCACTCTCAACTCGGCGTGGGGATCGAACTACACGACCTTTGGCTCTTCCGGCAAGACCATCACTGCAGAGGTGGTTGGAACCGGCAATAGTTTGACGCTGACTTTCAACAAAACTCTGGCTGCACCTGCCGTCAGCAAATACAGCTTACAGATTCTTGTCGACGGGAAGCCCGTAGGTGGAGACACAGGCACAGGCAGTTTGTGGGGGCCAAATTTCAGTGGCACCATCAACTACAGTTCCGGAGCTTTGAGCATTACCTTTGCCAGCGGTCATGCTTTGGCCAACGGAGCAGCGATCACTGCCAACTATGTCCAGAACGGCTGGGGAGTCGGCACCGGACTGATGGATGAAGACGGCCGTCCTTCCCACCGAGGTTGGGTCGGGAAAGATTTCATTTTCCTGAAGGACGTCAATGCCAAGCTGCGCAACGATATTGATGACTTCCTCTATCAGATTGCCGCGCACTATTTCTCGATGTGCAGGACGGGAATTCAATCGTGGATGCCGGGGTTGCTTTATCTCGGCCCTGACTCGCTCGGAACCTGGGGAGCTCCTTCCAATCGCAACGTTCTGAAGGCAGCGGCGCAGTTCATTGATGTAGTGTCGATCAGTGGCGGCACGCCAATGACGCAAGCGATGGTCGATTTCATTCACACGCATTATGGAGACAAGCCTTTTTACGTTGGAGAATTTCGCACTGCGAATCCGGATTCGGCGATGCGGCACAGCGCCTCCGTGCCGGAGACGGACTACAGAACTCAGGGCGAACGCGGTCAGGCGTACTACAACGTCGTGACCTCCTATCCCGAT
>Ga0209060_10000710_pt1 | contig 50511 bp, 40 predicted proteins | sample Coa_R1_8_FD_187155 | JGI IMG/M metagenome (GOLD analysis project Ga0209060, IMG submission 187155) | Surface soil microbial communities from Centralia Pennsylvania, which are recovering from an underground coalmine fire - Coalmine... | ecosystem: Environmental > Terrestrial > Soil >...
AGTTGGGCGGCGCGATTGCCTACACGCTGGGGTTGTGGGGGCGGCTCACTAAGTTCCTGGATCACCCGGAACTGGAGCTGAGCACGAACCTGGCGGAAAACTCGATGCGTGGCGTGGCGCTCGGCCGGAAGAACTGGATCCACATCGGCAGCTCGCAGGCAGGGCCGAAAGTGGCGGCGATCCTGTCTGTGGTGGAGACCTGCCGGCGGCTCGACATTCGCGCTCGCGACTATCTCGGTGCTGTTCTGCCTGGCTTGGCTGACGTGAGCATTCAAAACTTGGCCGGACTCACACCTGTGGCTTGGGCTGCGCGGACCCGGTAGTCTGTCCTGAAATTGCCATCAACCCTGCGGATAGTCTGACGCTTACCGTAAGACGGCCAGCACAGAGGCCGACAGCGACGCACTGTATCAGGAGATCGGCCGGCTGAAAGTAGAGCTGGACTGGCTCCAAAAAAAGTCGGCATGCTCGACTGAAGAACTGCGTGCGCTGGTGGATCAGGAGCATCCGGATCTCAGCGTTCGGCGGCAGTGTGAGTTGTTGGGTGTGAACCGCTCCGGCTTGTATTACGAGCCACTGGGCGAAAGCGAAGAGAATCTGCGGTTTATGCGGCTGATCGACGAACAGTACACGCGGGCGCCGTTTTACGGAAGCCGGAAAATGACGAAGTGGCTGGTGAGCGAGGGTTATCCAGTGAATCGCAAGTGGATCTCGCGTTTGATGGAGGTGATGGGAATCGAGGCCGTGCACCCGAAGCCGAAGCTGAGCCAGCAAGGCGAAGGGCACAAGATCTACCCGTACCTGTTGAGAGGGATCACGGTAGGGCGCGTCAATCAGGTCTGGAGTACGGACATCACGTATGTCAGGATGGCGCAGGGCTTCGTCTACCTGGTGGCGGTGATGGACTGGTTCAGCCGGTACGTGCTGAGTTGGTCGTTGTCGTTGACGATGGAAATCGACTTTTGCATAGAGGCCCTGCGGAGTGCGTTGCGACGAGGCCGGTCCGGAGATCTTCAACAGAGACCAGGGGTCGCAGTTCACCAGCGAGAAGTTCACCGCCGAGTTGGCGGCCAAGGAGATTGCCATCAGCATGGATGGCCGAGGACGTTGTATGGACAACATTTTCATTGAGCGACTGTGGCGAAGTCTCAAATACGTGAAGGTGTACCTCAAGGACTATGAATCGGTGACGGAGGCACGCACTGGGATCGAGCGATATTTCCTGTTTTACAACCACGAGCGGATCCATCAGAGTCTCGACTATCGGACGCCGGCGGCGATCTACCTGGCGAGAGAGTGATGTGATAATCGGAATGGCAACAAGGAAAGGAGCGTTGCTGAAGTCGGGGACGCTGTCCCCGAACCCCTGCGATTTAACGCTTTGGGGCCAGAAGGTTTGGTCTAAACTGGAAGACACTCGAACGGAGGATAGCGACCTGAGCGCCGCTTCGAGCGCCGGAATGGCAAGAGCGGCCCCGATGCCGGGGCCGTCCCAAACTCAAACTGGGGAAAAATGCTCGAGAAAGCGCTAACCCCGACGCCGATGGGCCTAAGCTTATTGCGAGCGAAAAATTGTCTTGACGGAGGGGTCCACTTCAGTGTGTTGTGTGACCCCCGTGAGATCGCCGGGGGTTCAGCCCCAACCCCCGAGGTTCACCAGTTCGACTCTTCCTCATGATCGAACACTCTCGACTGGAGCACCTCCATCGCTGCCACGACACGTTCGACCACATCGTCGGTCTGCGCCTGACCCGCAACCACCGATGCGATCGCGGTCGTTTGCGACTTGAGATTCTCCTCGATTTCCTGTATCTGCGCGCTGAAATGCTCCTGCTGCACGGCTTCGTTTTGACACAGAACGTCCATCCCGTCTTTCATCGCGGCGATGCGCGTGTCAGTCCCTTCGATCTTCTGTTCGATCTGTTCGACGTGAGCCCTGATTCGCTGGACGAGGGTGGCATTGCTTTGCTCCATGAGGGCCGATCGCCCTTGTGCCGCGGCCAGTTCGGATTCCACGTTCGACAGTCGCGCGCGGAGCCCGCTGATCGTGTCAGCGGATGCCTGCTGCATTTCGATCATCGCTTTCTGGTGCGTCTGGAGAAGCATAGACATGCGCGCTTCCAGTTGTTCCGTCTCCGCCCGCAGCGCCGCCATCACGCCCTTCTGTAGGGTTACACCGTCGGCACGGGGCGCCGCGATGGCGAGGATCCTGAGCTCCGTGATGATCTTTTGCATCCGTTGGCAGCGAACCTCCGGGTCCCTCGCCATGCAGTTGCTGATCAGGTGATCGACGGGGGTTCCCGAGGGCGGCGGAACGGACAAGGTCAGCGACTCGGCGAGAGCGTCCGCGTCCTCTCCGTCGAAGGCGCGGAGACCCGTCACCATCTCGTATACGATTGCGCCGAACGCGAAGATATCGCTGCGGGAATCCGGAGAGTGACCCTCCAGAATTTCGGGTGCGGTGTAAGGTGTGATGGCCTCCGGTTGACTCGGCTCGCCGATCAACTCCAGGCCGGCGGCAGTGATAGCTATGTTCGACGGAGTCACGTAGCCGCAGGTGCGTCCTGAGTCGTGAAACTGACGAAGTGCGTCGGCTAGCGTCATGGCGTAGCGCAACGCTTTCGATAGAGGAATTGGGCCTTCGGCCAGAAGCTGTTCAAGAGTGATTGTTGACGAATCACTTGTTACATTCACGTCGAGAGCGGTCATCTTGATCCTCGCTGAAGGGCCCATAGACCCTTCTGAACCAAGTCAAGCAGTTTGTATGGAGGGGGACAAGTTATCCAACGGTAAACCGTCGGGACTATGGGGACTGGTTTAGAGTACCAGCGTTACGTACTGGTTTTTGAGGAATTCCAATTAAGAGCGATATATAGATCTGTATGTCTGAGATAGAGGCCGTGGCGCAGTTTTTGAGGACGATTTCCGGCAACCGGAACCCTGCTGGAGGACATACCCGAACGGGTTCAATCCAAGGCTGGCAAAAAGGAGAGACGAAAGATTCGTTAAGCCGCCTTGTTGGGAAATTCCACACTGCCCACCGCAAAGGCCAATTGTGTGATCAAGGAAGCCTTCCGTGCGAGCCGGTCCTTCACATCGGTGACCATCTCCTCGAACTGGGATTCGGCGGCTGCCCGGCGGCCGAGCCGTTGAAGTTCGAAGCGGTGAATCTCAGTTGCGTTCTCGCAAATGCCGCTCGATATCCGATTTAACAAGCTGTCACAACCGCGTCTTATTCTCATCTGTCGCCTCCCGGACCATCCTTGCTGGAGTCCTGAGTGCCAACCGGCATGAACGCCTTTTGTTCTACTGGATCCATTATCAGGACTTTGTGTTCAAAGCTACAGTTCTGGAAGTGCTACCGAAGTAATGGTACGGCGCCAAAAGGTCGATTCAACTTCCAGTACCTGATGCTTTCCGGGGTTCGAGCCGCGGCGGCTTGCCCAGAGCACGGTGGTGGCTCGAAGCGGGCCGCACGTGTCACAAGCGATATGCAATTGTGACCGTCCGCCCGCTGCGAGCCCGCTGGGGAAAGCGAGTAAAGCGCCGGTGCGTATAAACTGAAGGTCGGAGTCCGGCACATGAGTATCAGGCGCATCGCTGTCATTCCCAGTCTGCTTTGCCTTCTCACACCCGTTGCGCGCGCACAACCGGCGACAGCGGCCCTATGCTCCGTTGCGGGCCAAGTCACTGACGCGGTAACCAACGCGCCCATCCGAAAGGCCACAATCAGTCTGATTCCTGATGGCAAGCCGACGGTTCGAGCCGCCATCTCCGATGCTGACGGCCGTTTTCAGTTTGCCAACCTCTTGCCGGGAAGCTATAGCCTGGAGGGAGACGCCCGGGGATATCTGCGTGTCAGCCAGTATGCATCCAACCAAACGCGGTCGAAAACTGTATTTTCTCTGGCTCCAGGGCAGACATTGTCAGATATCGCCCTTCACTTGACTCCCGCCGGAGCTATTTCCGGACGGATCGTCGATGAAGATGGGGACCCTGTCGCCAGAGTCAATGTGCATCTCTGGCGGATCACCTATCGCAACGGCTCCAGGGACTTGACGACCACAGGCCAGAATGTGATGACCGATGACCGTGGCATCTATCGCATCGCCGGCGTCCCCCCTGGCAGGTATTATCTGAGCGCTACCCCCACACAGTCGGCTCCGAATTCGCCGCCTGACGATGCCCGCTATCTGCGCACCTATTACCCCGGAGTGTTTGATCCTGCGGCAGCGGCGCCGATCGATCTCAGGCCCGGTTCGGAAACGGAGAACGTCAACTTCAAGCTCTCCAAAGTGCAGACCACGCACGTCCGGGGACGAGTGTCGAGCGCGGCTCAGGCCGATCTCTCGCTGTATCCCGAAAACGGTACTTCGAACTCAGCAGAGAGTTCCCGTAGCCTTTTGCCAGACGGAAAATTCGACTTCGACGGTGTGGTGCCGGGCGCTTACCGCATTCGCGTCCACGTCAAGGAAGGCGACCGGGAAGCGTGGTGCAGGAACTCTTCGATACCTGGTTCTTAAACAGTCCGGAGTGGGATGCCGCACAACGATAGGAAAGGAGAGAACATGCCGGATACCGAAACCAAAATCGATGTATTGATCGTGGGGGCCGGGCCGGTGGGCCTGTTCCTGGCGAACGAGTGTGCGAGGCGGGGATTACGCTGCCGTATTCTGGAGACGCGCGCATCGCAGTCGGAACATTCCAAGGCGCTGGCGATCTTCCCGCGGACGCTCGAAATCTTCGACATGGCCGGCGTCGTCGACGGCTTTCTCGAGAAGGCGAACCGCGTCACGTCGGTCGCGATCATGACGAGCGGACGGACCCTCGCCGATTTGCGATTTGAGCCGGAGAACAGCCCGTATTCCTTCGTCGCGATGGTCCCTCAGGATGTCACCGAGACTCTGCTGGTGGACGAACTGCGGCGCAAGGGCGGAGTTGTTGAGTATGAAACCACATTCGTTTCGGCCGATCGGCGGAACGAGGGGGTGGTGGTCACGGCAGATCATAAAGGCGATACGATCCGGGTGAATGCGTCGTTCGTCGTGGGGTGCGACGGCGCCCGCAGCAACGTGCGCAAGGCTTTGAATCTGCCTCTCGAGGGCGGAGAATATCCGGATGAGTTCCTGCTCGCGGATGTCGAGACGAACGACTCACTGCCGGGCAACCAGTTGCAGTTGTGTCCCAGTGAAGCCGGCCCCGTAGCGATCTTTCCGATGAGCGCGACTCACAGGCGCATCGTGGCGACGATCGATCTCCCAGAGGGAGACGCGCCGTCGCTGGAGTTGGTGCGGAAGATCTTGAAGGAACGCGGTCCGGGAGGAGTCGAACCGCGATCCATAGGCTGGAGCAGCTACTTTCGCATTCACCACCGGCGCGCAGCGGAATTGCGGAAGGGACGCGTGTTCATTGCCGGCGATGCGGCTCATCTCCACAGCCCCTTTGGCGGTCAGGGAATGAACACCGGGCTGCAAGACGTTTGGAACCTGGCCTGGAAGCTCGATCTGTATCTGCGCGGGCACGGCAATGACGAGTTGCTGGACAGCTACGCCGCCGAGCGCCTTCCGGTGATCCGGCAAGTGATCGACACCACCGATTTCCTCACTAAAGCACTGGGTACGCCGAACAAGCTGGCGCAGATCCTGCGCAATGCGGTGATTCCGATGGTGTCGGGCTTGGCACCGGTCCAACACGCGTTTGTCGAAAGGCTTTCGGAACTCGGGATCGCCTATCGGGGGAGTCCGATTGTCGAGGGGCCGGGACGCCGGTATTTCGAAGATTCGATGCGGGGCGGCAAGGGCATCGGCAGCCGATTCCTGATGCTGATCGATGACGATCAGGAAGCGGCGGTGCGAGAGGCCCAGAAGCAACTGGCATCCTTCGGCGACGTCGTGGAGATCCGGCAGTCGCCGCACAAAGGAGTGAAGTTGGTGCGGCCGGATGGTTATCTGGCGTATCAGACGGACACTGGAACTATAGACTCGGCGCTGACGCATGTGCGGCGACTACTGCAACGCCAGACGAGCCAGCCGGCTCCGGTGATGTGATGCGCCTTCACGCCTTCGCAGCTATCCGAAAGCCATAGTCGGCGTAACGGAATTCGGGCGGAATGCTGCTTCTGGCGGCGCATCGCGAGAACTTGATGTGATGGCGCCATGCGCCTCCTCGCGAGGCACGGCGCGTTCCCGACGCGGGTCCCTGCGGATCGCACTCGGGCGAGACCTGGTAATACAAAGGGTCATACCAGTCCGAGCACCACTCGTGGACGTTCTCGCACATGTCGTAGAGTCCGTAGCCATTGGGCTCTGAGAGTGCGATCGGCTCGGGTCCGCTTTGCCATTGGCTGGCATGTCCAGGACGGCTGTTGACCGGCGAATCACCCCAGGGGTAGAGTTTCTGCTCCATGCCGCCGCGAGCGGCAAACTCCCATTCCGCTTCGGTCGGCAGGCGCAACTCCATGCTCCATTGCGCCGAGAGCCAGCGGCAATATTCCGACGCATCGAACCAGCTTACCGACGTGACAGGCAGAATCGGATTCGCGGCTGCGAATTTGCGAAATGCCAGAAAATCGCAGTTGGTCACCTGAAAGCGGCATAAACGAAACGGCGACACGATGACACGGTGCACCGGACGTTCCTCGTCGCGGCCGTCTTCCTGGCCCATCAGAAACTCGCCACCCGGGATCAGAACCAGATCGTTAGGGGTCATCCTTCGAATAGTGTATCCGGGTTGTTTCTCTCGTCCGGCATTGGCGCGTCGCAAGAAATTGCGAACTTTGCCCGCGTTGCAGCGTATGAGTTGATATCTATGGGAACTCTGGGACAGCAAATCCGGCATGTTCTGCGCGGCCTGGCGCGAACTCCGATGTTCACCGTCATCACGGTGATCACGATCGGCCTCGGCATCGGCGCGAACACGGCAATTTTTAGCGTGGTCAACGGTATTCTGCTGAAGCCCTTGCCCTATCCGCATCCGGAGGAATTGCTCAGCGTGATGTTGACGGCTCCCGCGGTCGGCCTCAACGACTGCGAGTTGGCGCCGTCGAATTACTTCACGTTCCACGAAGAGAATCAGACTTTCCAGCAATTCGGTCTCTGGAATGGCGACTCCTCGAGCGTAACCGGCACCGGCGCACCCGAACAGGTGCGTAGCCTCGATGTAACCGAAGGAACACTGAATGCCCTCGGGATCCAGCCCGCCATGGGGCGCTGGTTTACGCCGCGCGACGATAGCCCGCAGAGTCCGCAAACCGTGATCTTGACGTACGGCTATTGGCAGCGGCGTTTCGGCGCCGATCCTGCCGTGATCGGCCGCAATCTCCTGGTGGATGGGAGGCCGCACGAGATCATCGGCGTCATGCCGCAGAGTTTTCGATTTCTCGACCTGAAACCTGAATTGTTGCTGCCGCTGCGATTCGATCGGGCAAAGACCACTCTCGGAAATTTCAGTTTTCACGGTATTGCCAGGCTGAAGCCGGGCGTCACACTGGCACAGGCGAATGCCGACGTGGGCCGCATGATCCCGATTGTGAATCAGAGGTTTGCCGCGCCTCCGGGGTTCAGCGTCAAGATGTTCGAAGAAGCCAAGATTCAGTCCAACGCCCGCTTCCTCAAACAGGATGTGGTCGGCAGCTTGAGCAACGTGCTTTGGGTGCTGATGGGCAGTATCGCCGCCGTGCTCTTGATTGCCTGCGCCAACGTTGCCAACCTGCTGCTGGTGAGGGCGGAAGGGCGCCAGCAGGAACTTGCGGTGCGGGTGGCCATCGGCGCGAGTTGGACTCGCCTGGCAGGTGCGCTGCTCCTGGAGAGTGTCATCCTCGGCGTGCTTGGTGGTGCGGCAGGCATCACTCTCGCCTATGGGGCATTGCAGTTCCTCCGCGCGAACGCCCCCGCATTTCTGCCGCGCGTCGAGAACATCACGATCGATGCTGCGTCCCTGCTCTTCACGCTGGTGGTCTCGGTGGTGGCAGGTTTGTTCTTCGGATTGATTCCTGTGATCAAACACGCCACGCCCAAGGTCACGCTCGCACTGCGAGCTGGCGGGCGTACCTTGAGTCAAAGCCGCGAAGCGCAGCGCGCCCGCAGCGGCCTGGTCGTGTTGCAGATGGCTCTGGCGGTTGTGCTGCTGATCGGCTCGGGACTGATGATCCGCACTTTCCAGGCTCTGCGCAATGTACACACGGGATTCACCGCTCCAGCCGAGTTGCAAACCATGCGGATCTACATCCCCGATGCCCAGGTGAAGGAGCCCGAGCGCGTGGTCCGCATGCAGCAGGAGATGCAGGAGAAGATCGCGGCGATTCCAGGCGTGACCTCGGTGGCGTTCGGCAATTCCGTTCCGACAGACGGCAACAACAGCACGGACGTGCTCTACGCCGAAGATCGCACGTATCGCGAAGGACAGCTTCCGCCGCTTCGCCGGTTCAAGTTTGTCGCCCCCGGCTTTTTTCAAACGATGGGCACGCCGTTGATCGCGGGCCGCGACTTCAACTGGACCGATCTTTACGAGCGAAGAAACGTCACCATCGTCTCGGAAAATATGGCGCGCGAAATGTGGCACACTCCGGGCGCGGCGCTCGGCAAACGCATTCGCGAGGGCATGGCGGATCCGTGGCGTGAGATCGTCGGCGTGGTGGGGGATGTGCGCTTGGATGGCGCCGACCAAAAGGCCCCGACGACGGTTTATTGGCCTGCCATGATGAACGTCTTTTGGGGCAACCCCGTCCTGGTGCAGCGCGGCATAGTGTTCACCATTCGTAGCAATCGAGCCGGTTCTGAGAGCTTTGTGCAGCAGGCGCGCCAGGCAATCTGGTCAATCGACGCAGATCTTCCGATCGCACGGGTCAGCACACTGGAGCAGATCTATCGCGACTCGATGGCGCGGAGTTCCTTCGCGCTGGTGATGCTGGCGGTGGCCGGAGGGATGGCATTGCTCCTGGGAATCGTCGGAATCTATGGCGTGATCTCGTATTCGGTTTCGCAACGCACGCGCGAGCTGGGGATTCGGATTGCGCTAGGTGCTCCGCAGGGCTCGCTGAAAAGTATGGTGGTTCGCAACGGCATGCTGCTGGCGGTGATTGGTGTGGCGATCGGGCTAGGGTCGGCGGCGGCACTGACGCGTGTCATGGGTTCTCTGCTTTACGAGGTCAGTCCAATGGACGTGCTGACGTACGCGTCGGTCTCTGGCATGTTGCTGGCCGCTGCCGCGGCGGCGAGTTACATACCGGCGCATCGCGCGTCTCGCGTGAATCCGCTGGAGGCGTTGCGAGCGGAGTAACGTGGCGCAAACACCCTGTTTGCCGCGTCGAGACTCGTCTCGACGCGTTTCGGATGTCCACGGATCCTTCCTGAAGTCAGAACTGCCGACGCGCGATAAGTCTCGGCGATGGTGTCTGAGGTGACGGCAAGCAGGAGTGGTCTTGGGCTGCCTCGCCGCCATGGATTCCGATGAAAACGGCGGGTTCGCCAGGCAGATAGGCTCGGCCACGGCGACACGCCGCGAACCCGAACCCCTATCCCCTAACCCCTAACCCCCAGCCCCCAACCCCTGACTTGCGCCTCGCTCTCTGGCGTTCTCCGTTGCTACTTCACGAATTTCAGCAACTCCTGGTAGAAGACATCCGGCACTTCCAGATGCGGAACGTGTCCTGCATTGGGAATGATCACGAGTTGCGCTCCAGGAATCGTGTCGGCAATGTGTTTCGCGAGGGCGGGAAAATCCTGCCCGTCTTTCTCGCCGCCAATCACCAGCGTCTTCGACTTGATGTGAGGCCAGTCGTACACCACTGGGTCCAGATAGGTGATCTGCTGGTAGATCGCGCGCACCATCGCGAGGCGCGGCCAATCGCCGCTCAACGTGGGCGCGTATAGGATTCGCACGTACTGCTCATACTCCGGCTTCCAGGCGCCGGGCGACGGGAAGTAGCGCCGGATGTTGGCGTAAAATCCCTGCCACCGCTGATCGTTGGTCTGCGCCATCGACGCCTTGTACGCTTCGTCGGTGCTTCGCCACGGCCTGTCGTAGCGGGGGTCGGTCAGTCCGATTGGATCGTAGATCACCGCACGCTCCGCAATTTCTGGGTACGACGCGGTGAAGCGTGCGGCCAGCATGCCTCCCATCGAGTGCCCGATGATCGTGGCCTTGGCGACCCCCAGCGATTCGAGGAGCTTGCGACTGTTCAGCGCCATATCGTGAAAGTTGTACGGGATGATCGGCTTCGAGGAGCGGCCGAACCCGATCTGGTCCGGTACGATGACGCGAAAGCCCTCCTTGCGCAGGACTTCGATCGGTCCGGCAAAGTAGAAGCCGCCGAAATTCATTCCGTGAAACAGCACCGCTGTGCGGCCGTTCGGCGTGCCCGCCGGCGGCACGTCCATGTACGCCATCCGCACGTCTTGACCATACAGCGTGAGAGGCAGGTAAGCGACGGGATACGGATACGCAATCTCTTCGTAGGTGATGCTGCCCGGCTTGACATCGGTAGGCGCCTTGGGAGCATTCGATCCGTTCGTTTGGGCAAGGGCCACCGGCGTGAGGCACAGCAGCAGAGACAAAAAGCGCATCCCGAAATCCTCCGTGCTCATGATACGCGGACCGCCCAGCGGCGGCAAGCTCACTGCGTTTCCTGGCGAGTTTCCGGTTTCCTTCGCACCACGCCGCGAATCCACCAATACAGTCCCCCCAGAAACACCGCGACCATCAACCAGCGGAGTGCCGCTGCCACCAATGCGGGCGTCAGTGTGGGCCACTGGAAGTGATACTGATTCAAACGCTCCGCCCGCTCCGTCATCCAATGCCAACCGGTATGTGCCACCAGCGCCGAAAGGATGATGGTTCCCATGCGTTCCGCCACCACGAAGCGGAAGAGCATTTCCAGGGCAGGGATCAGCAGCACCAGGACCAACAACTGGCCCAGTTCGACTCCGATATTGAAGGAGAGCAGGGAGGTCAGAAGATGGGAGCCTGCGAACTGCAGCGTCTGCCGTAGCGCAAACGAAAAGCCGAAACCGTGCACGAGTCCGAATCCGAACGCGATCATCCAGCGGCGATGCAGCGTGGCGCCGCCGGCGATGTTCTCGAGCGCCATGTAGACAATCGATAACGCAATCATCGTCTCGATCAACGGTGGGAACCATAGGGCGTCGGGAGCCAGATCGTATGCCGACGCGATAAGAGTGATCGAGTGCGCCACGGTGAAGGCGGTCACTACGGGAATCAACGCACGGAATCGCCGGAACGGGATCACCAGGCAGAAGAGAAACAGCAGGTGGTCGGTCCCATCCAGAATGTGCTCGAAACCCATGGCGACGAACTGCCAGGCGGCCTGATGCCAACTCGGGTCGAGCCGCACGAGCCCCGGATCGCCTATAAACTCGAACGCGCGCACGGCTCCGCCGGGAGGAAGATATCGCAGCACCGTGATCACGCGCTGCCCCAGTCGCGCCAATTCGGAGTGAATGGAAAAGCGCGATTGCTCGGAGTGGATCGGGTACTCAAACCAGACGTCGAGAAATGTCTGGTTCCACACCACGTTGGTCTCGACCGGCAACTGGCCGGCGAAGTTCGCGATGGCGGCGTCGTATGATGCGAAGGACCGATCGCCTTCGAGCGAGAGGCGGGCCGCGGCCACGCGCGGCTTCCGGGTCAAACGCAACTCTCCCTCGTCGAGTTCGATGAAATCCGAAATCCAGAGAATCGCCGCATCGGCGAGCAGCGGATTCGTGCGCTCGATATCGAGGAAGCCCCCGCTGCGCTCGGGAAAGACGACGTCGCGAATGCCCTTCAGCGGCACGCGGACCATGAGTTGGATCGTGTCGTTTTGCGGCCGCAGAAACAGTTGCGCCGTCAGGTCATTCGGAATGTCGTGCGCCGCCGCACCCATCGTCAACGACAGGCAAAGCATTGCGGCACCAAGGTACGGCGCGCCGATTCTTTTCCAATACGACCGCTCGGTCGAATCGTGTATAATCGCTTGCATTCGCTCGGCGGGCCGGGATGCCCGCCGTGAAGAGTAGCTTACCTCAAACGAGGTGGAGGAGAAGAAGCCATGACGCGTAATCTTCGAATCGGAGCGATTTTCGTGGGAGCCTTGGGCGCGCTCGGAGTCGCGTCCGTGGTCTTCGATCGCATGGCGGTGAATGCCGCCTCGGTCACGGCGCCGCGATTCGAGGTGGATCCGATGTGGCCCAAGCCCCTGCCCAATCATTGGATCGTGGGCAACGTCATCGGGGTTTCGGTGGATGCGCAGGACCACATCTGGATTGTGCATCGTGGCGCGGCGCTCGAAAGAATGGAAACCTACGCGGCCGTCAATCCACCGGCCGCCGAGTGCTGCGTACCCGCTCCTCCCGTGTTGGAGTTCGACGAGGCTGGAAATCTGATCGGCCACTGGGGCGGGCCGGGCGAAGGCTACGATTGGCCGGCGACCAACCATGGCATCACCGTCGACTACAAGGGCAACGTTTGGATTGGCGGCAATGGCCGGGCGCCCGAAGCGGTACCGGGAGGGGCTCCGGCACGAGGCGGACGCGGTGCGGGCGGCGACGACGTCGGTCCGGCTCCCGCGGCACGTGGAGCGGCGGCGCCCTACCACGACAACATGATCCTGAAGTTCACGCAGGAGGGCAAATTCCTGATGCAGATCGGGAAGCCTTCACAGAGCAAAGGCAGCAACGATGTGGAGAATCTCAAGGGGCCGGCGAAGATGTTCGTCGATCCGAAGACGAACGAGCTCTACGTCGCAGATGGATACGGCAATCATCGCGTGATCGTATTCGATGCCGACACCGGCAAGTACAAACGCCACTGGGGCGCTTACGGCAACAAGCCCGACGACACCAACCTGGGCCGCTACAATCCGGCTGACCCTCCCGCCCAGCAGTTCCGCAACCCGGTACATTGCGCCGAGTTGTCCAATGACGGGCTGTTGTACGTCTGCGACCGGCCCAACGATCGAATCCAGATTTTCAAACCGGACGGCACCTTTGTAAAGGAAATCTTCATCGCCAAGAACACGCTCGGCGATGGCTCCGTGTGGGACATTGTCTTCTCGAAGGATCCGCAGCAAAAGTACATGTTCCTGGCAGATGGCGCCAACGAGAAGGTCTACGTCATCCTGCGCGAGAGCATGGAAATTCTGACCAGCTTCGGCGATGGCGGCCGCCAGCCCGGGCAGTTCTACGCGGTTCACAGCATCGCCTCGGACTCGAAGGGCAATCTGTTCACGACGGAAACCTATCGCGGGCAACGGATTCAGAAGTTCCTTTACAAGGGCCTCGCGCCCGTTACGAAGAAGGATCAGGGCGTCGTCTGGCCCAAGACGAAAGGCTAGAGCCGCGCATCAGCAAGCGATGTCCCGATCGATCAGAAATCACTCGTTGCGAGCCGCGCGCGTAAGCAAGCGATGTTCCCGAACGCTCCGAAATCACTCCCTTACGGTCGTGGCTCGTTGCGAGCTGCAGCGCGTCCGCAAGCGATGTCCCGATCGCTCCGAAATCACTCGTTGCGAGCCGCGCGCGTAAGCAAGCGATGTCCCGATCGCTCCGAAAATCACTCGTTGCGAGCCGCGGCGCGTAAGCAAGCGATGTCCCGATCGCCTCCGAAATCACTCGTTGCGAGCCGCGCGCGTAAGCAAGCGATGTCCCGATCGCTCCGAAAATCACTCGTTGCGAGCCGCGCGCGTAAGCAAGCGATGCCCGGATTCGTTCCGAAAACCACTCCCTTACGGTCGTGGCTCGTTGCGAGCTGCAGCGCGTCAGCAAGTGATCCTTCCCAGCACCGTATCGAGCGCCGAGGTACTGGGAACGCTGCCTTGCGCCATGCGTGCGGTGCCGCCGCCGCGTCCGCCTGCCTCAGTGAGCGCCGCCTTCAGCACTTTGCCCGCATCGATGCCGGCATCGGCGGAAACAGCCACTAGAACGGAGGGAGGATCCGTCAATGCGGCGACGAAGACCGCCTTCGGCTGCGAGGTGAAACTCTGCGCCAGAGACCGGAGTTCTTCCAGACTTCCACGCTCCAGGCGACGCGAAACGCGCCTTAAACCGTCCGGACCCGGAGGCGTGGTCTCGTAAAGTTCCTTGCCTTGGTACGCGGCGAGATCACCTTCCAATTTCCGGCGTAATTTTTCGCTCGCATTGGCAGACTCCAACTGCGCGCCGACCAGCGTAGGCACTTCATCGAGTTGCGCACGAAACAACTGCGCCGTCTTGTAAAGCGCGTCGTAGTCGGCACGCGCCCGGCGGACCGCCCGGCCACCACAGAGGAATTCCACGCGCGTGGTCTGCCGCACTTTGTCCGACTTGCGCAGCAGGATCGGTCCAATTTCCCCGGTCGCGCGCACGTGAGTCCCCCCGCAGGCGCTGCGATCGCAGTCCTGAATCGAGACGATCCGCAAGGTGCCTTCCCGCTCCGACGGCTTGCGCAGATCCTGCACTTCGGCGGCGTGCTGGAATGCCACCGAGACCGGCCGATTCTCAAAAACGATCTGATTGGCCAGACGTTCCGCCTCCTGCACGATACGCGAATCCACTGGTCCGCCCTCCAGGTCAATGGTCGCGCTCTCTGCGCCCATGTGAAAGCTGACCGTCTTGAGTCCAAATGATTCCTGAAACACTGCCGATAGAAGGTGTTGGCCGGTGTGCTGCTGCATGTGGTCGAAGCGTCGATTCCAATCGACGGTGCATTCCACGGGACCCTCGGCGAGCGGCGACGCGAGTTGGTGGGCGACCCGGTCTTCCTGGTCGATGACGTTGGTCACCGCGACGCCGGCGATCGCGCCGAGATCGTAGGGCTGTCCGCCGGATGTGGGGTAGAACGCCGTGCGGTCCAGGTAGACGATCCGGCCGTCCTCGGAACGGTCGACCACGGTAGCGCCGAAGTGGCACAAGTAGGAATCGGAATAGTAGAGACGATCGGTCATGGGAGCCACTAATATTCTGTCAGAAGCGACGAGTGTGGGGTACAAGGTCCCGTATGGCAGGAATCGGCAGATATCGGGTGGGGGGAACGATACCGAATTGTTTAAGAATCTTTACGAATTTGGTACAACCCGTGCTTAGAGAAGTGCGTCCGATGAAGTGAGGGAAAAGCAATGAAAGCACTCGTTGAGAATCACACCAAGGGACAGGCACACTGCCCAATTTGCACCCACACGGTTCCTGCCGATATCGACCTCCGGGGTAAGTTTGTTAAGGTTACCCCGGGCCAGCGCTGCCCGCGATGCCGTTCTTCGTTGGATGTGGCGGTGGTGGTGCAGATTCCACAGGCTGCCTGAGTGGTCTGCCGATCTGGTAATTACCCGATACCAATTGGGGGAGTACCAGGGAAAGTTTGAGTTGTTTTCGGGGCGAGGTTTCTGCCATAGTGAAATCAAGGGCTGGGGATCATATGAAACGGAAAGCACAGGCTAAACCGGAAGTTGTGGTACCGCCAGAGATTTTGGAGCAGGCGAAACGCGCGTTTTCACCGGATCGCTTGAAGAAGCCCCAGATCTGTTCTGTCTGCGGCGCGGAAACGTCCACGGTGGCCAGCGAGCCCCTGTGCTGGGTCTGCCGCCGCTTGAAAATCAGCGCCTGGCGCGAAATCGAACAGCAGATGCCGGCCCAGGAGTAGGGCCCGTTCAGCTATTCGCTTCAATCAGTTGCGCAACTTCTTCCCACTCGCCCAGCAGTGATTTGAGATCAATCCTGCGGGCTTCTAGCAAATCCGAGATACGCTTGGTTTCGTTGACGCTCACGTAGTTGGAGAGGGCGCTTTCGTAATCGGCGATCTCGGCTTCGAGCTTGGAGACCTCCTGCTCGATCTCGTCCTGACGCTCTTTCATGCGCCGCAGCTTGATCGGGTTCAGACGGACGGACTTGGCTCCCGGGTCGGGCGCCGGCACGGAGGCGGGTAGGGAAGAAGATGCCGAAGAAGGCGCGCTGGACAATTCGGCGGGCGCCACTGGGGGCCCGCCACCATTCTTTCGCCAGAGGTAATCTTCGTAGTTGCCGGGAAAAACGTGCACCCGCCCGTCTTCCACTTCGAAGATTCGGGTCGCCAGCTTATCGATAAAGTATCGGTCGTGCGATACGAAGACCACTGTCCCGCTGAACTCCTCGAGCGACGTGAGCAGAACGTCCTTGGCGCGCATGTCGAGGTGGTTGGTTGGCTCGTCGAGCAGCAGGAAGTTGGATGGCATCATCAGCATACGGGCCAGAGCATAACGATTGCGCTCTCCACCCGAGAGGACTCCGATCGGCTTGAAGACGTCGTCTTCCGAGAACAGGAAACAGCCGAGTACGCTGCGCAATTCCGTCTGCGTCGCCCGCGGGGCAACCGTCGAAATATCGTCAATCAACTGTGCATTCCCATCGAGTTCCTTGTACTGATCCTGGGCAAAGTAGTCAGGCTGCGCATTGTGGCCGAGAGTGTAGGCCCCGGCCGAAACGGATTCGGCTCCCGCGAGAATCTTGATCAGGGTGGATTTCCCCGCGCCATTCACGCCGACCAGCGCAATCCGCTCACCCCGTTCAATGATGAAATCCGCATCGGCAAAAACCTGATGGTCGCCATAGCTCTTGGCGACGCCTTTGAACTCCGCCACAATCCGCCCGCTCGGCTTTGGCTGCGGGAACTTGAAGTGGATGGTCTTCTCTTCCGGCGGAATCTCGATGCGTTCAATCTTCTCCAGCTCTTTGATCCGGCTCTGCACCTGCTTGGCTTTGGTCGCCTGAGCGCGGAAGCGATTGATGAAGGATTCGAGCTGGTGAATCCTGTCCTGTTGATTGGCGTAAGCCGCCTGGAGCTGCGCCCGGCGCTCGGTCTTCTGCAATTCGTAACGAGTGTAGCCGCCGTTATAGAAGTGTATGTTCTTGTTCCAGAGCTCGGCGATCTTACGCACGGTCACGTCCAGAAAATAGCGATCATGCGAGACCAGGACGAACGCATTGGGGTACGACGAGAGATACTCTTCCAGCCAGTTGCGCGCTTCCAGATCGAGGTGGTTCGTGGGCTCGTCAAGAAGCAGCAGGTTCGGTTTTTCGAGCAGCAACTTGGCCAGCGCGATCCGCATCTGCCAGCCGCCTGAGAATTCCTCGGTCCGCCGTTTCCAGTCGCGCTGCGGGAATCCCAGTCCGGAAAGCACTGTGCCAACTTGCGCCTCGACGACGTATCCATCGCGCGCGCGAAATTCGCTGTCGACGTAATGGAACCGATTGGCTACCTGGGTATACTCCGGACTAGCGGGGTCCAACTCGGCCATCCGGCGGGTGAGATCTTCCTGTTCCGCCTCGAGCGCGCGCAACTCCGCGAAGACAGTCATGCATTCGGCGAAGACGGTGCGGCCGGAGAGCGCGAGACCCTCCTGCGGAAGATACCCGAGGGTGACGCCCTTTTGCGTCGTGATGGTGCCGGAGTCGAGGCCGTCCAGCCCTGCCAACACCTTTAGAATCGAAGACTTGCCAGTGCCGTTGGCGCCCACGACCCCGGTGCGCTCGTTGGATGTCACGAGCCAGTCGACGTTGTCGAATAAGATCTTGGGGCCGTAGCGCTTTCCTGCCCCGGTGAGTTGAATCATCGCGAGTTGAATCTGTATTTTAACTGGAATCTCGCGGAATCTCGCGAGAGGCTGGCCGCGCTTGGGGGAATAAGAACGGACTCCGGAAGCGCGGGGCCCGACGTGCCGCGCTTCCGGAGTCCGGAGACAGGAGAAGGAAATCTTCTAAAGCCTGTCAATTAGTGTGACGCATGGCGCTGGCATTCGGTTATAGCCAGTATTGCCACTCGCCGCGAGCCATCACATAAGCGGCCAGGGCTGCATTAGTAACGGCGTGCGCCAGTATACAATCCGCCAGGTTCCGGCACCGCACCATCCACCAGTTATAAACAATACCAGCGGCCAGCCCCACTTCCCAGTACGGCCCGTGCTCGGAAGCGAAGAGGAACGCCGCCATCCAGAACGACAGGGGCGCATACTTTCCGAGTGGCACCTTTTGGAAGTCCGCGTCGATGAGCCAGCGCATCAGCCAACCCCGCCAAAACAACTCTTCCAGAATCGGGACTAGCGCGATGCTGCTGAGGGCGCGGCTGACGGTGAACCATCCGAGCACTTCGAGGTGCGGCGGCAGCGAACTGGCGGCATGGCCGAAAATGGCGTTTTCAAACAGCCAATGATGCCGGTAGTGGAACAGAAGATCGGGGCTGACCCAGATGAGAAAAACCGCAAGCCCGACGAAGAAACTGGCGGCGGGGAATGACGGGCGCAGCCGGATCACCGGACGCGAGACAGTTGCCAATAGCAGCAGGACTACCAGGTAGCGCAACGGATATGAGATTTCCGGGGCAATCCGCAGCAGATGATCCAACTGCAGCAGTCCGACATAGCCGGCAAATGGAGCAATATAGGCGAGGGTCGCCTTACCGCGAGAGTTGGAGGAGAGCCCCATGACGGCAGTCAGACAAGCGTGTCACGATATAGTAACGCGTTTTACGCCGGACTGATCTGAGAACTCCGGGGCTACTTACGAGCGTCAGTACTACGCCGGCTGCCGGAAGCAGGTGGCCGGGCGTTGATAACAGGAATGAGGGAATGCCGCTCATCGGTCTCCAGCACCCGGCCCGACCGCGCCACTAACTCGCGGTTGAGCGAGGCGATGAAGTCCTGGATCTGTAACTGCATCTCCCCCATCTTTTCGCGCATATTGAGAATGATCTCGACGCCGGCCAGATTGACACCCAAGTCCCTTGTGAGGTGAAGAATGACTTCCAGCCTCTCGAGATCTTCGTCCGTGTAGAGCCGGGTGTTCCCTTCGCTGCGGGAAGGCTTCAGCAGCCCTTCCCGCTCATACAGGCGTAGCGTCTGGGGGTGGATCTCGTATTGTTCCGCCACCACCGAGATCATGTACGCGCCTCGTGATTTCCCTCGTGCCATCGATCAATCCTCAGTACTCAAGTGCAAGTGAGACATTCTACCGCAGCGCCATCAGACCTGGGACCACATTTCGCCTCGGGGATCCTCGGGATGCAGAGTGCGCAGTTCCTTGAGAATCTCGCGCGTGCGCTCATCGCGTGGATCGGGCGCCTGGATGGCGACCTCCACAATCTGATCGCCGCGCTGATTGGTGCGGGAATTGAGAACACCCTTCTCACGCAGGCGGAAGCGCTTGCCGGTGTGAGTTCCCTGCGGAATCTTTAACTCTGCGCGTCCGTCGATCGTGGGCACCTCGATTTTGGAACCGAGTGCCGCCTCCCACACCGCGATCGGTACTTTGATCTCGATATCATCGCCATCGCGGTGAAAGAACGGGTGCTCTTCGACTTTTGTGGTGATGTAGAGGTCGCCCGGAGGCGCGCCCATCGTACCGGCGTTGCCCTTGCCGGCGACGCGCAGACGCGAGCCGTTGCGCGCGCCGGGCGGAATGCGAACATCCACCGATTCAGTGCGGGTCACACGTCCATCGCCGCCGCACGTCGGGCAGGCGTTGCGCAGCCGTCCGGAACCTCCGCACTTGGGACAAGTCAGATTGAATCGCATGGCGCCCGCCATTTGCGAAACATTCCCGGTGCCTTTGCATTGCGGGCAGGCGACCTCTCCCGAACCGGTGGAGCCGGAGCCGTGGCAGGTTTCGCAGGTTTCGTAGTGGCTGATATTCAGCCGGGTCTGGGTGCCGCGAATGGCCTGCCAGAAATCGATATCCATCACGTATTCAAGGTCGCCACCCTTTTCCGGCTCGGCATGCTGCTCAGACCCGCCGCGGCCGCCGAAAAACTGGGAGAAGATGTCGCGGAAACCGCCGCCCGTCTCGGTGCGGCGTCCCCCGCCGCCTCCCTGCCGGGCTCCGGTGGCATAGTCGGTAAAATCGAAGCCGCCGAAATCCATACCGGGATGGGGGGCCTGGCCGGACGCACCGGCGCCTCCCGCGCCAGGAAATCCGCTTTCGGAATAGAAGCCATACTGATCGTACATCTGGCGCTTCTTGGGATCGCTCAGAATGTCGTAAGCTTCCTGGACGTTCTTGAAGCGCTCCTCGGCGGACTTGTCACCAGGGTTCAGATCGGGATGGTGCTTGCGCGCGAGTTTCCGGTAAGCCTTGCGAATGTCGTCCGCAGAAGCCTTGCGGGGAACCGCGAGCGTTTCATAATAGTCGTGCTTAGGAGCCATAGGAAATCCGGGGCCAGGAGTCAGGGGCCGGGGGCCAGGGAAAACAGCTCGCTGCGCTCGCGTCCCTGTATGAGGAGAGGCGGCGCCAACGAGCCGCTCTTCCCCGGCCCCTGGCCCCCGACCCCTGGCCCCCGTTTTTTTACTTCTTGTCGTCTACGTCTACGAACTCTGCATCTACTACGTCGTCTTTGCCTTTTTTGCCGCCGCCGCTACTGGGGCCGCCGCTGGGGCCGCCGTCGCTACCGGGGGGCGGAGTGCCGGGGCCGGCCTGGCTGGACGACTTGTACATCGCCTCGGCCAACTTGTGGCTGGCAGTGGTCAGCCGGTCGATGGCTGCATTGATACGGTCAGGATCGTTCTCCGTCATCGACTTCTTCGTCTCTTCGATGGCGGATTCGATTTCCTTGGCCTCAACCTCGCCGATTTTGCTGCGATGCTCTTTGAGCGTCTTTTCGACGTTGTACACCATGGCATCGGCCCGGTTTCGCGCTTCGATCGTGTCGCGTTGCTTGCGATCGTCGGCGGAGTGCGATTCGGCATCCTTGGCCATCTTGTCGACCTCTTCCTTGGAAAGACCGGAGGAAGAAGTGATCGTGATCTTCTGCTCGTTGTTGGTGCCGCGATCCTTTGCGGTCACGTTGAGAATGCCGTTGGCGTCGATATCGAAAGTCACTTCGATTTGCGGCACGCCGCGAGGAGCTGGCGGAATGTTCCCCAGTTGGAAAACGCCCAGGAGCCGGTTGTGCTGCGCCATCGCGCGCTCGCCCTGGAACACCTTGATCTCGACCGACGACTGATTGTCGGCGGCAGTGGAAAAGACTTCGCTCTTCCGCGTCGGAATCGTCGTGTTGCGCTCGATCAGCTTGGTGAACACGCCGCCCATGGTCTCGATGCCGAGCGAAAGCGGAGTGACATCCAGCAGCAGTACGTCTTTGACTTCGCCGCCCAGAACGCCGCCCTGAACCGCGGCGCCGACCGCCACCACTTCATCGGGATTCACACCCTTGTGGGGTTCGCGGCCGAAGAGGTCACGCACAATCGCCTGAATCCGCGGCATGCGGGTCTGTCCGCCTACCAGCACTACCTCATTGATCTGCGAAGGAGTGACATTCGCGTCCTTCATGGCCTGCTTGCACGGGCCCACGGAGCGCTGCAGAATGTCTTCCACCATCTGCTCAAACCGGGCGCGGGTGAGCTTCATCTGCAAGTGCTTCGGGCCGGTCGCGTCCGCCGTAACGAACGGCAGATTGATGTCCGACTCGAGCAGCGTGGAAAGCTCCATCTTGGTCTTCTCGGCGGCTTCCTTCAGGCGCTGTAACGCCATCTGGTCCTTGGAGAGATCGATTCCGCTTTCCTTCTTGAATTCGCTGACGATCCAGTCGATGATCCTCTGGTCGATATTGTCGCCGCCCAGGTGGGTGTCGCCATTGGTGGACTTCACTTCCACCACGCCATCGCCGACTTCGAGGATCGAGATATCGAAGGTGCCGCCGCCGAAATCGTAGACGGCGATCGTCTCGTTGGTCTTCTTGTCGAGCCCGTAAGCCAGCGCGGCCGCAGTGGGCTCGTTGATGATGCGCATCACTTCGAGACCGGCGATCTTCCCGGCGTCCTTCGTGGCCTGGCGTTGCGCGTCGTTGAAATATGCCGGGACGGTGATGACCGCCTGCGTGACCTTTTCACCCAAATAAGACTCGGCGGCCTCCTTCAACTTGGTGAGGATCATGGCCGAGATTTCGGGAGGGGACTGCTTCTTGCCGGAGATCTCCACGCGAGCGTCGCCATTGTCGCCGCGGACCACCTTGTACGGAACCATCTTCATCTCTTCGTTGACTTCGTCATAGCGCCGTCCCATGAAGCGCTTGATCGAGAAGACGGTGTTTTCCGGGTTGGTAATGGACTGCCGTTTGGCTACCTGACCCACCAGCCGTTCGCCGCTCTTGGTGAACGCCACGACGGAAGGAGTGGTGCGGGCGCCTTCCTGATTTGCGATGACCGTGGGCTGTCCAGCCTCCATTACGGCGACCACCGAGTTCGTGGTTCCCAGGTCAATGCCAATAATTTTTCCCATGTTTTCTTCAAAGCCTCCTACGGAATTGATGATTAAGATTGCGGATTGAGCTCCGAGGGCGCCCCTCAGGAGTCCATTAGCACAAACTCATTATGAAACTTTAGTGCGTTATTGTCAAGTTTGCCCGCAGAGAAAAATCAGAGGGGCTATTTGAGGCCCGCAAGTGCACGATCCAAAAGGATTTGGACTAAACCGGCATGGCCGTCGAGGGGCGGAGTGGTCACCAAATTTATGCCGGGATGCGCCCGCGCGATCCGGCCGGCAATCGCCGGGAGGTCCCGCTCCAGGTGCAGGCCAAGGGTCAGGAAGTAAGGGATGACCACAATCCTCTGAATGCCCTCCTCGACCAGCCGGGCGACGGCGCCGTCCAGATCGGGCTTGCCCAATTCCAGAAATGCGGCTTCCACCCTCGGGAAGCCGCCAGCCCGCGCCAGTTCCGCCGCGACGAAACGAACTGCCTCATTCGCCGCTTCCACTCGCGATCCGTGGGCAAAGACTACGATCCCGGCGCTCATGGCTGCGGGTTGGGGTTGGCGGCCCGGTATGCCGCGACCAGGCGGTCGAGAAGTTCATCGACACTGTTGAGCGCTTCGCGGGTAAGCACTTTGGAATCGGCCATCAGGATCGTCTCTACGGTCCAGGTGTCCGTGGCCGTTCGGATCTCCTTATTGCGCGACAGAGCCACGGGCTGATAGACGCCGAGCGAGAGGCAGAGCGCGTACGGTCCGCGAGGCGCTCGTACCTGCAGGATCTTGATGCCGACAAACTCGGCGGCGGCATGGTCGACGGTGATGCCCGAATGGTCCAAGCGCCTCTCGATCTGCTCCTTCAGAGAGTTTGCGGTCAAGCCCTGCTTGACCAACTCCGGGTCAAGCACGTCAATGATCACGTTGACGGAATGGATGCCGCGCAGCGTAGCGCGATCCAAAGGCGCATCGCCGGCGGCCCGCGCGACCCACGGAATCAACAGCACACCCAGCCACACCAATTTCGAGTGCATACTCTCATTTTACCGAAGGCATCACGCGGCTGCGCCGTTGGAACCGGGGCATAGGAAAATGAAGGAACGAAGCCAATTGTTTGTTGAGCGGATTGGGGTTGCGCAGAATTGGGTTTGGCTTCCTGGCCTGATGCGCCAAGACCGTGAGGGAGCGGCCGCCCTCCGATTCGTGATCGCTTGCTGACGCGCGCGGCTCGCAGCGAGCCATGATCGAGGCGCGCGCGGCTCGCAACGAGCCACGACCGTGAGGGAGTGATTTTTCGGGCGATCGGGCATCGCTTGCTTACGCGCGCGGCTCGCAACGAGCTACGATCGTGGGGGGTGGTTTTCGAAGCGATCGGGGCTGTCGCTTGCTGACGCGCGCGGCTCGTAGGTATCTTGGGTGCGGCGAACGTGGACGCCACTGGGGGCGATTTGGTGAGGGTGTTCATCCACAAGGGATAGCAGGGTGGGGGGCTGGAGTCTGAAATTGAAGGGCTGTAAGTAGGTGAGGAGGTTGAGAGAAGATTTCAGCAGAAGGCGTGATTGTCTTTACGGCCCTCGGCGGAACTCTGACAGCAGGCGGTTAGGCCTGTTTCACATCCCCGGCCACCCGGAACCCCAGGTTTAGAGGCTGCTCGTCCGGCTGGTTGAAGAATACGACGAGCGCGCGTACCAGCGAAGGGTGTAGAAGGAACCGCCCCGCCACACGTACGTCCCTCTGCCCTCGGAATACTCCGTGGGATTTGTCCTCGTGGCTTTCGACCATCGTGGAGTTGAGGCCGGCCACCACGCGCAGTTCGGGCATCTCCCAGAGAGTCCACGGGCGCTCTTCGGTGAACGTCGCGCCGGGCACCTTGCCGTAAAGTTCGGTGAACAGGCTGGCGTACTGCTTCCACTTCGGCCAGTAGGGCGGAGCAGGCTTCTTTCCGTCTCCCTCGCATTCGGCGAAATAGGCGAGGCAGGTCTTCCGATTGATGTCGTGATTTCCGGGGACGATGGCAATGTGATGGCGCGGAATGGCGAGGTACTGCGAGAGTGAGTCGAGCAGTTGCAGGAAGTCGTCGAACTCTGTCTTCATCCCCCACTCGGCCAGATCTCCAGTGACCACGATCGCTTCGGGGATCACGTGGTGGTCTTTTTTGAGGAGGTCGAGATCGATCTCGAGGCGCTTGATGAGAGTATCGAACTGATCGTCCTCCGCCGTGGTGTGAAGGTTGCCGAAGCGGTGGTTTCGCCCGAACTGCGTGTCTGAAAGGTGAAGTAGAGTGACTGAGTCGCGGGCCGGGATCATATTTCGGTAATGATACCAGTGTGTGTCCCAATCGAGAGAAGAAGAACGTCTTCTTAAGCCGGACTGGTGCACGGCTCGAAAAGCGTCGACAAGAGTGTCGACGCGGCAAACATGAGTGTTTGCGCCACGAAAAGGGTCGATCTGGTAATATAGGAAAGTTATGGCAATTCCGAATGTGAAGCGGTTCCGGCCCTTTTGCCCGACCTGCAATGATACTTTTACGTTGATGGCCGTTCTGCCGAAAGAGCTGGACGTGGACAAGTACATCTCCGAAGCTGTGGCACGCCACGATCACAAGGCGTTCCAGGATGCCAAGGTACAGCAGTTCAAAGTCCGCGTCGGTCAGCAGAAGCAGAAGAAGGCCAAGTAGTCTCCTCGAATCGGGGAGTGCCCGCCTGCCGAGGGGTCAAAAGCGCGCCTGCAGGGTGCGCTGCGACCGCAGCGCTTCGCGCGCGACTTCGGGATCGGGATCGGTGGCCAGCTTCTGGACTTCCGGAATGCTGGCCTTATCGCCGCTCCTGGCGAGCACTCCCAACAACCCAATCTTTTCATCCTTCGTTCCCGATTGCAGAGGGCGGTAGAGCGCGTTACGCACGCGATCTTCGCGCGCCGCTTCGACCAGGAACGGGAACGCCTCGCCTTTGTACGCCGACGAATTCAGATTATTGATCAGGAACTGCAGCGGGCTAAACTCGCTCAATTCGGTTTTGCCGAGCAGCACTTGCGCGAAGGCCAGCGATAGCCGCGGCGATGTCTTGTTCTCCTCCTGCCGGGCCTTCTCCAACATCGGCAGGTCGGAAGGAGTGCGCAGGCGAGCGTATCCTTCGGCAGCCGCCGCACGCAGCTTGTCGTCCTTGTCGTGAAGATACTGCGCGTAGAGGTTCCGGCTTGACGGTACGGGCAACATGGCGATCGCGGTGAGCGACGCCCGCCGCACCTTGGCATCCCGCGCGCGGTTGAGCACATCGATCAGGTCGGGGACGGCACTGGTATTGCGCAGCAGGCCGGTGGCTTCAATCGCCGCACCTTGCACCTTTGAATCCAGATCGTGCAGCAGGAAGGTGATCCGCGGACCGGCCGACTCGTCGTGAATTTTCTCGAGCGCGATCAGCGATTCGTACATCACGTCGCTGTTCTTCGAATGCGCGGCTTCGAGGAGGTCGGGAACGGCGGCCCGGCCACGCAAAATGCCCAACGCCCGCGCCGCATTGGCCCGCACCTCCATGCTCGCGCCGCCGCGGGCCAGGCTGCCGAGGGCGGTAATCACCTCCGGGCGTACGACCACAAACGGATCGACCACCTGATCGTTGGTGTCGGTGAACTTGCCTTTGATGCTGGTGCCCACCCGGCGAACCGAGGACGCGAATCCGGTTTGCACGTACCCGGGCAGGTAGAAGTTCACCAAGCCGTCGGTCGCACGGATCTGCACTTCGGGGTCGTTGTCTTGAGTGGCGAGCACCAGGGGATCGATGCTGTATTGCCCTCCGATTTCGGTGATCTGCTTCACGGTCTCGATGCGCACTTCGAGGCTCGGATTCTTGAGCAATGCCTGGAGGCGCGGAAAGGCGCTGGATCCCGCTTTCGCGATCTCGCGCACGTCTTTGGGGCGCACTTCCTGAGCAAACGATAGGACTGCGGGCAGGAGCAGAAAAACCGCACGACAGAGGCGCATGCTTCTATGCTATCGCGCGCGCCGATGGAATGTCCCGGCCGTGCCGCAACCTGATATACTCGGCGTTCTGGCCTCACCGTGCGCCCGCCACGCGCATCGTAATCTCTATGTCTAACATTCCTCATGCTCCCGTTCGACTGAAAGACATAGCCCGTGATCTCAATGTCTCCGTGATGACCGTCTCGAAGGTCGTGCGCGGATGCGCCGACGTAGGCGCTGAGACGCGTAGCCGGGTACTGGCCCGGATCAAGGAGCTGAATTACCAACCCAACTGGGTGGCGCGCAGCCTGGCTGCCCGCCGCACTTTCATGATCGGACTGATCGTGCCCGATCTGATGCACTCATTCTTTGCCGAGATTGCGAAAGGCGTGTCCACCACGATTCGCCCGCTTGGGTACGACGTGGTGATCTGCAATTCGGAAGAGGATTGCGCGGTGGAATCGAGCGAGGTGGATCGTCTGCTGGCGAGGCAGGTGGATGGTCTGATTCTGGCCTCGGCGCAACCGCCTTCTTCCATGGACGTATTCGCGAGGATTGAAGCGCGTAGCGTGCCGTACGTCTTAGTAGACCGCCGGTTCGTGGCGGCGAGTGCCCCGTATGTGGGCGCTGACGATGAAGCCATCGGCCGCCTGGCGACCCGGCATCTGATTGAGCGAGGCTGCCGCAAGATCGCGCATATCGCCGGCCCGTCATTGACGACAGGATTGGGGCGGCTCAAGGGATATCGCGACGAATTGGCGGCGGCCGGCATGACGGTCGAAGATTCCTACGTGGTGAGTGCCATGGACGATGCGACTGGCTATGAGGCTGCCCGCCAGTTGCTGACGCGCTCTCCGCGTCCCGATGGCATCTTCGGATACAACGACCCCACCGCCGCCGGCGCCATGAAGGCAATCTTGGAGGCGGGCATAGGCATTCCCCAGTCGATCAAGGTGATCGGCGTGGGCAACGTGCATTATTCGGATCTGCTGCGCGTGCCGCTCTCGACGATCGATCAGAGCAGTGCCAGCATCGGGCAGCAGGCGGCCGAGATTCTGGTGAAGGCAATCGGCTCGAAGCGGCGCCGTCCTCCGCGCACGGTGATCATTTCTCCCACTCTGATTGCCCGCGAGTCGACCGGGGAAACGCCAGCATAGCGGCCCACCGGCGTATGAGATTTTTCGGGGGCAGATGTGGCGCAAACACTTCTGTTTGCCGCGTCGAGACTCTTCTCGACGCTTTTCACACCGATACCAAATCTGCCGCACGGAGTATTATCGACGCCGCCATATTGAGGATCGAAGACCATTTTGTGGCCCTGGATTTCGCGGCACCTCGCAAAGCGTCGAGAAGAGTCTCGACGCGGCAAACACGAGTGTTTGCGCCACGCCTTTTCCTCGTGATCATCCTTGGTGTGAAGGCGATGGCACAGGCGCCGTATCCGATGCCGGGGCGGATGGTGGATGCGGGAGGATATCGGGTCCATCTTCACTGTACTGGCCAGGGGAGTCCCACCGTGATGATCGCGGGCGCCGGATTTTCGTTCGATTGGGCACTCGTGCAGCCGGAGGCCGCCAAGTTCACACACGTGTGCACTTATGATCCGGCCGGGATGGCGTGGAGCGAACCCGGCCCGTCCTTCTCCTGCCCCACGAGAGTGGACGAACTGCACAACCTGGTACGCAATGCCAAACTCGACGGTCCGTACGTACTGGTTGGATTGTCAGTGGGCGCCCTGGTGGCGAGGTATTATGCGGCTCGTTTTCCGGACGAGGTGGCCGGAATGGTGATCGTGGATCATGCCTTCACCAACCCGGGAGGAGCGCGTCCAGCCGACACCTCTGGTCCGGCCGTCGTGCAACAGACTCCGATTGTGATTACGGTGGAGGACAGCTCGCAGTTCCGAAATCTTCCGGAGCAGGCACAGAGGCTCCATCGCTGGGCGGACTCGCTCCATCCATCTCTGCCGACTGTCGAAATGGCGGACCAGTGCATGGCGGCGCTGAAAGCTGAGGAGCATGGACCGAATCCGCTCGGCGACAAGCCGCTGGTGGTCATCAGCACCGGAAATCAGAATCGTAACTACAAGAAACTGCAGACGGAACTACTCACGCTCTCGACGCGCAGCGAGCAACTCCTGGCAACTCACAGCTTTCACGCGGTGGAGATCGACGAGCCGGAAATGGTGGTTCAGGGGATCGAGCAGGTAGTCGATTTAGTGCGACGGCACTGATCGTGCACGGAGGTCTGTGCGAATGCATGGAACCTGCCCGCGACTGCGCGCGTTGGTAGAATCGAATAGGTTTCCCCTATGGACCGTGCTGCATCACCTAACCCCGCCACGGCGCGTGAGATCATCCTCGAGATTGTTCGCAACATGAAGGAAGGGCTGGAGCCGCTGCACTACTCCACATTGGCTCCGGCAATCTATCACGTCTATCTCCATCCGGATGACATGGACCGCCTGCGGGGTATCGTACCGCGCATCGTGGAAGAGGCGCGGCGCGCCTTGGATGAGGAACTGGACAACCTGAATCGCGGATCGCTGGTGGGCCGCCTGAAGCTTTCTCGCAAGGCTGAGCCGAAGATCACCGCGCCGGACGGCGGCTGGCAGGTTCGCATTCTGGAGAATACGGATGACGACACGCAAGCCGGCGACATCGTGATTTACTCCGAGCTGGCACTGCCCGCCAAACCGGATTTCGGCGCGGGAAGCATGACGAAGAAGATCGCCACACGTCGTATGGGTGGGACGCAGTCGAGTTCCCATAGTTACCAGGAAAGCCATGAGAAGCCGAAAAGCTTGCCGCTGGGCACAGTGCCCCCTGCCAGTGTGCAAATGTCATCGGCGACCAGTGTGGCCGCCAGTTCGGCAGGAGGGGTCGCGAAGGGCGCGGGGCATGAGAAGCCAGTGAGTGCGGCAGCGAAGCCGCAAGTCGATCCCGGAGCGTTTGCGGTGCTGGAATACGAGGATGGCGGCGACCGTAAGACCTACCAGATGACCAAAGAACAGATCGTGGTAGGCCGGGGCGGACGCGACTACTGGACCGATTTGAAGCTCGACACGCTGCCGGACGTGTCGCGCGAGCATTTTCGCTTGCGCCGCGACCCGGAGAGCGGCAAGTTCTTTCTCAAAGATCTGAGCCGGTTGGGGACCACCATCAACGGCCAAAAAGCACCCTCGAGCATCGAATATGTAGGGGGTGAGAAGCGCGACCGGAACGTCGAGGTGCCGGTCCCGGAGACAGCGCGGATCGGGCTCGCGGAGGTCCTTTACCTCGAATTCCGAAGCATTCCGAATGGTTAAGGCCAAAGTGATCTGCGCGGGTGACAGCGATCCCGGCCGGGTGCGCCGCAATAACGAAGATGCGTGGCACATGGACGGGGAGCGCGGTATTTTCCTTGTCGTAGACGGCATTGGCGGGCAAGCCGCCGGGGAAAAGGCAGCGGAGATTGCGGTGGGCCTGGTCCGCGCGCGTCTGGAACGCCAGACGGGCACGACTGAGCAGCGGATCCGCGAGGCCATTGCCGTCGCCAACAACGAGATTTTCCGCGCGGCCCAGGACAATCCGGAGTGGGAAGGCATGGCGTGCGTGCTCACCACGGCGGTGCTGGATAACGGCTCGGCGGTGGTGGGCCATGTGGGCGATTCGCGGTTGTACCAGATCCGCAACGGCGAAATCCGCAAGATCACGCACGATCATTCGCCGGTGGGCGAGCGCGAGGACAGCCAGGAGTTGACCGAAGCCGAGGCGATGCGCCATCCGCGGCGAAACGAAGTGTTCCGCGACGTGGGGTCGGCGGAGCATCAGCCGGACGATCCGGATTTCATCGAGATCAGGCGGATTCCTTTCGACCCCGACAGCGCGCTGCTCTTGTGCAGCGACGGTCTGAGCGATCAGGTGACATCGGCGGAGATCATCGCCGCCGTGGAACGCAACGCGGGAAATCCGCAAAGGGCGGTCCGCGAGTTGATCGACGCAGCAAATCGCGCCGGCGGCAAAGATAACGTCACGGTTTTGATCGCAGAGGGCGAGCAGTTTAAAGCAGCGCACCCCGCGAGTACCGCGCCGGCTGAAGTGCCACAGCGTTCCAGCCGCTTTGTCCCAGGGTTGCTGATCGGTGTACTGGCAGGATTGCTGGCCGGCGCAGCGGGTGGTTGGTTCGCCCGGAATTTATTGCTGCCGCCGCCGAAAGCGCCGCCGGCCCCTCGAGTCCTGGCGGTGGGAGGCCAGTACGGTACCATCGCATCGGCTATCGCCGATGCGCGATCCGGTGATACCGTGGAAGTTCCGATTGGAGAGTACCGCGAGCAATTGACGCTCAAGAGCGGCGTGAATCTGCGCAGCCAGGTTCCGCGCGAAGCCATCCTGCGTGCGATGCCGCAAGGCGCGGGTCCAGCGATCTTTGGCGAGAGCGTAAAGAATATTCGGATTAACGGATTTTTAATCCAGGGCGACGAAAAAGCGACTCTGACGGCGGGAATCGTCCTGAAGGACTCGGACGTCGAATTAGATGAGATGGAAGTCTCGGGCGCAGGCACGGGGATCGAGATTCGCGGAACCAGCAATGTGGTGCTGTCGAGCAGCTCGATTCACGATTGTCTGCACGAAGGTGTGTTGATTGTGGGGGCGGCCAAGCCCTGGATTTCGCATAACTCCTTTCAGCGGAATCTGGGTGTCGCTCTGGCCGCGCGCGAAGGTGCCCGGCCCTCGTTGATCGGTAACGTTTTCGACAAGAATGCGCTGGAGCTTCCGGCGGAGATGATGGATGTGGTGAAGTCCAAGAACTTCCTTTTGGATGTGAAGCCGCGGCCTCCGGCAGCCAATCGACCCCCGCATCTGGGCGCTCCTTCTGAGGGTAAGAAGCAATGATCGCGCCAGCCAGTCGTAAGGTTGGAAAGTACGAGATCGTCCGGAAGCTTGGCCGTGGCGGAATGGCCGATGTATACCTGGCGACCGATACCAAGCTGGGCCACACGTTGGCGCTGAAGCTCATCGAACACGCGAATGACCAGGATACTTGCGATGCGATTGAAGCCGAGCGTCGCGGGTCGGTTTTGCAGGCACATCTTGCAGCAGTGGATCACCACGTGGCGCAGATCTACGACTCGGGCGACGAAAGCGGGTTCTTCTTCGTCGCCATGGAGTACGTGGATGGTCAGGATCTCTCGGAGTTGATGAAACGCGGCCCGCTCATGCAGGAGTTCGCGGTGGAAGTCGCCGTGTCGGTCGCGCAGACGCTGGAGAACGCGCACGATCTGCAGGTGGAACTGGGCGGCAAGGAGTTTCACGGGATCGTACACGGTGACATCAAACCGAAGAATATCCGGGTAGATTCGCATGGCCGCGTGCGCGTGCTGGATTTCGGAATCGCCAAGGCTCTCTCGTTGTCGCGCCGCCTGACGCACAACGATTTTGGCAGTGTCGGCTACGGCTCGCCGGAGCGGCTGGAATCTGGGGAAGTCAACGAGCAGTCGGATTTGTGGTCGCTGGCGGTGATGCTGTACGAGATGGTGACGGGCTTGCAGCCCTATCAGGCGGCGAGCACAGAACTGCTCGATCGCATGATTCGTTCGCGCATCCCTCCGCCTCCGGCGCCGGATCCCTGTCCGAAGCCTTTGCGCCGAATTCTGGTGAAAGCGATGGCTCCCAAGGCCGCCGATCGTTACCCGTCGGCGCGCGAGTTTCGCGAAGATCTGCAGGCATTCCTGGCGGGCCAACCGGTGCAGGCGATTTTAGAGGGATTCGATGTGACGCGGCGATCGGCCGCTCCTGCGAAGGTGGAGCCCGTCACGGAACCGGCTGCGCCTCCGGTAGCAGAACCGCCTGAGCCGCCGACTGTCGAGACGAAAGTCCGCCCCATCGTGATGCCCGCGGCAGTGGTGAGTCCTACCGTGGTGGGCGACGACACGTGCAAGACTACTCTGGACGACGAGACCAGGCGAACGGCGCCTGACGACCGAACCCGCCGGACCGACCGCGTCGTGGACGATCCGGGGGGCGACACGCGTAAGGCCAAGGTGGTCTTGGGCGATCAGAAAGCGCGCACCTCGCAACAGGTATTGGCTTGGGCGACCGGCTCGCTCTGGCGGCGGCGGGCACTGACCGCTCTGGCCGTGCTGGTAGTCGTCTCATTGATCTGGGCGTTGGCATCGGCGATTGGGCTGTACCTGCGCGGCGCACAACTCGAGCAGGAGATTGCCAAGGAGCAGTTGATCGATCCGAATGCAATCTGGCAGGAGTGGTCGGAAGTTTCGGACGGCAATCCTACCTCATGGTTATTGCGCGGCGCCCGGAAGGCAGTGGAGCAGAGGCTGGTTGCCGCGGCGGATCGCGTGATTGACGCTTTCCGCAGTGACTCGTTCATGCCGGAGAGCAGTTGGAAGAACGCGCAACTCGATCTACAGCGGGTTCTGTCGCTCGATCCCGACAATACGGTGCGTGGCAAACTTCGCCTGACTGAAGGATATCTGGCATGGCTGGCGAGCCGGCATGAGCGCAAGGGACCGGTGCTTCTGGCCGATCTGAATCAGTCGGAGGCAAAGTTTACGGAGGCCGCGCTGTTGATGCCGAAATCGCCCGATCCCGAGTTGGGGTTGGCGCAAGTCTACGTGTACGGCTTCAGCGATATCGACAAGGCGGACCGGGCGCTGCAAGAGGCCGAGCATCGCGGATATCACATCGGGAATCGTGAGAACGCGTTTCTGGCGGACGGCTATCGCGATCGTGGGGAACGGCTGCGGGATTCGGCGCACAATATGCGCGGGTTGCCGCAGGAGAAGGATCTGCTGGAGCGCGCCAGGGAAGATTACGGGCGGGCCATCCAACTTTATCAGGCCATTATTCCCTATGCCAAGGCGAGCGACAACATCCTGAAGGTTCAAGCGCGCCTGGATGAGGTCAGTGAGAGAATTCAGGAGTTGGACTTTCAGTTGGAGCCGGGTCTGCCGCACGCGGCGAAAGGACAACAGCCCAACAACGGGCGCAGCAAGGTGCCGGGATGGCTGTCTGCCATTTTGAGAGGGATATGGGCATCGCGCCAGCAAAAGCAGCAGTAATCCGGAGCAGCGATCCAATCAACCCATGGCCGTCACTCGCAGTAGGGCTGTAGAGCGCGAAGAGGTTCGCCGCGTACCGGGACAGGGGTCCGGCTGGCGAACGCGCGAACTGGCATTGCTGCTGGTAGCGGGTATGGTTGCGGCCTTTTGCCTCTTGCAGGTGTACCGCGGCAAGTCCGCGGACCTGGTAGCGATGGAGCAGGAGCTTGCGGCGAAGAAGCTTCTGAATTTGAATGCGCTCTCCACGCGCGAAGACCTGCTGCCGTTCCTGGACGCGATTCCGGCGGCAGATCGCGCCGCGAAGGCCGAGAGGATCTACGCGCTTTCCGGTAAGTTCTCGAACGTGGGCCGCATTCGCGCGCTGATGACGGGCGATCAGTTTCGCGAATTGAAGCCGCTCTTCGTGGTGCGGCAGCCGGGACAGTTTCGCAAGGCGTTTTTTCTGTGGTCGATTGCGTTCTTCGCGATTTTCCTGGCGACGCATCTGTGGTGGAGCGCCCGCAAATTCCGTGGGGACCAGACGCTGCTGCCGGTGGTCCTGTTGCTGAGCGGCCTCGGGCTCACGCTGATGATCAGCTTGCGCGATCCGCTCCGCGACAACCTCATCTTCGTGGATTTCGCGCAGGGCGTAGTGGTGGGCGGCCTGCTGTTGGCTGGCCTGAGCGGCGTCAACTTCGAGCACCTCTTCGATAAGTCCAGTTTCGTCCCGCTGCTCGGAAGTTGCGTGCTTTCCGTGCTGCTGATCGTATTCGGACGCGGGCCCGGGACGAGCGACGCCAAGGTCAATCTGTTCGGTTTCCAGCCGGTGGAGTTGATCCGCATCCTGCTGGTGTTCTTCCTGGCCGGCTACTTCGCACGCCGCTGGGACATTCTGCGGCATGTTCGCGAGACCCGCACGCGGTTGGCTCTGCTGACGAAATATTTCGACATTCCGCCGGTGGAGTACACGCTGCCGGCGCTGGTCTCCGTGGCGCTCTCATTGCTGTTTTTCTTCTTGCAGAAGGATTTGGGTCCCGCCCTTTGCTTTGCCTGCCTCTTCCTGGTGCTCTACGGTATGGCGCGACGCAGCGCGGCGGTTCCGGTGGCGGGGCTGGCCCTCATGGGCGGCGGTCTGATCTTCGGATACCTCGTGGGTGTGCCGCATACGGTGAGAGAACGCGTCTCCATGTGGCTTTCCCCGTGGGATAACTATATTCACGGTGGCGATCAACTGGCGCACTCGCTGTGGGCGTTTGCGACTGGCGGACTGAGCGGCATGGGAATCGGGCGGGGCGATCCGCAACTGGTGCCCGCCGCGCACACCGACCTGATTCTCTCGGCCTTGGGCGAAGAGTTCGGATTCATCGGAGTGGCGTTGGTCTTCGCTCTGTTTGCGTGGATCGTCTACCGCTCGTTTCGCATCTCGGAGCGGGCACGTACCGACTACGAGTTCTTCCTGGCGGCGGGTATGGCCGCCGCGACTGCCCTCCAGATCCTGCTGATTTCGGGCGGCGCGCTGGGTGTGACTCCGCTCTCCGGTGTCGTCACGCCATTTCTGAGTTACGGCCGGACTTCGATGATCGCGAACTTCGTGGTGATCGCGATCGTGCTCTCGATCTCGGCTCGCGGGGAGACAAAGGCGTCCGCGGAGCCCAGGATTCCTGTGCCGATGAAGGCGATCGGAGCGGTGTTTGGAATCGCCGGTGCGCTGGTCGTGGTGAAGGCGGGATACACGCAGGTGGTGCACAGCGCGGCGATCATGGGGGCGGGGACGCTGGTCACGCAGGCCGATGGCGCGCGCCGCTACCAGTACAATCCGCGCCTCATGGAGATCATGCGCGAGATTCCCAAAGGCACAATCTACGATCGCAATGGCCTGCCGCTCGCCACCAGCAATTGGGACGAGTTGGAGAAGCATCGCGCCGATTATCAGCAACTCGGAATCGATATCGATCGCGCTTGCCCGAAGAACGAGAGCCGGCATTATCCGCTCGGCGGACTCACTTTCGACCTGCTGGGCGACCTGCGGACCCGCACTCGCTGGGCCGCGAGCAACACCTCCTATATCGAGCGCGATTTGGCACGCCGTCTGCGCGGATACGACGACCGGCCGACGCTCGAAGAGGTCGTCGATCCCAAGGGCAAAACCGAGCGCGTGATCCGTTACGACTATCGCGAACTGGTTCCGCTGTTGCGACACCGCTACGAACCGCAGAATCCGGAAGTGCGCGCCGTGCTCGACCGGCCGCGCGATGTGCGCACCTCGATCGACGCGCGGCTGCAGGTGAAGGTGTCGGAGATTCTGCGGACGCAGTTGAAGCAGGCGCAGCGGGACAAGGGCGCAGCGGTAGTGATGGACCCTTCGAACGGAGACCTGCTGGCGGCGGTGAGCTATCCGCTGCCTCCCGATGATCCGATTGCGGCGGAGCGCCAGGCTCCGGCGGATCCCGATCAGCCCAATCCCTATCTCGACCGCGCGCGCTATGGTCTCTATCCACCGGGTTCGACTTTCAAGCTGGTGACCGCGATCGCGGCGCTGCGCAAGGATGCTTCGCTCGCGCATCGCACCTATGAATGCATCCGGCTGCCGGACGGACGGGTAGGGAACTTCGTGAAGCACTCCAGCAAGCCGATTCGCGACGACATCCAGGATACCGAGCCGCACGGAACGCTCGACATGGGGCGTGCCATCGCGGTGTCGTGCAATGCGTATTTCGCGCAGTTGGGCACGTATGACGTGGAGGCGGAACAGCTCTGGTCGACGGCGAATCTGCTGGGGGTTGCGACGGCATCTCCGAACACCTCGAAACAGTTGCAGAAATCGCTGCCACAGTCGTCGTATGGGCAGGGACAGGTGGTGGCGTCGCCCTTCCAGTTAGCCCGCGTCGCGGCGACGGTGGCAAATGGCGGCAACATGCCGCAGGGGCGGTGGGTCACCGACGAGAATAATACGCGCACGGGTTCGGCCGTCGGGGTGATGACGCCCGATGCGGCCCAGATGCTGGGACAGTTCATGCGCGACGTGGTGACGGTGGGAACGGGCAAGCGCGCCTCAGCCAACGTTCCGGTTGCGGGAAAGACGGGCACAGCGGAACTGGCGGACTTGCCTTCCCACGCTTGGTTCGTAGGATTCGCGCCCTACGGGTCGGCATCGCAGAAGATCGCCTTCTCGATTCTGGTGGAGAATGGAGTGTACGGCGGCACGGCGGCGGCGCCGGCGGCAGCGCAGATTGTCAACGCCGCGGCGGCGCTGGGGTTGATCCATCCATGAAGCTGTTTTCGGAGTTTGAAAAGACCATCGAGCGCGGGTTCAAGCGCTGGACGGAGCGGGTGCTCGGCAAGGCCGAGTCGGACGAACTGCTACTGGTGCATCGTGCCATGCTGGAGGAGATCGAAGGCAAAGTGCAGGTGCTGGCGCGCGGAAAGCGCGTATTCCCGTTCAGTCGCGTGACGGTGACGCTGTCGTCGCCGGATGCCGAGCGGCGGACGTTGTACCAGTCGGCGTTCCAGGAAGGCGGACGGCTGGAGGGCGATGTTCGCGAGGCTCTGCGGAGTGCGGAATGCGAGATGCCGCGGAGCTTCCACGTGGAAGTCAAGACGGCGGACAAAGAAGTTCCCGAGAACGGGAATGTGTTCGCGATCGAGTATGCCGCCGACGAGCCGAAGGCAGTCAAACGAATCGTAGAGCATGCCCCCGAAGCTGCTCCCGAGGGGCCTGGACGGCTGGTCGTGGTAAAGGGCAAGACGGCAAGCGGCGAGTACGCCCTGTCCAAAGCTCGGACGAATATCGGCAGGCTGGCCGAGTTGACCGATGCCGAAGAGCGCGTGGTGCGGCGCAACGACGTAGTGTTCGAGGAAGGGCTCGATGTAGCGAACTCCACAGTGTCGCGACGTCACGCGCACATTCGGCTGGATGGCGGCGAATACCGTGTCTGCGACGACGAGAGCGAATTCGGCACGGTGGTTTTCCGCGATGGACGTACGATCGAAGTGCCCGCCGGCAATCGCCGCGGCGAGAAACTGAGGCCGGGCGACGAGATTTATCTCGGGCGAGCGTGTCTGCGTTTTGAGCGGGCATGATCAACGGCACGCACGATCCGGCGCTCGAAAGCTGGGTGGCATCCGCCAATCGGCCTGGCACCGATTTCCCGATTCAGAACTTGCCGTTCGGCACATTCCGCCGGCGCGGGAATTCGGAGCCTGCTGTGGGCGTTGCGATCGGCGATCAGATCCTCGATGTCACGCAGGCGCTTGGCATCCAGTCGATGCAGAGCGTGATGTCGATGACGAGCAGCGGACGCGCCGAGCTTCGCCAGAAGATCAGCATGCTTCTCGCACGCGGATCGACCCCGGCCCTCCACTTGCTCACCCCGATGGATTCCGCGGAGATGCTTCTGCCTTGTGAGATTCGCGATTACACGGACTTCTACGCATCGATTCACCACGCCACCAACGTGGGGAGCATGTTTCGTCCCGACAATCCGTTGCTGCCGAACTACAAGTGGATTCCGGTGGCATATCACGGGCGCGCTTCGTCGGTTGTGGTGAGCGGGACCGCTGTGCGCCGCCCGTGGGGGCAGACGGCCGGCAGTCCCGGCGCCGCTCCCGTCTTCACTCCATCGAAGCGCCTCGACTACGAGTTGGAACTGGGCGCGTTCATCGGCCCCGGCAACGCAATGGGCGACTCCATTCCGATGCGCGAGGCGGATGGCCACCTGGCAGGAGTCTGCCTGCTCAACGACTGGTCGGCGCGCGATATTCAGGCCTGGGAATACCAGCCGCTCGGTCCGTTTCTGGCGAAGAGTTTCGCCACCTCGATCTCTCCCTGGATCATCACTCGCGAGGCACTAGAGCCGTTTCGCTGCGAAGGCGATCCTCGCGCAAAGGGCGATCCGTCGCCGCTCCCTCACCTGTCCGCGGCGGAACCGGACGCCTTCGACATCACGCTGGAGGTCTGGCTCCGCTCCCCACAGATGGCAGAGCCCATGCGCGTGAGCCGCGGCCATTTCCGATCGATGTACTGGACGCTGGCGCAGATGGTGGCGCATCACAGCTCCAACGGCTGCCCGTTGCGAGCGGGATCGCTGCTCGGCAGTGGAACGGTTTCGGGGCCGGAGAAGGAGAATCGAGGCTGTCTCCTGGAGAGGACCTGGGGCGGGTCGGAGCCTCTGCGATTACCCACAGGCGAGGAGCGGCGATTCCTCGAAGACGGCGACGAGGTCGTGCTGCGCGGCTGGTGCGAGGCTCCGGGATTCCGGCGCATCGGTCTGGGCGATTGCCGCGGCATCGTGACTGCGGCGATGCCCTTGTGACCGGCGCGCGAACGCGGTATACCGGATCATGCTTTCACGACTCGCGCTGACCTGGCCGTTATCGATCTGCCTGATTTCGGGCGCCTGCTTGGCCCAAGACCCCGCCCGCATGGATCAAATCGTCCAATCCTATGTGAGCGGCAATCACTTCATGGGATCGGTTCTGGTCGCGCGGGGCGACCAGATGCTGCTCAATAAGGGATACGGCTCCGCGAACCTGGAATGGGATGTGCCGAATTCGCCGATCACGAAGTTTCGTCTGGGGTCGGTGACCAAACAGTTCACCGCGGCTTCGATTCTACTGCTCGAAGAACGCGGCAAACTGAGCGTCCAGGATCCGGTGAAGAAGTACGTGCCGGATGCGCCGGCCGCGTGGGACAAGATCACCATCTTTCATCTACTGACGCACACCTCGGGCATCGCCAACTTTACGAGTTTTCCGGATTATGCGAAGCTCGAGCCGTTTCCGACCACGGCGGCGGAGGTGGTGAAGCGCTTTCGCGATAAGCCGCTCGAATTTGAGCCAGGCGAAAAGTGGGAATACAGCAATTCGGGGTACGCACTGCTCACCTACATCATCGAAAAAATCACGGGCGGGAGTTACGAGTCGTTCGTCCAGGAGAATTTGCTCAAGCCGCTGGGGATGAAGGATTCCGGTTACGATTCCAATTCGGCCATCATTGCGCATCGGGCGGCCGGCTACACTTACGTACGCGACGGCTTCCAGAACGCGGGCTACGTGGACATGACGGTGCCGCAGGGCGCGGGAGCGCTCTATTCCACGACGGGGGACCTGCTGAAGTGGGAACAGGGCCTGTTCGGCGGCAAGGTGCTGAAGGCTGGGTCGCTCGACAAGATGACCACTCCCTTCAAGAACAACTATGCATTCGGTCTGACCGTGGAGACGGCCGGCGGACACAAAGTCATCCAGCACGGCGGGGGGATCGAAGGCTTCAATACGGTGCTGGCCTACTATCCCGAGGACAAGTTGACGGTGGTGGTTCTGGAAAACGCGAACAATCCGGCCGCGCCGCCCGGAGCAATCGCCAACAAACTCGCGGCCTTGGCTCATGGCGATGCGGTGTCACTGCCTGGGGAACGCAAGGAGATCACGGTCGATTCCAAGATCCTCAGCCGCTATGTGGGTGTGTATCAGATGGGGTCAGGCGCAAACATGCTGGTCACGCTGGAGAACGGCCAACTGCTATCGAAGCTGGGACCTCAGCAGGCCATCCCGATCTTCGCGAAATCGCAGACGGTGTTCTTCCCGAAGGTGGTGGATGCCGAGTTGGAGTTTGCGAAGATCGACGATCAGGGCCGGCCGGGACAACTGATCCTCCACCAGAACGGCCGCGACATGCCGGGGAATCGTCTCAGCGACGCGGAGTTCCAGAGCATCGTAGACAGTAACGCCGCATTTCAGAAGAGACTCAAGGACAAGACTGCGGCTCCTGGAGGCGAAGCGGCGCTGCACAAGATGCTGGACGATCTGCGGCAGAACAAGACTGACTCCGAAGTCATGAGTCCCGGCCTGGCGGCTGCCCTCCACCGGCAGGAAGCGCAGATGCCGACTCCCGTCGAGCAGCTTGGGAGGATCGAGTCGGTGAAATTCACGGGCGTAGGGCCAGGCGGCGCAGACATCTACACCGTGAAGTACGAGAAGGGGACGCTCGTGTATCGGATCTGGCTGGGACGCGACGGCAAGATCGAGCAAGCCAACGTGCGCCCCGAGTGACAAACGTTATTGCGAGAAACGGGCGGATCCGACCTGTTCGGGATCGCTTTCGACTGCCATCATCTCCTTGCCGCCGTTGACCAGGATGCCGCGCAGTTTGATTAACGAGCTGCTGTCGCCATCGGCCAAGCCGAATTGCAGGTCCACGAAGCAGTCGGAACCAACGGTGAAGGTCCCGCTGGTTTTGGCGTCGCCGCGCTGCACCACCAGGTTCCCGTTTCCGTCCGCTTGCACTACCGCTCTCGCGGATGGCGGGCCCTTCACGCCATCCGTGGCGAATGGAGTGCTGTGGCCCGACAGCGTGAAGCGGTATTGCCCCTGAAAGGAGCTGGCCGCGCAAGTATCCAGCGAGCGCAACATCTGGCCGCGCTCGTGAGTGCCTGGATCGCTCTGCTGAATGTCGATGCTGGCGCCCCCGGTCACGGCCTTTCCCGTAAAGTTCTGATACCCACCCGAAGTGTCCTGAAGGCTGAAGTTCACACTGCAGTCTTCTTTGACCTCGTATTTGCCGGTGGTCGGGTTGCCCAGGAAATAGCCATTGAAATTCACCGAGGACACCCCGCTGATCGCGCCTTTACCATCCAGGACTAAACGGCCTACCACGGCGACGGGCTGCGCAGGCCCCCCGATGGTAGTGGTGCCGGATAGTTGGAATCCGTAGGGCCCGTAGATGCCTGTGGCGTCGCACGCATCTGCGGCATAAGATGCACAGCAAACAAACAGCAGCAGAACAGAGGCTCGCAAGAGCCGGCCGGCACCGATACACCTCGACTTTGTTGCCATACTCGCGAACTCCCCCGGTTCAGTGTGCAACTGAACATCCAAACCTGGACCACGCCCGCCGGTTAACACTCTTGGATCGTATTTCGTCTTTGTCTCAAACAGTCCGATGGAGGGCAGCCGCTCGGGAGCGCTCGGTATGATGAGCTGGTTGGCAACGGAAGTGGACGAGGACGATAGCCTGATTCGCGCCGCGGTCTCCGGTGACCGAGGGGCGTTCGGCGAACTGTACGTGCGCTACGCCCGCATGGTGCACGGAATTCTGCTGGTGCGGGTTCCGCATGGCGACGCCGAGGACCTGGTGCAGGACGTGTTCATGTCGGCCATGCGACAGCTACGCGGGTTGCGCACGGCGGCGGCGTTTCGGGGCTGGCTGGCGGCGATTGCGCGGAACCGTGCCGTGGATTACCTCCGCGCGTCCCGGCGCACGACGCCGCTCGACGAGGAAATAACGCGGAAACAGGGAATGCGCCCGGCAGGCCAGGACTCGCTGGTGGTGTTGGACTTGATCCGGCAATTGCCGGAAGCCTACCGGGAGACGCTGATCCTACGATTGGTTGAGGGTCTGACCGGGCCCGAAATCGCGGAGCAGACCGGCCTGGCTCCCGACTCGGTGAGGGTGAACCTCTGCCGGGGAATGAAAATGTTGCGCGAGGTGTGGGGAGGCATGCAAGGAAAATGAGCGACGATTACCTTTGGGACCGGTCCGGACCGCCCGATCCGGAGGTCGCATACCTGGAACGGTCGCTGGCGCCCCTGCGATATCGTCATCGGGCAGAGTTGATTCGCGAGGAGCGGCGCCCCCGGGTGTGGTGGGCGGCCGTGGCAGCCGCGCTGCTGGCAGCCGTCGGCATCTGGCAAATGAAGGCGCCCCCCGCACAGTCTACGGCGTGGCAAGTTGCCAGTATGGAAGGTGTTTCGCGATTGGGAGGACAGGAGGCGGCGGTGTCGATGGCGGTCCGTGCCGGGCAAGTGCTGAAGACGGGCGGCGAGTCCCGGATCTCGTTGCAGGACGACGACGTCGGCAAGATCGATCTCGGGCCGAATTCGGAATTGCGGGCGGCGAATAATCAGCAGGTCGCGTTGCATCGCGGGAGTCTGCACGCGTTCATTTGGGCGCGGCCCGGACTGTTCGTAGTGGACACGCCTTCAGCGCGCGCGATCGATCTGGGGTGCGAATACACGATCGACGTGGACACCGCCGGAAACGGACTGCTGCACGTGTCGCTAGGCTGGGTGGCATTTCGCTATGAGGGGCATGAGTCGTTCATTCCGGCGGGTGCGGAGTGTGTCACGCGCAAGCGTCAAGGACCGGGAATTCCGTTTTATGAAGATGCGCCCGAGCGATTACGGCTTGGCGTGGACAAGTTCGATGCGGGCGACTCGTCGGCTGCGTTGGATCCGATCCTGTCGTCGGCGCGGCCTCGCGATGGGTTGACACTCTGGCACCTGCTGACGCGGGTTCCGTCAAATGAGCGGGCGCGGGTGTTCGACCGCTTCGCGCAATTGGTCGATCTGCCGGCCGGTATTACTCGCGAGAACGCGGTGCGGCGCGATCCGCAGACGATCGACCGCTGCTGGGACGCATTGAACCTGGAAAACACTGAGTGGTGGCGCGGTTGGGAGCGGAAGTGGTAGCGGGCAGCCACGCACGTGCCCTCCGGCAACGGGGTACTTCAGCGTTGTCGGGATGCAAGGCGGGCGTGTGCCGCTAAACCAGTGACTGACAGGAATTTCGGCGAACCTGGCAGGTGTTGGCCGACTAATTGACAGATCGCCGTCCCGGAGCGGTCTGCTGCTTGGCCAATTTCTCGCGGTAGGCTTTCTCCGCCTCCGCTATGGCCGCGAGATAACCCCCGGGATCGTTGAACGAGCCGGCTTTTACCTTGGCTTGCATATCGAACTGGGAGGCGTGCGCGGCCAACCAAATTCCGGGCCGCAGCTTTTTCTGAGCAGCGAAAGTCCGCTCATAGTCGTCGACAATTTTCGGATACGTCTGGTTGCCAACCAGCGGCTGAACGACGCTGGGCAGGTTCACCAACAGCACGGCTTTGCCACCGGCGGTCAACTGGTAACTGGCGCTGCCTTTGGTATGGCCGGGGTGAAACAACACGGTAACCCGCGAGTCTCCGAGCTTGATCGTCTCACCGTCCTTCAAGGTCCGGTCGACGCGTACGGGGGTAAATTGAGAGGCTGGCGAGTTCCCGATGCCGTCGATTTTGCCGCCAGAAACCAGCGGAGGGGTGTCCCCTGGAGTCGCGTACATCTTGGCTCCGGTCGCCTTTTGGACCTCGGCCATCGCCGCCACATGATCGTAATGCGCCTGCATCGTCAGCAGGATCTTGACGTCCGACAATTGAAAACCGAGCTTCTCGATAGAGGTTTTCAGTAACGGAACCGAATCGGCGAGTCCGGTGTTAATGAGGATATGGCCTTCGGAAGAGGTGATCAGGTAACAGGCCAAGTCCTCAGTACCCACGTAGTAGAGATTGCCAGCCACGCGAAAAGGCGGAAACGGCCGCTTATAGTTCTCTGGATCATCGGCATGGAGCAGCAGGCTACAAGCGGAGGTGAGAATCAGGAGGAGTCGGCGAGTCACACTGCTCACTTTACCAGTGGGCGGACCTCCATCAAAGTGCCTGGGAAGTCGTGCTGGTTGACCTTTCAAGACGAAAGATAGCGGAGCTCGGCAGATCAAAGCCCGTCTTCAATGACTCTTTAGGGCTATTCCGTGATAACATCGACCCATACCGAAGCACCTCGGGGGGTGCGGATCGGGTTTTCGGTGGGCGCGGCTCGAAGCGGCTGGCCATCGTATTGTGCGGAATCCTTCCCCGAAGCAGGAAACAGTAGTGTCAGTTCAAGTCCCCGTTCCCGGATCTGGCGGCCCCTCGGAGTTTTCCATCCCTAACGAGCCGACCGAACTCACCACACCTCCCGAAGCTCTGAGCCGGCGGTCATTGCTCCTGGCAGGGTCCACATTGCTAGGGGCCACGGCGATGTCCTATGCCCGCATCGCTGGTTCGAACGAGCGGATCCAGCTTGGTCATGTCGGTATCGGCAATCGTGGCCGCGAACTGGCGTCCGTCATCGCCGGACTCAAATCCAGCCAGAACGTCGAAATGATGGCCGTCTGCGATCTGTGGAAGATCAATCGCGAGCGAGCCGCCAAGGCTGCCACGGATGAATACGGCCGGCCTCCCGTCTCTTTTCAATACGTGGAGGATCTGCTGGCAACCAAGGAGCTGGATGCGGTGATCATCTCCACCGCCGACTTTCAGCACGCCCCTCTGCTGCGGATGGCTGCCGAAGCCGGCAAGGACGCCTATTGCGAGAAGCCGATGGCCAACGATCTGGCAGAAGCCAAGGCTGCCCGCGAGGCGGTTCTCTCCCGCAAGTTAATCGTGCAGATTGGGACCCAGCATCGGAGCGAGCCTTACCAAGCCGCTGTCCGAGACCTTGTGGAAAAAGGCGCAGTCGGACGCATTAGCAAGGTAGAGATCGTCTGGAATTATCACGGGCCCCGCTGGCGGGGCCGGCCCGAAGTGCGGCAACTCCGTGAAGAAGACACCGACTGGAGCAAATGGCTGCTGTCCAAACCCTACCGGCCGTTTGATCCGCGCGCCTACTTCGAATTCCGGCTCTATCGCGACTTCTCCAGTGGAATTCCCGATCAATGGATGAGCCATGCTATCGACATGGTTCACCATGTGACCGGTGACCCGTTCCCGCTCTCGGCGGTGGCTCATGGAGGCGTCTTCGCCTGGCCGGATGGCCGCGAAAATCCAGACACCTTTCAAGCCCTGCTGGAATATCCGAAGGGATTCCTGGTCAGCTATTCCACCAGTTTCGGCAATGACTCGGACAGTTTCACCCGCATCATGGGTGACAAGGGAACTCTCGTCAATATCGGGGGCGAAGGGAGCCAGCGCTGGAAACTGATCGCGGAGAGGGGGACGCACGAATCCAACCCATTCGTTCGCCGCCCGGAGAAGCTCATCAAGCTCAGCTCAACCGAACGACAGGGGATGTCGTGGTCCCAGAAGCTACTGTCCGGGGCTGTGGAGAAAACCTATGGGCCTCTGCCCTTCATTTCCGATTCGAACCCGAGCCACATGCGGAATTGGTTGGAGTGTTTGCGGACGCGGAACCAGCCGAACGCTTCCGTGGAGCAGGGGTTAGCCCAATCGGTGGCAGCGATTATGGCGGTCCGAGCCCAAAGAGAAGGAAAACGACTGTACTGGAATGCGGAAAAGGGGGAAATTGTTGAGCAATCCCCGGTGAACTCCACGACCGTCTGGGGGGCGCCATCCAAACAGGGAGCTTGAACGTCTCGCCTCGCAGGGCCACCCCGGCCTCTGAGGCGTCCGGCGCCCGAACCACGATTGCACGCCGACATTTGCCGATCTTATTGACCCTGATGCTGCCGGTAGCCATAGCATCACCCGGATCCGCCCAGCAGTCGCCAGAGCCCATCACGCCTTCCGAGCGGTGGTCGGCTTACCTTCACCGCACATATGAACCTGGCCGCCTCGGATTTCTCGCCGCAGACACAGCCGTTGATCTGATGATGCAGAGACCGGCCTGTTGGCACGCAGTACCCGAATCTTTTGGACTCCGGTATGCCCGGGCGTTCCAATCCCGGGTTGTCAGAAACACCGCCGAGCTCGGTTTGGGGCTCGCGACAGGCGAGGATCTACGGTACCACCAGGCAAAGTCGCACGCGATCAAGGGAAGGCTCTGGAACGCTCTGCGCGCTTCGGTAACCGCGCAAATGCCCGACGGAACTACAGGGCCTGCGTACACGCGGTTCGTGGCTGCCGAACTCGCCAACGTGTCTACCGCGCGATCGATGCGGCACGTCATGCAGCCGGGGTGGGTCATGCGTTCCTTGGTCTCAACCGCTCTCGACCAGGCACAAACCAATATTCTGAACGAGTTCGGCCCCGATCTGCGACGCATCCCTGTCCGCATCTGGCACCGGGTTCGTCCTCAATAGGGGGTACGCTCGAGCACGCTTGCCCGATTACGAGCCACGCCGTTCAGCCAGCAATCCACGACCGTTTTTTCTCTTCACCAGGCCTTTTAGAACATCAAGTGCAGAGAAAATTGCAGCGTCCGCGGTCCGCCGAGCGTATGCTGGATGAACCCGAAAGATGACGAGAGGGATCGGATCGTCGGCACTCCGTTGCTCACGCTGTACTGGCTCGCGCTGTTGCTCGGCACATCGAAGCTCGGGTGGTTGAACAGGTTAAGTGCGTCGGCCTGGAAGCGCACCGAGAAGCGCTCGTTGATTTTCGTTTCCTTCACCGCCGAGAGATCGAAACGCTCCTGGAACGGGCCGCGGAAGGTGTTGCGGCCGGTCGCGCCGAAGGCCGTCTCCGCGTTGTCGCAGACCTGAGCGCCGCTTACGGTAGTGCATGGGACACCCATGGTCCCGGCTGGCACCGCGGGCACATAGAACGCCGCCGCATTCAGAAGCGGTTTGTTCGGATCGATGCCGGTGGTCCCCTGCAGCAGCGCCTGCGAATTCGTCATCCCCGGCTTGATCGGCATCACCGGATCCAGAATCTCCACGAAATTGGCATAGTAGATGCCGCCCACCGCGCCCGAGAAGTCGTAAGCATCATAGGGCTGGCCGCTCTGGAATACCGTCATGCCATTGAGCGCCCAACCATTCGTAAATCGTCCCAGCAAGCTGTTGGCGCGCGCTGTGCTCGGTATCTCGTAGTGGTATTGGACTACCGCCACATGCGTTCGGTCATAGCTGGAAGTGGCATACGAATTGTGCAGATTGAACGGGTCGTTGCCATTGAAAAACAGTCCGAGGCCGCTTTGCATATCCAGCGTATGCGACCAGGTGTAGGCCGCCGAGATCTGCAATCCATGGCTCAGGCGCTTACGAATCCCGAATTGCAGCGCGTCATAGTTCGAGACGCCTTCCGCCTTAAAGAATGCCGAATTGTTAGAAAAGCCCAGGTAAGGAACGCGGATGTCTGTATTGCCGCCATCGTACGTCTTCTCCGTCTCCGTTGGAATCACGTTGAATCCGTAAGACGATGTTTCGCCATTGATCGGCGATCCTGGCGTCGCGATATTCGGCTGGTTGAAGGGAATCGGCAGAATTTCGTGCTGCCCGTGATTGCCCACGTAGCCCAGCGTGAACAACACGCTGTTCCATGGCTGCCACTGCAGGTCGAAGCTCCAGTTTTCGGTGTAGGGCAGAACGTTGGCCGGGTCATAACCGCTGAAGAGGTAGGAGTGGGTCCCGTTGATCAGTTGCGCACGGTTTGGAACCAGGCCGGTAAACAGGGTCTGCGTGGTCACCACCGGCGGGACGTTCGCGCCGGCGAAGGGCTGCGATAACGTCCCTTGCAAAGTGCCCGTGATCTGCTGTACAAATGGCGCGGCCACCGTCACTCCGAACGGCCCGTTCACGCCCGCGCCGGCGCCGGGCGACAATTCCGAGTAATACTCGCCACGATCGTAAAAGATTCCGAAACCGGTCCGGATCACCAAATTCTTCAGTTGCTTCGGGCTCCAGACGACGCCCACTCGCGGCGCGAACCCCCACTGCCTGCCGTTCAAAGTGGAATCGCTGACGCCTCTGGTGCCTAGCGTCGCGTTATTGCCCGCTACTACGAGCCCTGTGCTGACCACCGTGTCCGTCGCGGAGTTGTACTGGTAAGTGTCCGGATGGAAATTCGTGAGGCGCCCGTACTTCTCGGTGAGCGGACCATCGTAGTCGTACCGTACCCCTACAGTCACCGTCAGGTTGGAAGCCAGCCGGATGTTGTCCTGTGCGAATGCGCCAACCTGGTTCACGCGGTAGTAGCGGTTGGTGGGCCCGATGAATAAATTCGTCCCCGAAGGCGTGACGTTGCCGGTGATGAGCGCAGTCATGTCCGCGAAGGAAACCGAAGGTGTGTTATTCGTGTTGTTCACGATGTTGAGCTGGATGTGGTCGGCATTGAATCCGACGAACACCGTGTGGCGGCCCTTCACCCAGTTCACGTTGGATGAGGCGGTCACCAGGTTTTGATAGAAGCCAGTGTTCGCGAAGTTGCCGCTCGGACCGATGCTCAAGCCCTTCTGAAGCGTGGGATCGGATGTTGTAATACTCAGGGCCGGAAACTGCGCAGAGCCGAACGAGTCAATCCCCAGCGAGGTAGCTGTGAACGGTTGGGAAGTAGCCGAGTAGTTGTACTGCCGGTTCACGCCTATGCGCTGGTCCCAGGTAAGAGAGGGGGTGAGGATAGTTGTGTTGTCCAACGAGCCCGTCTGGGTGCCGGCACTCACCGCCTTTGGGAAACCCAGCGTCGAGCCTCCGCCGAAGGGCGCGCTCGATGGAGCAGATTGGTAGATGTATTTCTGCGCCAGCCGGTCGCGGCTGTTCACGATATAGTCGAGGTCCGCGATTCCCTGATTCGCTACAAAAGATGCAGGCGCCTGCAGGTACACGTCGTAACCAATCTGTTTCGCCGCCGCGGCGTTTGTGATCTGCGGGGTCGGGATTAAGTAATTGCCGCCAACCTTAGCTTGAAACAACGCCAGTGCCGCCGGATTCACCTGGCTGGGCGATAGGGTCTTTCCGAAATCGGCCTGCAGCATGTTGACCAGTCCCTGGGCGCTACGATCATCTGTCAGATGGAGAGGCGTCGTCAGCGTCTTACTTCCATTGAGCGCGTCGTAGTCCTGAATTCCCTGGTACGAAGCGAAGAAGAAGAGCTTGTTCTTGACGATCGGACCTCCCAGCGTGCCGCCGAATCGGTTGTAGTGCAGGGCGGGCACCTTGTCGTGCGCCGAAATGGCGGTGCTCGCGTTGCGGAAAAATGGGGCCGCGTTGAAGATCGTGTTCTGCAGATACTCGTAAGCCACACCGTGATATTCATTCGTGCCCGAGCGTGTTGTAGCTTCGATGTGCGCGCCGGCCTTGGAGCCCTGCGAAGCGTCGTACATGGCGCTATTGACGCGCAATTCCTGCAGCGTTTCCACGGGTGGTGTGGCCATCGCCTGGCCGGCGGAATCGTAGGCGGACGTGTTGGTTTGCGTGTCCCCTGCGGCGGCGCTGCTCTGGCCCGTGTTCAATGTGAAACGAGATGATTCCACCTGGCTGGTGGTCTTGCCGTTGAAAACGTTGTCGGCACTCACGCCGTTAATCGTAAAGCTGTTGCTGGTGTCGCGCTGGCCATTCGCCCAGATCGCCTGATTTCCGAATCCGGCATTGCTTCCGGACGTATTCATGAAGTCGGAGCTGAGGCCCGGGCTGAGGATTGCCAATTGCGTGAAGCTCCCGGTGCCGAGCGGCGTGTTGTTAATCGCCTGAGCGTCCAGGATATAACCGCTAGTCGTATCCACAGCGTTCACGAGCGGAGTGGCAGTGACCTCCACTGTGGTGGCCACCGCGCCGACCTCCAGCTTTCCGTTCACCGTAGTCGTTCGGTCGCCCGAGACGAGAATCGAAGTGTGGGTCTCGGTTTTGAAGCCCTCTTTGCTAAAGGTGACGCTGTAGTGCCCCAGCGGAACATTGGTTACCAGATACGATCCGTTGGCTTGCGTAAGCATCTTCACCTCGAGATTCGTATCCAGGTTCTTGACCGCGACAAGGGCGGAAGGCACGGCGCCGCCGGTTGCGTCGGAGACAGAGCCGTTGATTCCACCCAGTGTCTGCTGTGCCGTTATTAACGACGCCATGGCAAAGATCATCAGCGTAGAAACACAGAGGGGCTTACACGTCATTTGGTTGATTGCAGCCTTTCCAGAGGGATTGTGAGCGTACCGCACGATTATAAAAAGTGGATATTACGAATCGATTGCAACACGATGAATACTTGATTCAAGGCATGGCCGGCGCAGAGTTGACAAATCTTAATTACCGGCCTGAATTCCCGTAGTCATCAAATTTTTATGCACCGCTGCTTATACTCCGAGTATCCAAACGAACACCGCTATGAATACACGCAGGACATTTCTGCGCGCCGGCGCCACGGCGGCGGGGGCCGTGTGGCTCCGCCCACTTTCCAGCGCCGCGCCGGACAGCTCTAAGTTTTACTTTGCCCTGATCGCCGATACACATATCATCGATTCCTTCTACAAAGGGCCCGAGAGCAACCCCGAAGACACCGAGTCGATGCTCCACACCACAGACCGGCTCGAATCGGCGCGCACGGGCATCAACGGTCTCGAGCCGCGCATCGAACAGGTTTTCCTGATCGGCGACTATTTTCACGACTACCCATCGCGCGACATCGACTTTTACTTCAAGAATGAAACCCGAATCGACAAGGCGAAAGCACTCACCGACGCTTTTCGCATGCCAGTGCACGTGGGATTCGGAAATCACGATTATTCGGCGCGCGGCATCTCGCGCGAATCGTCGCACGAACTCTTCCGCCGCGGGTGTGGCTCTCATACTGGACACTGACACGTCAAGCCGCGCGGACAGGCTTCCGCAGCGGGCGGAGTGTTAGCTCGATGGCGGGCCCCCATCGATCACTTAAGGCGAGGGATCGG
>Ga0209060_10000717_pt1 | contig 49746 bp, 46 predicted proteins | sample Coa_R1_8_FD_187155 | JGI IMG/M metagenome (GOLD analysis project Ga0209060, IMG submission 187155) | Surface soil microbial communities from Centralia Pennsylvania, which are recovering from an underground coalmine fire - Coalmine... | ecosystem: Environmental > Terrestrial > Soil >...
GACGCCGCCATCGCCAGCGCCGAGGCCCTGTTCATGATCCTGCTGATGCTGCAGGTGATGAGCCTCGGGCTCTTCTTCGAGCGCAAGGCGAGCGCGCTCATGCAGGACCGGATCGGGGCCAATCGGGCGTCCATCCTCGGGTTCGCGGGCCTCGGGCTCGTCAACACGCTGGTCGCCGACCCGATCAAGTTCCTCCTCAAAGAGGACGTCCGGATCGCGGGCGCGGACCGCACGCTCCACGCGCTCGCGCCGTTTTTGAGCCTCATGCCCGCGCTCGCGGCCTTCGCCGTGATCCCCTTCGGCGACGTGCTCGTCGTCGGCGGCCGCACGATCGTGCTGCAGGCGGCGCGTCTCGACGTCGGCCTCCTCTACGTGCTGGCGATGGCGTCGCTCGGCGTCTACGGCGTGGTGCTCGCCGGCTGGGCGTCGAACAGCCGCTGGTCGTTGCTCGGCGGCGTGCGCGGCTCGGCGCAGATGATCTCCTACGAGATCGCGATGGGGCTCGCGCTGATCGGCGTCGTGATGACCTACAACACGCTCGACCTCCAGGAGATCGCGCGCCAGCAGGGCCGGCTCCTCTGGGGCTGGCTGCCCGCGTGGGGCATCCTCTACCAGCCCGTCGCCTTCCTCGTGTTCTTCACCGCCGGCGTGGCGGAATCGAAGCGCGTGCCCTTCGACCTTCCGGAGAGCGAGTCGGAGCTGGTCGCCGGCTACTTCACCGAGTATTCGGGCGCCAAGCACCTCATGTTCATGATGAGCGACTTCGTCGAGGTGGTGCTCGTGGCGGCGATGATCACCACGCTGTTCTTCGGGGGCTGGCAGGTGCCCTGGCTCGCGCGCGACGGGTTCCACCTCCCCGGCGGAAGCGTGGTCGTCCTGCCGTCGCTCGTGGTGACGATCCTCCAGGTGACCGCCTTCTTGCTGAAGACCGTGTTCTTCACCTACCTCCAGGTGGCGATCCGCTTCACGCTGCCGCGCTTCCGCTACGATCAGCTCATGCGGCTCGGCTGGCAGGGCCTGCTGCCGGTCGCGCTCCTCAACGTGGGGGCCTCGGCGGTGGTGCTGCTCCTTCTGGAGCGGGCGGCGTGAGCCCGCTCCTCTTCCTCGCGGTCGCGGCGCTCACCGTGACCGCCGCGTCGACCGTGGTGCTGCACCGCAACCCCGTGCACAGCGCGCTCGGGCTGGTGAGCACCATGGGCCTGCTCGCGGTGCTGTTCCTGGGCCTCGACGCCCAGCTCATCGGCGTCCTCCAGGTGATCGTGTACGCCGGCGCGATCGTGGTTCTGTTCCTCTTCGTGATCATGCTGCTCAACCTCCAGCGCGAGCCGCGCGGCCTCGACGGTCCGCTGCTGGTCGGTGCCGCGGCGGCGGGTGGCCTCTGCCTGGCCGCGCTGATCGTGCGCGGCCTCGCGCGCGGCGCGCCGCCGGCCGGGGCGGGGGTTCAGGCCGGCTTCGGGGGGGTCGCGCAGGTCGCCGAGCGGCTGTTCACCGCCTACCTGCTGCCCTTCGAGCTGACCTCGCTGCTGCTCCTGGTTGCGGTGGTCGGGGCGGTGGCGATCGCCAAGCGGAGGCCGTCGTGACCGGCACGACTCCCCTCTCCTGGTACCTCGCGCTCTCGGCGCTGCTGTTCGCGATCGGCACGGTGGGCGTGCTCGTCCGCCGCAACCTGATCGTGATCTTCATGGCCATCGAGCTCCTGCTCAACGCCGTCAACCTGAGCTTCGTGACCTTCGCGCGCGCGCACGGCGCCGTCGACGGCCAGGTGATCGTGTTCTTCGTGATCACGGTGGCGGCGGCCGAGGCGGCCGTCGGGCTGGCCATCATCCTCGCGCTGTTCCGCGTGCGCGGGACCACCAACGCCGACGAGGTGACCACGCTCCGATGGTGACGGCGACGGACTGGTTGCGCTGGATAGTGCTCCTGCCGGCGGCGGGCTTCCTCTTCCAGGTGACGGCCGGCCGGCGCTGGCGCGCCGGCGTCGCGCTCGTCGGGCCGGGGGTCGTCCTCGGCGCCTTCGCGGTGGCGGTCGCGGCGGCGCTGCGGCTCCATGCGCTCGGCCCGGACGTGGTGCTTTTCGACCGGTGCTACACCTGGCTCGACGCGGGGGGGTTCCGCGCCGACGCCACGTTGCGCTTCGACGCGCTGTCGATGGTGATGACGCTGGTGGTGACCGGCGTCGGGTTCCTCATCCACGTGTACTCGCTCGGCTACATGCACGACGATCCCGACTTCGCCCGGTTCTTCGCCTACCTGAACCTCTTCGTCACGGCGATGCTGATCCTGGTCCTCGCCGACGACCTCGTGCTGCTGTTCGTCGGCTGGGAAGGGGTGGGCCTGTGCTCGTACCTCCTGATCGGCTTCTGGTACGCGAAGGAGGAGAACGCGGTCGCGGGCAAGAAGGCCTTCCTCGCCAACCGCGTCGGCGACGCCGGCTTCCTCGTGGGCCTGTTCCTGCTCGCCCGGACCACCGGGACGCTCGCGGTGGGCGGCATCGAGCAGCACCTCCCGATCCTGCGGGCCGCGACCGTCGGCGGGTGGCCGCTGCCGCTGGTCGCCTGCCTCTGCCTGCTGCTCGGCGCCACCGGCAAGTCGGCGCAGATCCCGCTCTACGTCTGGCTGCCCGACGCCATGGCCGGCCCGACGCCGGTCTCGGCGCTGATCCACGCCGCCACGATGGTGACGGCCGGCGTCTACATGATGGCCCGCCTGCACGCGCTCTTCGCGCTCGCGCCCGCCGCGCTCGCGGTGGTGGCGGGGATCGGCGCCGCCACGGCGTTTTTCGCCGCGACCATCGCCTTCGCGCAGACCGACATCAAGAAGGTGCTCGCCTACTCGACCATCAGCCAGCTCGGCTACATGTTCCTCGGCATCGGCGTCGGCGCGGCCGGCGCGGCGGTCTTCCACGTCGTCACGCACGCCTTCTTCAAGGCGCTGCTCTTCCTCGGCGCGGGCAGCGTGATCCACGCGCTCGGCGGCGAGCAGGACATGCGGCGCATGGGCGGGCTGCGCGCCAGGCTGCCGGTGACGTTCTGGACGATGACCGTCGCGACGCTGGCGATCGCGGGCGTGCCGCCGTTCGCCGGGTTCTTCAGCAAGGACGCGATCCTCTGGGCGGCCGTCGCGGGCGCGCACGCGGCGCCGGTCGCGGCGGCGGTCGGCTACGCGACCGCGGGCATGACCGCCTTCTACATGGGCCGGCTGCTGTTCCTCACCTTCCTCGGGCCCTGCCGCGCCTCCCCCGAGGCGCAGCACCACCTGCACGAGTCGCCGGCGACGATGGCGCTGCCGCTCGTCGTGCTGGCCGCGCTCGCGGCGGTGGGCGGGTTCCTGCCCGTGCCCCGTGTGCTCGAGCCGGTCGTCGGCGCCGAGGGGCCGGAAGCGCCGCTCGGGATGGACGTGCTGGGCGCGGCGCTCGGGCTCGGCGGGCTCGCGCTGGCGTGGCTCTTCTACGTGGCGCGGCCGGCGCTGCCCGGGCGCGTGAGCGCGGCGCTCGGCGGCTTCGCCGCGCTCGTGCGCGAGAAGTTCCGCATCGACGAGCTGTACGACGGGATCGTGGTGCGGCCGGTGTTCGCGCTCGCGACGCTCGGCGCCCGCGGCATCGACCCGCTCATCGACGGCCTCGCCACCGGCCCGGCCGCGGTGACGCGGGCGACGAGCGGCGCCTGGCGCCGGCTCCAGACCGGCAACGTGCAGCACTACGCGCTTTCCTTCCTCGCGGGAGCGCTGCTGCTGGTCGGCTGGTACGTGCTGGGGCGCTGAGCGATGCCGCTCGTCACGCTGATGGTCTTCGCGCCGCTCGCCGGCGCCGTGCTGCTCGGGCTTCTGCCGCGCGAGCCGGTGGCCGGCACGCGCCGCGCGGCGCTCGTCTTCGCGCTCGTGCCCTTCGTGCTGGCGCTCGGGGTGCTGCGCGCGTTCCACGTCGGCGAGGCCGATTTCCAGCTCCTCGAGCGGGTCGCGTGGATTCCCGCCTGGGGGATCGAGTACCGGGTCGGCGTCGACGGCATCAGCCTGCTGCTGGTGCTCCTCACGGCGTTTCTCACGCCGGTGGTCGTGCTCGCCTCGTGGGGCGACATCCACCGCTACGACCGGGAATTCTACGCCGCGCTGCTCGTGCTCGAGACCGGCATGCTCGGGGCCTTCGTGGCCCTCGACCTGTTCCTCTTCTACGTCTTCTGGGAGCTGATGCTGGTGCCGATGTTCCTCCTGATCGGCGTGTGGGGCGGCCAGCGGCGGATCTACGCGACGATGAAGTTCGTGCTCTTCACCCTCGCCGGCAGCCTGCTCATGCTGGTCGCGATCCTCTACGGCGCCTGGCAGGTGAAGGCGCAGACGGGGGCGATGTCCTTCGCCTACGACCGCTTCCTCGCGCTGCGCCTCTCGCCCCGCGAGCAGCTCTGGCTGTTCGCCGCCTTCGGGCTCGCCTTCGCGATCAAGGTCCCGATCTTCCCGCTGCACACCTGGCTGCCCGACGCGCACACCGAGGCGCCCACCGGCGGCTCGGTGATTCTCGCCGGCGTGCTCCTCAAGATGGGCACCTACGGCTTCCTGCGCTTCGCGATCCCGCTCTTCCCCGACGCGGCGCGCGCGGCGGCGCCGTGGCTCGTCGTGCTCGCGGTGATCGGCATCCTCTACGGGGCGCTGGTGGCGACGGTGCAGCCGGACTGGAAGCGGCTGGTCGCGTACTCGTCGGTGTCGCACCTGGGGTTCGTCGTGCTCGGGCTTTTCGCGTTCGAGCCGACCGCGGCGGTGGGCAGCGTCTACCAGATGCTGAACCACGGGCTCTCGACGGGCGCGCTCTTCCTTCTCGTCGGCATGGTCTACGAGCGCCGGCACACGCGCGAGATCGCCGCCTACGGCGGGCTCTGGGCGACCGTCCCCCGCTTCGCGGTGTGCCTGCTGGTCGCGATGCTGGCCTCGGTCGGGCTGCCGGGGCTCAACGGCTTCGTCGGCGAGTTCCTGATCCTGCTCGGCTCGTTCCGCACCCGGCCGGTGGCGGCGACCTGGGCGACGAGCGGAGTGATCTTCGCCGCGCTCTACCTGCTGTGGATGTACCAGCGCGTGGCCTTCGGGCCCGTGACCCACGAGGAGAACCGCCGCCTGACCGACCTCGGCGCACGCGAGCTCGCGCTGCTCGTGCCGGTGCTCGGCCTGTGCGTCGTGATGGGGCTCTACCCGGCGCCGTTCCTGCGCTGTGCGCAGCCCTCGGTCGACCGCATGCTGGCGCGGCTGTGGGCGCCGGCGGCCGTCGAGCGGATCGCCGCCGCCCCGGAGGCGCGGTGATGCCCCTCGACCCCGGCGCCTTCTTGGGCCGCTGGGAGGTCGCGCTCCCGGGCCTGCTGGTGGCGGCGGCCGCCATGCTCGTCATGCTGGTCGACGCGCTTGGGCGCCGCGTCGAGCAGCGGGGGCTCGCGGCGCTCGGCATTCTCGGGCTCGGCGCCGCGGCCGCAGCGGCGCTCTGGCTGTGGGCGGCCGGGGGGACGGCGGCCGGCTTCGAGGACACGCTGCGCGCCGACCGCTACGCGCTCTTCTTCGCGCTGCTCGTCTGCGCGGGCGCGGGGCTCACGCTGCTCATGTCGGTCGAGTACGTCGAGGAGCAGGGGATAGCCGGCGGGGAGTACTACGCGCTCCTGTTGCTCTCGGCGGCGGGCATGGTGTTCATGGCCGCGGCGAACGACCTCATCGTGATCTTCCTCGCGCTCGAGATCATGTCGGTCGGCGTCTACGTGCTCGCCGGCATCTTGCGCGGCGACGCGCGCGGCAACGAGGCGGCCGTCAAGTACTTCCTGCTGGGCGCGTTCGCGAGCGCGTTTCTCCTCTACGGCATCGCGTTCTTCTACGGCGCCACCGGCAGCACGCGGCTCGACACGATCGCGCAGGCGGTCGGGCACGGCGGGCTCACGCCGATGATGCTCGTCGGCACCGCGCTGCTGCTCGTCGGCTTCGGCTTCAAGGTGGCGCTCATCCCCTTCCACGTCTGGACCCCCGACGTGTACGAGGGCGCGCCGACGGCGATCACCGCGTTCATGGCGGTGGGCGTGAAGGCCGCCGGATTCGCCGCCTTCGCGCGCGTGTTCGTGGCTGCGCTCGGCGGTGCGGCGGCGAGCTGGACGGGGCTCCTCTGGGTGGCGGCGGCGCTCACGATGACGGTGGGCAACGTGACCGCGGTGAGCCAGACGAGCGTCAAGCGCATGCTGGCGTACTCGAGCATCGCGCACGCAGGCTACGCCCTCGTCGGCCTGGTGGCGGCGCCCGCCGGCGGCTCGGCGCTCCTCTTCTACCTCGTCGCCTACGCGGCGATGAACGCCGGCGCCTTCGCCGTGCTGATCGCGCTCGGCCGCCGCGGCGAGCCGCACGAGGCGCTCGCCGACCTGGCCGGGCTCGGCTTCCGCCATCCGCTGCTCGGGCTCGCGATGACGGTGTTCATGCTCTCGCTGGCGGGCATCCCGCCGACCGCGGGCTTCGTCGGCAAATTCTATCTCTTCAGCGCCGCGGTCGACGCGGGCTATGTGGGGCTCGTGGTGATCGGCGTCCTCAACAGTCTCGTCTCGGTCTACTACTACGCCGGCGTGGTGGTGCAGATGTACATGGCCGAAGGAGCGCGCCCCGTGATCCCACTCGGCGAGCGCCCGGCGCTCGCCGCGGCGATCGCGACGGCGGCGGTCGTCACCGTGCTGCTGGGCGTCTTCCCCGCGGGCGCCATGGAGGTCGCGCGCGCAGCGTTCGCGTCGCTGCGCTAGTCGAAGGCCGGGCGGCCGGCGGCGCCGCGGGCCGCCCGGCGCTCGCTGCTAGAGGGTGAGCGTGCCGATCGAGAGGTGAATCGTCTTGATCCCCACCGGCCCGGCACACTGCGTGCCGAGATTCACCACGTCCTCCGAAGTCACCGCCACGAACCCTGGGGTTCCGCCTGCGAAGGCGCTGCTCGGCTGGAGAGTCGAACCGCTCAGGGTGAACTCGCCGTAGGAGCCCATCAACGAGCCACCCGGCACAAAGAGGCTGCCGACGATGGATCCCCCGGATACGGTGGTCGAGCCGAAGTCGAGCTTCTGCCCGCTGGCCACCTTCCACTTGGCCACGAGGTTGCCGCTGATCGTGGCAGGGGAGATCAGGCCCGCGCAGCCAGGTGCGCCGCTCGTCGTGAGCGTGCCGCCGATCGAGCCCGAGACGACCGTCAGCGCGGGCGACGCGGGGCTGGCCCCCGTGACGCTGCAGCCGCCGAGTGTCGCCTTCACCTTGATCGTGGCGCTTCCCGTCGACGCGGAGGTAATGGGCGGGTTGATCGAGGCCGTGCCGATGACCGTGTTGCACACCACGGTTGCGCCGCTGGTGGTGTAGACGGTCGAGCCCGCCCAGGCGAACCCACCGGAGAGGACGCCGCCCCCAATGACGACGGCGCGCCCGAGCCAGCCGAGCAGCCGCCGTCGCTTCGCCGAGAGATGTTCCATACCTTTCCTCCTTTCGCTGGGCCGTTGTCGGCTCGCGAGCCCAGCCTGTGGCACCGCGCATAGCGCGGTTGCGATCTGTCTGGCAAGCGCGCTTTACGTGTGCATGACGCGGTGCGCAGGCGCGCTCACCGCGCGCCAGGGTCGAGGCGGGCGAGGAGGGCGAGCAGCGTGCGGTTGACGGGCGCGGGGGTGCCCCCGTGCGCGGCGGCACGCACCACCGCGCCGTTGAGCGCGTCGTGCTCGAGGCGATCGCCGCGGAGCAGGTCCTGGAGCATCGAGGTACGGAAGTCGGGCAGGCCCGCGGCGCTCTCGGCGAGCACGGCGGCCGTGCGCGCGCGGCGGACGGGGATGCCGAGCGCCGTCGCTGCCGCGTCGGTCTCCTCCATGGCCGCGACGATCAGGTCGCGGCTCGCAGGGTGGGCGAGCGCTTCAGCCACCGTCGCGCGCGTGAGCGCCGTCACGGCGTTGAACCCGGCGTTCCACGCGAGCTTTTCCCAGGCGAGGATGCGGATGTCGCCGCGCAGCTCGCACGGCACACGGGCGGCGACGAGCGCGTCGTACGTCCGGCGGGCGCGCGCGCTCTCACGGCCGTCGGGCTCGCCGAAGTGGATGGTGCCCCGGCCGCTGTAGAGGATCTCGCCCGGCGCCGCGCGCGCGACGCCGATGCGGGTGAGCGCGATCATGAGCGGCGGGAGCCCGAGGCCGCGAGCGAGCATCTCCTCGTTCTCGACGCCGTTCTGGAGCGAGAGCACGACCGTGTCGGGCCCGACGGCCGGCCGGAGCGCCGCCGCCGCGGCCTCGGTGTCGTAGGACTTGACGCACACCAGGACGAGGTCCGGCCGCGGCGCGTCGGCGGGCTCGGCGACCGCCTCGACGGGGAGCCGCCAGGTCTCCCCGGGCAGGCGGATGACGAGCCCGCGCTCGCGCAGCGCGTCAAGGGTCCGGCCGCGGGCGACGAACGTGACCGGCTGGCCCCCGCGCACGAGTAGCGCCCCGAAGTAGCCGCCGACGGCGCCGGCGCCGAAGACGAGGACCCGCATCGCGGGCGGGAGCGTAGCGTGCCCAGTCGCGCGCCGCCAGGCGGCCGGCGATGACGCGCGGCGCTATCATCCAGTCATGCGAGCCCGCCAGCCCGCGAGTGCCGAATGTCGTTGACCTGCCGACCGCCGACGCGATAGAGAGCGCGGCCAACGAGGCACAGCGAAGCTCCCCAGACAGGGCGAGCAGGAGGGTACACGACATGCTGAAGAAGCTCGCAGTGGTTGCCGGCATCACCTTCGCGGTCGGCGCGGCGGCGCTCGCGGCGACGCATCTCGGGGACGGCGACGACACCGGCTTCGTCCCGAGCGGCCCCAACGCCAAGGCCATCCTCAAGTGCGAGGCCGGGGTCTCGAAGGCCGCCGGGAAGTACGGGGCGGCGATCGTCACCTGCCACAACAAGGCGGCGTCCGCCGGACTCAAGACCCTGACCCCGGCCGACGACACAGCGTGTGAGAGCACGGCGCTCGGCAAGTACAACGCGTCGGTGGCGAAGCTCACGGGCTGCCCGCCGTGCCTGGACCCGGCGGCCATCGCGGCCAACGCCAAGAGCCAGCTCGACACTGCGGCCAACGCGCTCTTCTTCTGCGACAAGACGTCGGGGATCGCGCTGTCCGACGGTGACGACAGCGGCTTCGTGCCGGCGAGCAAGACCACGGCCAAGTGCCAGGAGGGCGTGGCCAAGAACGTGGCCAAGCTCGAGGGCGCGATCGTCACCTGTCACGCCAAGTCCGCAGGCGCGCAGCTCGCGGCCAAGTCCTTCGACGAGGAGGGCTGCGAGACGACGGCCGAGGGCAAGTTCAACACCGCGATCGGCAAGCTCACCGGCTGCCCGACCTGCCTGTCCGGCCTGCTGCCGACCCTGCCTGGGCTGGTCGAGGGCGGCGTCGACGCCTCGAGCGGCCCGACCTACTGCGCGTCGCCGAGCGGCGCGTTCATCGACTGATCAGGCGCCGGGGCCCCGGAGCGTAGCCTCCGGGGCCCCGGCGCCGTCACGGGCTGCCCGGGGGCTGCGTGCCGAAGTCGACCTTCGGCACCTGCTGCGCCTCCTTCGGCGCCTCGAAGTACTTGACGGGCGCGAAGCCGAGCGCCGAGGCGTAGAGCACGGCGGGGAAGCTCTGGAGGTACGTGTTGTACGCGCGCACGGCCTCGTTGTAGCGCATGCGCTCGACCGCGATCCGGTTCTCGGTGCCGGCCAGCTCGTCGGAGAGGCGGGCGAACTGCTCGTTGGCCTTGAGCTCGGGGTAGCGCTCGCCGAGCGCGAGCAGCCGGCCGACCGCGCCCGAGAGAGCGTTCGACGCCTCCATCCTGTCCTCGCGCGACCCGCTCGCCAGCATGCGCGCGCGGGCGTTGGCGATGCTCTCGAAGACGCCGCGCTCGTGGGCGGCGTAGCCCTTGGTGACCTCGACCAAGTTGGGGACGAGGTCGTTGCGCCGCTGCATCTGGTTCTCGACCTGCGCCCACGCGGCCTCGATCGCCTCGCGCATGGCGACCATGCGGTTGTAGCCGCAGCCCGAGAGCCCCAGCGCCAGCATCACCATCGCGATCGTCGCCCGCATGCCGTCTCCTCACCAGCCGCGGCCGGCGCCGCCGCCGCCCGAGCCGCCGCCGCCGAATCCCCCGAAGCCTCCACCACCGCCGCCGAACCCGCCGCCGAATCCGCCGAACGGCGGGTAGAATCCGCCGCCGAGGAGCCCGGGGTGGCTCGCCTGATATAGCACGAGCGCGCCGACGAGCAGGAAGAGGAGCAGGGCAGCCCAGCCGGGGAGCTCGGGAGGCGCGGCCGCCGGCTCGGGCGGAGGCGCCCCGGTGAGCGTCACCCCGCGGGACGCCGCGATCCGCGTGGCGAGCGCGGCGACCCCGCCCCAGACGCCGCCGTCGACGTCGCCCACGCGCAGCCGCGGCACGACGTCGCGGTCCTCGATCGCGCCGACGAGCCCGTCGGGCAAGATGCCCTCGAGGCCGTAGCCGGTCACGATGCGGACCTTGCGGTCGCGGACCGCGAGCAGGAACACGACCCCCGTGTCCTCGCCCTTGCGACCCGGCTTCCACGCGTCCATGAGCGCCATCGCGTAGCCGAAGTCGTCGAGCGGGGCGGTGGTCGGCACGGTGACGACGGCGATTTCGGCGCCGGTGCGGGACCGCAGCTCTTCGAGCAGGTCGGTCAGGCGGGCGCGGGTCGCCGGCGAGAGCACACCGGCTGCGTCGGTGACGAAGCCCTGCGGCTGCGGCAGCGCCGGCGCGGGTGCGGCGCGCGCCGTGGCGGCGAGCGCGAGCAGCGCGAGGAGCGCGCTACGCATGGTCGAGCGCGGCGACGATGCGCTCCACCTCGTCGAGGTAGCGGCCGAACTCGGCGCGCAACGCCGCCGGCCGCAGGCGCTCGACGCCGGCGCGGTGCGCGAGCAGCCGGCGCATGACGGGGAGTGGGCCCACGACGGCCTCGCCGTCGGCCAGCACCTGGGCGTAGCCGTGCTCCGGCTCGCGGCCCGCGAGCCGGAGCAGGTGGCGGAGCAGCACAAGGAAGGTCTTGAGCGAGCCCAGCATCAGCGGCTCGAGCGCCTTCGGGCGCCCGGCCGCGTCGAGGAAGAGCGCGCGCAGGCGCAGCAGCTTGCCGCGCGCCTCGTGCTCGCACTCGCGGCGCAGCGCCGCGGGATCGGCGGCGAGCGCGGCGAAGGGGTCGGTTCCGGCCAGCACCCGGTGGCGGCGGTGGATGTCGTCGAGCTCCATGGGAAAGACGTCGCGCGCCCGCTCGAGCCAGTCGCGGTCGACGATGAGCGGGACGGCGAGCCCGCGCCGCCGCCAGCGCGCGACGACCGGCGCGAGCGCTTCGAGGACCTCCATCGTGATTCGTGGCACGACGATCGCCGTGTTCAGGTCGGACCGTCCCGCGACCCACTCCTCGCCGACCGCGCTGCCGTAGAGAACGAGGCCCACGAGGCCGTCGCCGAGGGCGGCGCGGACGTCGCGAGCGTAGCCAGCGAGCGTCGCCTCGGCCTTCCGATCGAGCATGCTGCCCCCAGATAGTGGCCGCGCCGGGGGGCGGCAAGTGCGGGCGGGCGCGCTTGACCGGGGCCGGTGCCCCCGCTACCCGCGCGCGGAATGGGCATGCGGGCGGAGGCGCGGGCGGCGCTGGCGGCGCTGACGCCGCTCGGGAGCTGGCTGCCGCAGGCGCCCGCGGAGGCGAAGGCCGGCGCGCTCGCCTGGTATCCAGCCGTCGGGCTCGGGATCGGGGCGCTGGCGGCGCTGGCCGCGGCGCTCGCAGGACGCGTGGCGCCGGCCGCGGGCGGTGCGGCGGGCGTGGCCGTGCTCGAACTGCTCGGCGGTGGCCGGCCGGCGGCCCGAGGCGGCGCCGTCATGTTTGCGGCGTTCCTCCTCGAGCTCGGGGCAGTGAGCGTGCTGCCGGCCGCGGCGCGTCCGGCGGCGCTGCTGCTCGCGCCGATGCTCGGGCGCTGGGCGCTGGTCGTGCAGGGCTACGGCGGGACGCCCGCGCCCGGCGTCGGGCGGGCGCGCTTCCGCGAGTTCGGCGTGGCGAGCACGACGGCCTTCGCGGTGACGCTGGCGCTCGGCCAGGCGATCGGGCTCGTGCTGCTCGTCCTAGCGGCGCTCGAGACGGTCGCAATCCGCGTCGTCGCCTACCGCCGCGCCCGGGCGCTCACGATCACGGCGCTCGCCGCCACGAGCGCGGCCGTCGAGGCAGGCGTGCTGCTGGCGCTCGCGTTGCTGCTCGGGTGCGGCTGAGCGCAATGGGGGAGGCGTGCGCCGCCGGCACGCAAACTGCTATCGAACAACCTTCGCGGACAGCCGCGTTGCTGATGGGAGGATCCATGAGACTTCGGCGAGGGGTGCTGATGCTTGTCGCGGCAGCGGTGCTCACGGTTTCGACAGGGGCGCTGGCGGAGATGGCGCCGCCCGGGATTTCGGAAGACGCCGTCAAGAGCGCCAAGACGCCGGAGCAGCATCGGGCGATCGCGGATGCCTATGCCAAGGAAGCCGCGGACCTTCGGGCGCAGGCGGACGCGCACCGAAAGATGGATAGCTGGTACAGCGAGCCCGGGTACAGGTCGTCCAAGCTCGGGTTCCCACGCCACTGCCGCGCGCTGACCCAGGACCTCGAAGGGGCCGCGAAGGAGCTCGACGCGCTCGCGAAGGCGCATCAGCAGATGGCCGAGGCCGCGGCGAAGAAGAAGTAGCGATCGATGGCCGCCGGCCGCCCTCGCGCCCCCGCTTGTCGGTGGGCGCCAGGGGGGCTACGATCGCCGTCGTGGGCGACTCTCGGCGGGTGCTCGTCGTCGCGGCGTTGATGCTCTCGATCCTCGGGCGCACGACCGTCGCCACCCCTGCCGGGCCCATGGCGTGCCCCAAGGTGTCGGGCTGCTGCAGACGGTACTGCGCGCACGGTGCCGCGCGGACGCGTCCAAACGACTGCTGCCACGTCCGCCCGCAGGCGAGCGAGGCAGCGCTGCTCACCGCCACGCCGAACCCGCAGCCGGCGCTCGCTGCCGGGTTCGGTCTTCAGCAGGTGCCCGGCACGTCGCTCGGGCTGCGTGCGCCGGGCGGGCGGTTCGATCGTCCGGTCGAGCACGGGCCGCCACTGTTTCTCGCGACCTGCTCGCTGCGACGCTGATCGTATCTCCGGTTGAGCACGCGGCTCGGGAGCGAGCCGCACCGATCATCGAAGGGAGGTACGATCATGAAGCGCTACACGACAATGGCTCTCACGCTGTTTGCCCTCGCCGCGGCCTCGCCGCTCCTCGCGGTTGCGCCGCCGGCGCCTCGCGTCTCCGCGCTCGAGCGGGCCGAGGCGCGCTTCGGTCAGATGGCGGGGCAGACCAAGGGTGGGCCGCAGCAGCGGCTGCTCCTCGAGAAGCAGCGGGTGCATCGCCTGCTCGAGGATCTCGACGCGGGCCGCGCCGTCGATCCGCAGGAGATCGACAGGGTCCTCGAAAAGGCGGACCACCCATTCTAGCGAGTCCTCGTTAGGTCGCGCGAGGAGAAGGGCTCACCTGCGCCACGGCGTCGCTCCCGGCGGCGCCGTGCATGCAGGAGTCGAGCGCCCGCTCCGCCTGCCGAAGCTCGGCGGCGGCCGCGCGGCGGTCGCCCCGGGCGAGGCAGGCGCGGGCGCTCTGGAGGTGAGCGACGTACCCTGGACACCCGCTGGGAAGCTCTTCCCGACGGGCGCCGTTCGCCGGGGCGGATACGAGGCCCCCCACCACCGCGAGGGCTATCATCAGGGTTCGTGCGCTCACCGAACGACGCATGCGAAGTCGCAGCAGCAACGCTCGTGCCAGCCAACCCTGGTCCGCATCTCGGGCCGTTTTCCTCGGGAGCCATTGCGGGCTGCCCACCGGGGCAGCAGGGGTTGCGCCGTCGTGCAGCAGGGAAGAGCGAGAGCGAGGAGCGCCGTCAGGCCGCCTCGCTCTCGCTCGGTCCACTCACATCAGTTGAATACGTAGGTGACGTCGAAGCCGAGGATGTCCTGGCCGGGCAGGAAGATCGTGTTGCTGCTGGTGGCAAAGGCCCGCTTGCCGGACTCGTCGTGGCGGTACTCCACCTGCCCATAGAGGTGCTGGGTGATGAGGTACTTGCCCGTGAGCGTGCCCTCGTAAACCGTCTGGCTGAGGCCCGTGCGGCTGCCGCCATGATCTTCGAACCACTCACCGCGGACGGCCACCGAGGCGCGGTCGGTGAGGTTGTAGTTGCCGACGGCCGCGAAGCCCTGCCAGTAGGCGGCGTTGCCGGCGACGTCGAGCGCGGCGTCGTCCTCGTGCCCGTAGTCGTAGTTGAGGAGCAGGGTGAGGGCGGATATCTGCGCCGGCTTGTAGGTCGCCACCAGGTCGACGACCTCGCGCTTCGCGCCGACCTTGTTCACCTGCTCGGGGCCGAAGATGAGGCTGCTCGAGAGGGTCAGCTGGTCGTTGGCGGTGTAGGTGAGGTTTCCCATGCCGCTCCAGCCGTTGTTGCTGGTCGTGACCTTGTCCCAGCCGACGATCGGCCCGCCGGTGATCGAGAGCTTGTCGGTGATGGGATAGCTCACGAGCACGCCCGTGTTGGTGAACGGGATCGCGAGGCTGAAGAGGAGCGAGCGGCTGTAGTTGAAGTTCGCCCAAGGCTCGATCACTTCGGCGCCGAGCAGCGTGACGAACTTCCCCCCCTTGATGGACAGGCCCTTGAGCGCCGATGGGCCGTCGTCGGGCACCGTCCAGGTGAGGTACGCTTCCTCGGCGTCGAAGTCGTTGGTCTCGAAGACGTCACCGTGGTTGACCGCGCCGTCGCCGTTCCAGTCGGACTTGATGTCGCGGGCACCCTTGCCGTAGTCGAGCTTCACCCCGAAGCCCGGGACGAACCATCCCTCGCTCGGCCGCGACGCCGCGATCTGGCCGAAGGCCGGGGTGCCGTCGTTGTGGTGCTCCATCGAGTGGAGCGGAATGAGGCTGCCCGACCCGGGGTCGTTGAAATCCCACAGGTAGGCTTCCGTGAGCCCGGCGGAGAAGTGAATCTTGGTGATGTCCTCGATCTTCTTCTGGAAGTCGGTCACGTAATCGTCCTCGACGTCCCGCAGGGGATCGAGGAAGCTGTCCCACTGGCCGCGGGTGGGGTCGGTGGGGGCCGCCGCGGGCGCCGGGGCGGGCGCCCCCTGATCATCTGCCCAGCCCGTTCCCCCCGAGAGCACGCAGGCGAGCGCGGTGGCGCCCAGGGCGCCGATCGTCCGGTTCCAGGTTCGCATGAGCCTCCTCCTCTCCACCAAGGCCCTGGCGGAGCCGAGCGCTCGCAACGCAAGGCTCGTGCCATGGGCCACTCGTCATCGCGCCGTGAGATTCCGGCGCGTCCCTCCCCAACCGCTCACGAGACGGGCGGTCACCTGCTCAAAATGTTGGCTTGGGCGCCTCGGCCGGGCGCCGGGGAACCAGGACCCGCCGGCGCAGCGAGAGCACCTTCTCCCCCTTCTGGTTGACGGCGCGCGTCTCGACGTAGACCACGCCGCGGTCGGGCTTCGAGGAGGGGGTCACCTCCAGCACCTCCGACTCGGAGTAGATCGTGTCCCCGTGGAAGGTCGGCCCGTGATGGATCACCTTCTCGTACTCGAGGTTCGCGATCGCGTTCTCGCTCACGTCCCGCACGCTCATGCCGACGGCGAGCGCGAAGACGAGCGTTCCGTTGACCAGGCAGCGCCCGTGCTGGCTCCGGCTGGCGAAGTGCTCGTCGAAGTGCAGCGGGTTCGTGTTCATGGTCATGAGCGTGAACCACGTGTCGTCGAAGTCGCGGATGGTCCGCCCGGGCCAGTGCTTGATGACCTCACCCACCCGGAAGTCCTCGAGGTAGCGCCCCATGCCCGGCAGCGCTTATCCGGAATGGCCGGCGCGGCGTCAAGCGACCGCTTGACTCCCTCGGGGGGCACCCGGTAGAGCCCGCCTGACGCGGTCGGGTCGGGGAAGGGGGTGCGAATCCCCCGCTGCCCCGCAGCTGTGAGAGGGGACGACCCCGGTCAGCACCACTGCTCCGGCGGAGCGGGAAGGGACCGGGCGAGGACGATCCTCGAGCCAGAAGACCCGCTCGGCCGACGCCAGCACGACGGCCTTCCGGGGGGAAGGAGCTGGGACGACGCGGCGACGACCGACAGTGCTCCTCGCGCTCTGCCTGTGCGCGGGCGTCGCCGCGGCCGATGAGCAGCTCGGCGAGGTCGTGGTCACGGCGCCACGCGTCGCGCCGGAGGCCGCGGGGGACCCGACCGCATTCGCGACGGTCATCGACACGGCGGCGGCCCCGACCACCGTCGAGACGCTCGCCGACGCGCTCTCCGACGCCGTGGGCGTCCAGGTCCGCCGCTTCGGCGGCCTCGGCGATTTCAGCACGGTATCGATCCGCGGCTTCTCCGCCGGCCAGGTGCAGATCTACCTCGACGGCGTGCCGCTCAGCCGCGCCGACAACGAGGTCGTCAACCTGAGCGACCTTCCCCTCGACGCGGTCGACCACATCGAGGTCTACCGTGGCGCGACGCCGCTCGCCTTCGCCCAGTCGGCGCCGGGCGGGGTCGTGAACGTCGTCACGCGCCAGCCGGGGTCGGAGCCGCTCGACGCCGCAAGCGCGTCCTACGGCTCGTTCACCACGCGCAAGGTCGACGTGGCTCGCGCCGCCACCGCCGGCGCGTGGGACTACCTCGCCTTCGCGCACTACCTCGGCAGCGCCGGCAACTTCGAGTTCCTGAACGACCAGGGGACCACCGCGAACACGGCCGACGACGTCGTCGAGCGCCGGCACAACAACGCCTTCGATCAGGCGAGCCTCACGGCGCGGGTCGGCTGGCACCCGGCGCCGCCGCTCGCGCTCGCGCTCACCACCGACACGTTCTTCAAGGACCAAGGGGTGCCCGGCGCCGGCAGCATCCAGACGCGCGAGACCTCGCTGCGCCGCATCCGCCAGCTCGCCCACCTCGACGCGAAGCTCGCGCCGCAGGCCGAGCTGCCGCTCGACGCCGACGTGAGCGCCTACGTGCTCTACGACCGCCAGGCGCTCTCCGATCCCCTCGGCGAGGTGTCGCTGGTGCCGACCGAGAACGACCAGCACACCACCGCCGAGGGCGTGCAGGCGGTCGTGCGCGGCGACCTCGGGCGCTGGATGGTGCCGGGCCTGCTGCTCGCCGGCAGCCACGAGCGCTTCGCGGAGAGCGACGCGCTGCGCGCCGCGCCGTTCCCGGCGCGCACGCGGCTGCGGGCGACGGTCGCGGCCGAGGACGAGATCCTGCCGCTCGGCGACCGCGTGTCGATCCTGCCCGGCCTACGCTGGGAGATCTTCCGCGACGACTTCCCGGGCGACCCGACGGTGCCGCAGACGCTGCGCGCCGCGGGCGTCCACGTCCGCGATTTCCTCTCGCCGCGGCTCGGGCTGCGCGCCGAGGTGGTCCGCGGGCTCACGCTGCTCGGCAACATCGGGCGCGCGGCGCGCGAGCCCAACCTCGACGAGCTGTTCGGCAACCGCGGCGTGGTGATCGGCAACCCGGCGCTGCGTCCCGAGGTCGCGCTCAACCGCGACGCGGGATTTCGCCTCGCGCTGCCGGCCGTCGGCACGACGCTTGCCGACGCGGGGCTCGAGTACGCGTACTTCGACGACACGATCACCGACCTGATCGCGCTGGTGCAGAACTCGCAGACGATCGTCCACCCCGAGAACGTCAGCTCGGCCCGCATCCGCGGGCACGAGGTGAGCCTGCGCGGGCGGCTGTGGTCGCGGCTCGGCGTGGTGGCCAACTACACGCACCAGGACGCGCGCGACACGGGCAACGACGGCTATCGGGGCAACCAGCTCCCGGGCCGCCCCGCCGACGAGGCGTACGCGCAGCTCGATCTCGCCTGGTCGCCGGCGCACCCGCTGCCGCTCGGGGCCGCCGCCGCGCACCTCTGGCCCGGGCGGCTTTTCTACGAGGCCGACGTCATCGCCAACGACTTCCTGAACCGCGCCAACACCAGGCAGGTCGCGAGCCGCGTGCTCCACGGGGTGGGGCTCGAGGTGACGCCCCCCTTCCTGCCGCGGCTGCGCATCACCGGCGAGGTGCGCAACGCGGGCGACGACCACACCGCGGACGTGTTCGGGTTCCCGCTGCCGGGGCGGTCGTTCTTCGTGACGGTGTCCTACGGCTTCGGCCGCTCTAACGGCGGCTGACCTCATGGGGTCATATGCAGGCGCGGGTCAACGCGCGTGGCCGCGCAGGCGGGCGGCAACCCATCCCGCCACGAGCCCCCACTCGAGGCAATAGAAGGGATGGACGGGCAGGGCGAGGCGGCCGACGTCGTAGGTCGAGAGCGAGCCGAGCGCGACGGTCGCGAGCAGTCCGACGACGAACGGCCCCACGAATGCGCGCAAGGGCGCCACCGCCGCGGGCCAACCGAGCCCGTTCCAGCACGCGAGCCCGAGCAGTACCACGAAGAGGGGGAACGAAGCGTAGAAGATTCGCCGGTACGCGCGGCGCCAGGCGCCCGTGGCCGCGAGCCAGCCGGGGCTCGGGTGCTCGGGCTGCATCAGCTCGGGACGCATGAACGTGCCCTGCTTGAAGGCGTGACGGGGAATCGCCGCAACGGCGCGCGCGTAGCCCAGGGGATCGGCCCGCGCCGCGCTGCGCGCGACGCGCAGGACCGTGGCGTCACCGCCGCGGGCGCGCAACGCCGCGGCCGCCTGGTAGGGATCGTCGCCGCGGGCGCGCGCCGTAGCGATCAGACGGCGCTCGGGGCCATCGGGGAGCCTCTGCCAGAGGCCGGCCTCGTAGATCTTGCCGAAGGCGTCGAGCGGGAGGAAGTACCGCTGCGGCCGCAGCGGGTCCGCGCCGCTGGCGAGCGAGAGTGCCGCCCACGTGCCGAGCAGAACGGCGCTCGGCCCGAGTATCCCGACCGCGGCGGCCGGCCGGCGCCATCCCGCGACCGCGGCGAACGCCAGGGGCAGGCCGAGGAAGCGCGGGTGGACGATCGCGAGCAGCGCGATCGGCCACGCCGCGCGCCGCCACCCGCCGTCGCGGACGCGGAGCCAGCCGCCGACGATCGCCAGAAGCACCGCGAGCGCCTCGGGGAGGGCCGTCGAGGCGAACTGCTGCAGGTCGGCGTCGCCTGCGTAGAGGACGGCGGCCGCGATGCCCGCCGTCCTCCCGCCGGCGAGGCGCTCGCCGAGCGCGCACACGAGCGCGGTGCCGACGCCCGCGAGGAGCGCCGTCTGCACGACCAGCAGCGTGTGCGCGGGCTCCGTGTCGAGCAGGCGGGCGAGCCTGCGCGTGGCGACCACGAAGAGCGGATAGCCGGGGGAGCGTATCGACGTCACGATCCGTCCTTCGGCGAGGGCGTCGGCGACGCGCGCGTAGGAGCGCGTGTCGTTCCCCTGCGCCGGCCCGTTGGCGAGGCCGAACCCGAGCCACACGAGCGTGGCGGCGACGGCGAGGAGCAGCCCGCGCCCGACGCCCCGGCTCATGGGCTTCCGAGGTACCCGAGGGCGCGGAGCTCCCGACGCGTCTCGGCATCGAGCGCCGGTGCGGGGTGCTGCTCGGCGGCATCCACGGCGAGATCATCGATCGTGACGCCGGCCGGCCCGGCGAGCTCCCCAAGCCAGCCGTGGCGATCGAGCGCGTCGCGCAGCTCGCCCACGGCCGCATCGGTCGACGCGATCTCGTCGTCGTAGAGCGCGATCATGTGCTGCGTCTCGCGCTCGGGCATCCGCGGGTTGATTCGCGGGTTGTACGGGACGTCGGAGAGATCGAAGTCGCCGTGGTAGTCCGGGTCGAAGCGCGCGAGCCGGTCGACGTTGGGGCTCGTCGGACGATCGTATCCATAGCAAGAGAGGTGGTCGGCCCGCAGCGTGCATTCGGCCGAGGCGCCCCGCCGGCGCCCCGGCAGCCGGGCAAGGCGAGCGCGCACACCAAGAGCAGTGCGAGCGCGCGTCGCCGGGGCAGGGGCATGCCGCCTCCGTACCTGCATCCCGCGGCCGGGGCCTGTCAAGGACGAGCGCAACGCCCTTGACATGCCGCCCGTGGCTGCGCTAACCGGGCGACCGACGCAGTCGGGTCGGGGAAGGGGGTGTGAATCCCCCGCTGCCCCGCAGCTGTGAGAGGGGACGACCCCGGTCGCAACCACTGCCCGTCGGGGTGGGAAGGGACCGGGCGAGGACGATCCTCGAGCCAGAAGACCCGTCCGGCTGACGCCAGCACAGGCCTTCCGAGGGGAAGGGAGCTGGATGTCGCCAGCGGCCGGCTGCGCGCCACCTCCCGTCGCCTTCGGCAGGAGAGGGAGGCGAACGACGAGGCCGCGAACGGCGCTGCTGGTTGCCGCGGCGCTCTTGCGTGCGGCGGAGGTGCGCGCAGGCTGCTCGCTCGCCTGGCAGGCTGCCGGCGCCGCGGCGCGCGCCGGGACGCCGGCGGTCGTGCGTTGCCGGGACGGTGACCCCACGTGCGACGCCGACGGCGTCGCCGACGGCGGCTGCACGTTCACCGTGGGGCTCTGTCTCGCGGGCTGCGCCGCGGACACGCTGCGCGTGCGGGGGCCGGGCGCCGCGAGCGTCGCGGCGGCAGCGGCCGAGGCCACGCCGGGCGCGTCCGCGTGCGGCGGGAGCGTGCCGGTGCGCGTCGCGCTCGGTGGACGCCGCCGCCGGCGCGTCGTCCTGCGCGCGAGCGACGGGCCGGGACGCGCACGGTTGACCCTCACGTGCGTGGCCCCGCCGCAGGCGAGCGCCGGCCGCGCGGTCGTGGTCACCACGGACTTCGAGACCGGCGAGCTCGCCACGGTCGGCGTGCGCCGGCACGGCGTCGGCCATCCGGCCACGCCCATCTACTCCGACGCGGTCGTGCGCGCCGCGGGCGGGCTTGCCTACGTCGTCAACCGGCTCGGGGGCGACAACCTCGAGGTCCTCGACCCGACGCGGGGGTTCGCGAGCGTTCTCCAGTGCTCGACGGGGGTGGGCTCGAATCCCCACGACGTCGCGGTCGTCGGTCCCCACAAGGCCTACGTGACCCGCTTCAACCGCCCCGAGCTGTGGATCGTCGATCCGGGCGCGCCGGCCTCGTGCGCGGGCTTCTTCCGCGGCGCGATCGACCTGGGCCCGTACGCCGCGGCCAACGGCATTCCCGACATGGACCAGACCGCGGTGGTGGGCGACCGGCTGTTCGTCAGCCTCGAAGAGCTCGATCGCGACCGGCAGTTCGCGCCCGCCGGCCGCAGCGTGCTCGTCGTGATCGACACGACGACCGACCAGGTGATCGGCCGGGTGGTGCTCAGCGGGACGAACTCCTTCTCCGCGAGCCCCGCGATCCGCCGCGACCCGACGACCGGCGCGCTGCTCCTCGCCGAGGTGGGGAACATCTACAAGACCGGCGACGGCGGCATCGAGCGCGTCGACCCGGCGACGCTCACCGCCGAGGGCTTCTTCGTCACCGAGACGGAGCTCGGCGGCAACGTCACCGACTTCGTCATGGTCTCGGCCACCAAGGCCTACGCGCTGCTGCTCGACGACTCGCTGCGCAACGAGCTGGTCGCGTTCGACCCGAGCCGCGGCGCGGTGACGCGGCGGATGTTCGCGAGCCCGCAGTACCTTTCGGCGATCGAGCTGGCGCCGGACGGGACGCTCTGGCTCGCCGACCGCACGCTCGGCGCGTCGGGCATCCGCATCTTCGACACGATCGCCGACCGGCAGCGCACGCGGGCCCCCATCGCCACGGGGCTGCCGCCCTTCGCGATGGCGTTCGTGCCATGACGGGACGCCTGCTTGCCCTCGTGGCGGTGCTCGCGGTCGCGGGCCCCGCCGCCGCCGATCCGTACCTCGATGCGGTGCTCGACTACCAGGTCGGCACCGGTGGCGGCACCGGGGTGAGGGCGCTGCCCGGCGTCGTGCTCGGCGCTCCCGTCGGGGGCGGGGCGTTCCACGGCTCGACCGACACGCTCTCCCTCGGGCTCGGTGGGTCGATCGTCGTCGCCTTCACCGACAACTGGGTCGTCGACGGGCCGGGTGTGGATCTCACGGTGTTCGAGAACCCGTTCCTGCCGGCGGGCCTCGTGACGGGCGACCCCTACGCCGAGCCGGGCGCCGTGTCCGTGAGCGCCGACGCCGTGCACTGGCGGAGCTTCCCGTGCCGGATGGACGAGCCACCCTTCTATCCCGGCTGCGCGGGCGTCTTCCCCGTGTTCGCCGACCGCAACGACCCCACGGCGCCGTCGGCGCTGGTGCCCTGCACGCAGCCCGTGTCGAGCCTCGTCGGCGTGCCGGTGGCGAGCTTCGTGCCGCCGCGCTGCTCCGGCGGCGACTCCTTCGACCTGGCGGCGGTCGGCATCCACGCGATCCGCTTCGTCCGGATCGAGGGCGGGAACATCCACGCGGCCCTCGACGGGCTCTCCGGCTTCGACCTCGACGCGATGGCCGGCGTGCACTCGGTCGACGTGCCGCCCGGCGCGCCCGATCGCGACGGCGACGGGGTGCCCGACGTCGTCGACGACTGCCCGGACGTGCCCGACCCGGCGCAGCTCGACAGCGTGGGCGACGGGATCGGGGACGCCTGCCGTGGCGTTCCGCCGCCCGCCGGCGATCAGGCTGGCGGGCCGGCGCCCTTCGACCCGGGGCACCGCCACGGACGGGGTAGCGGCCTGCTCACCTACCTCGCGCCCCAGGCGGCGGTGACCACGCTGCCATCCGGCGTGTCGGCCGCCGTGGTGGCGGTCGTTGTCGCCGCGGACGTCGAGCCGGGCAGCGTGCGTGTTCGCGTCGGCGGGTGGGACGCGACGCGGGCGCTCGGGCCGTTCGTGCCCGGCGCCGGCAAAACGGTGGTCATCCCACTCACGCGACGGCGCCGGACGGTCGTGCGGCTGCGCGCCCGCGGGCCTCGCGCCGGCGGGCGGCGGCTCGTCGACGCGGATCGGCTCGTTTTCGAAAGGAGCAAGTGATGAACGGACGCGGGAGGGCTTTCGGTCTCGTGCTCGCGGTGACTCTGGTCGCCGCGCCGCCCGTCGCGCGGGCGGCGGTCGTGGCCGCGCCGGGCTACGTGGTGCGCACGATCCCGACGCCCGACACGGTGCAAGGCGGCGTGGTGCGCCGCGGGGGCACGATCCTCGTCGGCCAGGGGCCGACGTTCACGGCCAACGCCCAGCGCATCATCCGCTTCGCGGAGGGCGGCACCCCGACGACGCTCGCCACCGGCTTCAGCTCGCTCGGCGGCTTCGACATCGACGCCGCGGGGACGCTCTACGTGGTCGACAACGGCAGCTGCCTCGGCCCGCTCCCCGGCGCCACGACCGGGAGCACCGTGTATGCGATCCCCGACGCGGTGTCGCGTGCCGATCAGGTCACCGCCGAGACGCAGGCGGTCCTTCCGGCCAACTCCATCCCGTGCGCGGCGGACGTCCTGGTCGCACCGACCGGGGCGGTGCTCGTGAGCGACGCCGAGGGCCCGGGCGCCGGCCGGGTGCTCACCGTGAGCAGCGCCGCCACGCCGCTCGTCGCCGGCCTCGACTACGCGAGCGGCCTCGCCATCGCACGCGATACGCTCTTCGTCGCCAACGTGACAAGCTCCTTCGTCGACATGGTGCTCGAGTACGGCCTGGACGGCGCCGGCAAGGGCACGCTGGCGACCAACCTCCCCGGAGCCTTCGGTGTGGCCGTCGACGCGGACGGCGACGTGCTCGTGAGCGGGGAGTACTCGGCCACCTGCGACGGCCGTCTTTTGGCCGTCGCGCCCGACGGGACCGTCGGCGAGCGCGCGCGCGGCTTCTGCTCGTCCACCGACGTCTACTTCGACGGCGCCCGCAACGAGACGCTCGTGCTCGACGTCGGCGCGAAATCCATCGCGGCCATCTGCCGCGACCGCGACGGAAACGGCGTGTGCGACGCCGATCAGCCCTGTGTCGGCCCGGCGACGATCACCCGCGCCGCGCTGCGCCTCGGGAAGCTCACGGCGGCGCCCGGCCACGCGACGCTCGCGTTCCGCGGCGAGATGATGCTGCCGGCGCAGCCCCCGCTCGACCCGCCGGCGCGCGGCGCGCGCCTGCTCGTGACCGATGGGGCGGGGTCCATCCTGTACGACGTCCAGCTCCCCGGCGGAACGCTCCGGCGGGGCGGCACCGGATGGAAGCACCGGCGGCACGGCTGGGTCTATCGTGGTGACCGCAAGCGCGGCGGCGTCGTCCGGCTGACGATCGAGACCGACGCCCGTATACCCGGCCTGGTGCGATTCCGCGCCGTGGCGACGAAGGGCGCCTTCACGGTCACGCCCGGCGACCTCCCGCTGCGCGCGACGATGGTGCTCGACGCCGACGGCCAGTGCGGCGAGACGGCCTTCATGCCCTCCGCGTGTGCCCGGAAGCACGAGAGCATGCTACGGTGCGCTGGATGAGCGATGGTCGCTCCCGGCCGCGTGCGCTCGTGTCCTGGAGCAGCGGGAAGGACAGCGCCTGGACCCTCCACGTGCTGCGGGCCCGCGCGGACGTGGAGGTCGTCGGGCTGCTCTGCACGCTCAGCGCCGCGCACGACCGCGTGGCGATGCATGCCGTGCGCCGGGTTCTCCTGGAGGCGCAGGCCGCGGCCGTCGGCCTGCCGCTCTGGACCGTGCCGCTGCCCACCCCCTGCCCGAACGATGCCTACGAGGCGGCGATGCGCGCGGTGCTCGAGCGGGCGCGCGCGGCGGGCATCTCCGCGATGGCGTTCGGCGATCTCTTCCTCGCGGACATCCGTGCGTACCGCGAGCGGCAGCTCGAGGGAACCGGGATCCATCCGCTCTTTCCGCTCTGGGGCTGCCCCACCGCCGTGCTCGCCCGCGAGATGCTGGGGGCGGGCGTGCGGGCCCACGTCACGTGCGTCGACCCCCGGCGCGTCTCGCCGGACCTGGCCGGTCGTCCGTGGGACACGGCGCTGCTCGCCGCTCTGCCGGGCGACGCCGACCCGTGCGGCGAGAACGGCGAGTTCCACACGTTCGTCTCCGACGGCCCGATGTTCCGCACCGCCGTCCCCGTGCAGGTGGGCGAGATCGTGGCGCGCGAGGGATTCGTGTTCGCCGACCTGCTGCCGGGTCACCCGCTGCCGGCGTCGTAGGGGTGCGCATGCGGGCGGCGTGCGCGACCCTGCTCGTGCTCGCGACGGTCGGCTGCGCGCCCGTGCCGTCCGGGGCGGGCGGCGGCCCGCCGGCGCGGGTCGTGTCGCTGGCGCCGTCGCTCACCGAGATCGTCTGGGCGCTCGGCGCCGGCGAGCGGCTCGTGGGCGTGTGCGCGCAGTGCGATTATCCACCCGCGGTCGCGGCGCTGCCGCGGGTGGGGGGCTACCTCGCGCCGAGCGTCGAGGCGGTGATCGGCGTGCGCCCCGACCTGGTCGTGGTGGTGCCGTCGCCGGGGAACCGCGAGGCCGTGCGCGCGCTCGAGCGCGTGGGGGTGCGCGTGCTGGTCGTGCACGATCGCACGCTCGACGACCTGCGCGCCTCGGTCCGCGCGCTCGCGGGCGCGCTCGGCCTCACGGCCGCGGGCGAGCGGCTCGTGGCGGACGTCGATCACGGGCTCGCGGCCGTGCACGCGCGCGTGGCCGGGCTCCCGGCGCGCCGGGTGCTGCTCGTCGTCGGTCACAGCCCGCTCGTCGTCGCGGGCGCCGGCACGCTGCAGGACGAGCTGCTGACGATCGCCGGCGGGACCAACGTCGCCGCGGATGCCGGCCAGGCCTGGCCGCAGGTCGCGCCCGAGCTGGTGGTGGCGCGCGCACCCGAGGTGATCGTCGATGCGGCGATGGGCACCGAGGCCGGCGGGCACGACCTCTTCGCGGGGCTCACGACGGTGCCGGCGGTGCGCGACGGCCGCGTCGTGGCGCTGCGCGGCGACGCGCTCTTTCGGGCCGGGCCGCGGGTGGTCGAGGCCGCCGAGGCCCTGGTGCGCGCCATCCATCCCGAGGCGGGCGGGTGACCCGCATGCGCGCCTCCTACCTCACGCGCCGCCGGCTGCTCGCGACCGTCGTCGCGCTGCTCGCCGCGCTGCTCGTCTCGATCGCGGCCACGAGCCTGGTGGGTCCGGTTCACGCGAGCCTCCGGCGCGCGCTCGGCCCCGGCGGGCCGAGCACGCCCGACTACGTCATCATCGTGCGCACCCGCCTGCCGCGCGTGCTGCTCGGTGCGGTGGTCGGCGGGAGCCTCTCGGCCGCCGGCGCGGCGCTGCAGGCGCTGCTCCAGAACCCGCTCGCCGAGCCGCACCTCCTCGGCGTGTCGAGCGGCGCCGCGGTGGCGGGCATGGTCGCGCTGATCGCCGGCGCGGACCCGGTCTCGCCGCTGGTGCCGGCGGCGGCGTTCGCCGGTGCGCTCGGCACGATGGCGCTCGTCTATCTCGCGGCGCGCGCGCACGGGCGCACGACGCCGCACGCGATCCTGCTGGTGGGGGTCGTGTGCAACGCGATCGCGGCGGCCGCGATCATGTTGGTGAATGCGATCGCGAGCTACGCGCAGGCGCGGGGCGTGCTCTTCTGGATCATGGGGGCGCTGTCGACGCAGAGCTACGCGCTGGTCGCGCTGGTCGCCGTCTACGCGCTCGCGGGCCTCGGATGGCTGGTGGCGCACGCGCAGAGCCTCAACCTCTTCGCCGCGGGCGACGAGGGAGCGCAGCAGCTCGGGGTCGACGTCGAGGGGGCGCGCCGGTCGGTGTTCGTCGCCGCCTCGCTGCTGGTGGCGGCGGCCGTGTCGGTGAGCGGCATGATCGGGTTCGTCGGGCTGATCGTGCCCCATCTCCTGCGCCTCGTCCTCGGGCCCGATCAGCGGCTGCTCCTGCCCGCGTCGTTCCTCGGCGGCGCGGTCTTCCTCGTGTGGGCCGACGCGGCCGCGCGCACCGCGCTCGGCCCCGCCGAGCTGCCCGTGGGCGTAGTGACCGCGCTCGTCGGCGGGCCGTTCTTCGTCTTCCTGCTGCGCCGGCGCCTCGCGCGCACTCTCCCATGACGCCGGCGCTCGAGGCCGAGGGGCTCGTCTTCGCCTACGACGGGCGCCGGGTGCTCGACGGCGTGAGCCTGCGGGTGGCGCCGGGGGAGCTGGTCGGAGTGATCGGGCCGAACGGCTGCGGCAAGACGACGCTCGTGCGGCTGCTCTCGGGCGTGCTCATGCCGCACGCGGGCACGGTGCGGCTCGCCGGCCGGCCGCTCGCGGGCCATCGCCGGCGCGAGATCGCCCGCCGGCTCGCCGTGCTGCCGCAGGACCCGCACCTCGACGCGTCCTTCACCGCGCTCGAGGTGGTGCTCATGGGACGTGCCCCCCACCTTCCGCCGCTCGCGCTGCCGCGGCGCGAGGACGTCGCGATCAGCCGCGCCGTGCTCGCCCGGCTCGGCGTGGCCGCGCTCGAGGGCCGGCCGCTCGACCGGCTCTCGGGTGGCGAGCGCCAGCGGGTGCTGCTCGGTCGCGCGCTCGTCCAGGAGCCCGACGTGCTGCTGCTCGACGAGCCCACGACGCACTTGGATCTCCGCCACCAGGCGGGCATCTACGACGTGGTCGACGCCATCCGGCGCGAGCGGGGCACGGCGGTGGTGTCGGTGCTCCACGACGTGAGCCTCGCCGCGGCGCGCTGCGACCGGCTGGTGCTGCTCGCCGCGGGACGGGTCGCCGGCGAGGGGCCGCCCGCCGCGGTGCTCACCGCCGAGGCGCTGAGCGCGGCCTACGGCGTGCCGGTGACCGTCGGCTGGAGCCCCGAGGCTCGGGCGCCGATCGTGCTCGCGCGCGGGCGGAGCGGGGTTTGATGCGCCCTGGCGGCCCTGCTAGGTTCGAGCCGTTGTGTACTTCCACTACGCGAGCGTCGCGGTCGTCCTCGGGCTCGGGTTCGCGCTGTGCGCGATCATGCTGGGGCTCGGGCTGCTGCTGCGGCCGGCCAACCCGCACCCGGGCAAGCTCACGACCTACGAGTGCGGCGAACCGCCGAGCGGCCCCGCGTGGATCAACTTCAACATCCGCTTCTACCTGATCGCGCTCGTGTTCGTGATCTTCGACGTCGAGCTGGCGTTCCTCTACCCGGTGACGGCGGTGTTCAAGGACTGGGTGGCCCGGGGCCGCGGTGCGGTGGCGCTCGGCGAGATCGTCGCCTTTCTCGGCATCCTCTTCCTCGGGCTCGTCTACGTCTGGGTGAAGGGCGACCTCGAGTGGATCAAGCGCCTGCCGATCGAGCGCGGGGAGGAGCCGCCGGCCCGGCGGGCGGCCTGAAGGACGATGTCGCTCATCAACTCCATGCCCGAGATGGCGCTCACCACGCGCATCGACGACCTCCTCAACTGGACCCGCAAGTCGTCGATCTGGTACATGATGTTCGGGCTCGCCTGCTGTGCAATCGAGATGATGCAGACCGGCGGGCCGCGCGCGGACTTAGAGCGCTTCGGCATGGCGCCGCGCGCCACGCCGCGGGTCTCCGACCTGATCATCGTCTCGGGCACGCTCACCCTCAAGATGGCGCTGCGGACGAAGGTCCTCTACGACCAGATGCCCGAGCCGCGCTACGTGGTCTCGATGGGGAGCTGCGCCAACTGCGGCGGCCTCTTCCAGCTCGCCTACTCGGTCTGCGACGGCGTCGACAAAGTGATTCCCGTCGACGTGTACGTGCCCGGCTGCCCGCCGCGGCCGGAGGCGCTCACCGAGGGCCTGGTGAAGCTGCAGGAGAAGATCCAGCAGGAGCGCTGGCTCGTCCGCAAGACCGCGCCGGTCGGCGTGCGCGCCTGAGCCGGGACCGATGGCGGCGCTCGAGGCGGCAGCGATCCACGCGCAGCTCCGGCGGCGCTTCGGCGACGCGGTCGGCGACCTCGCCGGGACGGGCCGGGACGCGAGCACGACGGTCGGCGCGGCGACGTTCCCCGAGGTGTGCCGGTTCTTGAAGACCGAGCCCGCACTTGCTTTCGACTGTCTCTCGAACCTCTCGGGCGTCGACTATCCCAAGCGCAGCGTGATCCAGGTCGTCTACCATCTCTTCTCGTACCGCCACCGGCACTGGATCGTCCTCAAGGTCGACGCCGGGCGCGACGACCCGGTGGTGCCGACGGTCTCGCATCTCTGGAGCCATGCCGACTGGCAGGAGCGCGAGGTCTTCGATCTCCTCGGCGTGACCTTCGACGGACATCCCGATCTGCGCCGCATCCTCATGCCCGAGGACTGGCCGGGGCACCCGCTGCGCAAGGACTTCGTCGAGCCCGAGGAGTACCACGGCATCGTCACCTCGCGGGAGAGCCTGCTGAAGGCGTAGGCGCATGAGCCTCACGGGATTCGAGGTCGAGGTGCAGCGCGAGGTGAACGGCGCGCTCGCCACCGAGGACATGACGCTCAGCATGGGGCCGCAGCACCCGTCCACGCACGGCGTGCTGCGCTTCGTCGTCCGCGCCGACGGCGAGGTCATGAAGGAGGCGATCCCCGACATCGGCTACCTTCACCGCTCGATCGAGAAGATCGCGGAGAAGGTCGGTTGGCACGGCTTCATCCCGTACACCGACCGGGTCGACTACGTGGCGGCGATGTTCTGCAACCACGGCTGGGCGATGGCGGTGGAGAAGCTCGCCGGCATCGAGGTGCCCCGCCGCGCCGAGTACTGCCGCGTGATCGCCGACGAGCTGTGCCGCATCCACAGCCATCTCCTCTCGGTGGGCTCGATGGCGATGGACATCGGGGCGTTCACGCCGTTCACGCACGCCATCCGCGAGCGCGAGTACCTGAACGACCTCTTCGAGGAGCTCTGCGGCGCGCGGCTCACCTTCCACTACATGCGCATCGGCGGCGTGGGCTGGGACCTGCCGCCGGGCTGGACCGAGAAGGTGCTGCGCTTCCTCGACCGCTTCGAGCCCATCATCGAGGAGTACGACCGCCTCATCTCCTACAACAAGATCTACGCCGAGCGGCTCGCCGGGGTCGCCGTGATCACCGCCGAGGAGGCCGTCGACTACAACCTGGTCGGCCCGAATCTCCGCGGCTCCGGGGTCCGCTACGACGTCCGGCGGGACGAGCCCTACTCGGTCTATCCCGAGCTCGAGTTCGACGTGCCGGTCGGCCGAGGCGAGATGGGCACGGTCGGCGACTGCTTCGACCGCTACATCGTGCGCATGCGGGAGATGCAGCAGAGCTGCCGCATCCTCCGCCAGTGCCTCGCGCGGCTTCCCGAGGGCCCGGTGATCGCCAAGGTGCCGCGGAACCTCAAGCCGCCCGCGGGCGACTGCTACGTGCGGCTCGAGAGCGCGCGCGGCGACATGGGCTGGTACGTGGTGAGCGACGGGACGGCGTTCCCCTACCGCTGCAAGATCCGCACGGGGTCGTTCGCCGCCATCAGCATCGTGCCGAAGGTGAGCCGCAACCTCATGATCGCGGACCTGATCGCGGTGATCGCCAGCCTCGATCTGGTCGCGCCGGAGATCGATCGGTAGATGCAGGCGTTCGTCGACGGCCTCATCGCGGGCGGCGCCGTGCCCGCAAGCGTCCCCGCCTGGCTCGCCTACCTCGGCGCGATGCTGGCGTTCGGCGGCGTCGTGGTCTTCGGGTTCGTGCTGCCGGTGGCGGGCATCACGACCTGGGTCGAGCGGCGGATCATGGGGCGCATGCAGAGCCGGATCGGCCCGAATCGCACGGGACCGATCGGCTTCCTCCAGTGGCTCGCCGACGGGATCAAGAACGTGCTGAAGGAGGACATCGTGCCGACGGCGGCCGATGCGCCGCTGTTCAAGCTCGCCCCGTACGTGGTGATGACCGGCTTCGTCGGCACGTTCGCCGCGCTGCCCTTCTCGAGCGCGCTCATCGTCGCCGATCTGAACGTCGGCATCCTCTACGTCACCGCGGTGACGGCGCTGGTCGTCGTCGGCATCCTGATGGCCGGCTGGGCGTCGAACAACAAGTGGTCGCTGCTCGGCGGCGTCCGCTCCGCGGCGCAGATCGTGAGCTACGAGATCCCCGCCGGGCTGTCGATCTTCCCCATCGTGCTCCTCACCGGCTCGCTCAGCATGCAGGCGATCATCGCCCGCCAGGGGTGGGCGCCCTGGCAGTGGAACCTCTTCGAGAACCCGTTCACCTTCGTCGCCTTCTTCGTGTTCTTCGTCTCGGCGTTGGCCGAGGGCAACCGCACCCCCTTCGACCTGCCCGAGGCGGAGTCCGAGCTGGTCGCCGGCTTCGCCACCGAGTACAGCGGGATGCGCAACCTCCTCTTCTTCATGGCCGAGTGGGGCAACCTCTACGTGATCGGGGCGATCGCGACCACGCTGTTTCTCGGCGGGTGGCGCATCCCGTGGGCCCTCGAGGACGCCCCCGTGCTGCGCGCGGCGCTCGAGCTGGCGACCTTCTTCGTCAAGGCGTACGTGGTAGGCGTGCTCCTGCCCATCTGGCTGCGCTGGACCCTGCCGCGCATCCGCGTCGACCAGATGATGACGATGTGCTGGAAGTACCTCGTGCCGGTGGCCTTCGCCGACCTCCTCGGCGCGGCGGGGTGGATGGTCGCCTTCCCCGCCGGGGTGCCCGCGGTGCGCGCCGCGCTCGCCGCGCTGGCGGGGGGGTTCGTCGTGCTGTTCCTCTGGCGCGTGCGCTTCCACATCCGCAACGCCCGCCTCACGCGCCGCGATCTCAGCTTCAACCCGCTCTCGACGGCGCGCGTTCCGGGGTGATCGACATGGGGCTCGGCGCCTACCTCCGCAACATCAAGGACGCGGTCGTGACGATCGCCGACGGGCTCGCGGTGACCGCCTCGCACATGATTCGCAAGCCGTACACGGTCGAGTATCCCGATCGGCTTCCCGACGGCGTGCGCGTGCAGGACCGGCTGCCGTTCCGCTACCGGGGCATTCTCGAGGTCGATCTCGAGATCTGCACCGCCTGCCTCGCCTGCGAGCGGGCCTGCCCGATCGACTGCATAGTGATCGACGCCACGAAGGACAAGGCCGCTGGCGGGCTCGTGATGACCCGCTTCGACATCGACATGGCCAAGTGCATGTACTGCGGGCTGTGCAGCGAGCCATGCCCCACCGGGGCGATCCACCACACGCCGGAGTTCGAGGGCGCGGACTACTCGCTCGAGAGCCTCGTGCGGCGCTTCGTCAAGGCGCCCGTCGTCGCCTACAAGCCGAAGAAGACCGGCGAGGTCGATCCGGCCGTCAAGCCGATTCTCGATCGCGGGCTGCGCTACGTGAGCGAGTTCGCGAAGTCCGAGGCCGGCGACGAGGCGTAGTCACCCCGGGCGCGCCCGTTTGCGGCGCCGCAGGGCATTTGCTAAGTCGCAGCGGATTTTCCGAGCCCCGAGTCCGAGCGCCGTCCCGTGTCGGTCACCACCGTCGCCTTCTACGTGATCGCGGTCATCACCGCGGGCTCCGCCCTGGGTGTCGCCCTGGGCAACAACATCGTCTACTCGGCGTTCGCGCTGATGGGAACGCTCCTCGGCGTGGCGGCGACCTTCGTGCTGCTCGGCTCGGACTTCCTCGGGGTCATCCAGCTCCTCGTCTACGTCGGCGGCATCCTCGTGCTCACGCTGTTCGCCGTGATGCTCACGCACCGGATCGCCGACGTCCACGTCTCGAACCGGGCGGTCGGCCGGCCGCTGGGCGCGGTCCTCGCCGGCGCGGTGTTCGTCTACCTGGTCCGGGTCGCCCTGCGCGCCCACTGGGTCGTCAGGGCGCCGGCGGCGCCCGGGCCGACGATCTACGGCGTCGGCGACGCCTTCCTCACGCAGTATTTGCTGCCGTTCGAGGTGGCGTCGGTGGTGCTGCTGGCGGCGCTCATCGGGGCGGTCGTCGTCTCGCGGAAGGAGGTGCGGGCCTGATGGGAGGGCTCGATCTCACGCACTTCGTCGTGCTGGCGGCGATCCTCTTCGCGCTCGGTCTCTTCTGCGTGGTCACGCGCCGCAACGCCCTCGGCATCCTCATGGGGATCGAGCTGATCCTCAACTCGGCCAACGTCAACTACGTCGCCTTCGCGCGCTACGCGCAGACGGGCTACGACGGCCAGATCTTCGCGATCTTCGTGATCATGTTGGCCGCGGCGGAGGCGGCCATCGGCCTCGCGATCGTTCTCGGCATCTATCGGAGCTTCGAGACCATCGACGTCGAGGCCACCGACCGGCTGCGGGGGTGAGCGCCGTGGACGAGCCTACCTCCGCGGCCTACGTCGCGCTGATCCCGCTGCTCCCGCTGGCGGGGGCGGCGCTCCTCGGGCTGTTCGGGGCGCCGCTGCAGAAGCGGCTCGGCAAGGGGGCCGTCGGCTGGCTCGCGTGCGCCACGGTCGGCGCCGCGTTTCTGCTCTCGGTCGCCGCCTTCCTCCAGCTCGTCCGCATGGCGCCGGAGGAGCGGGGCCTCGGCCTGCTCGCCGATCTCTTCCCCTGGATCCACGTCGGCACGCTGCGGGTCGACGTCGCGTTCATGGTCGACCCGCTTTCGGCCGTGATGATCCTCGTGGTGACCGGCATCGGCGGGCTCATCCACGTCTACGCCACCGGGTACATGCACGACGACCCGGCCTTCTGGCGCTTCTTCGCCTACCTGAACCTGTTCACGTTCGCGATGCTGACGCTGGTGCTCGGGGACAGCCTGCTCCTGCTGTTCGTCGGCTGGGAGGGCGTCGGCTTCTGCTCCTGGGCCTTGATCAGCTTCTGGCACAAGGAGCCGGCCAACGCCCGCGCGGGCAACAAGGCCTTCATCGTCAACCGCATCGGGGACTTCGGCTTCATCCTCGGCATCTTCCTCCTGTTCTGGGCGCTCGACGCGCACGGCCACGGCACGCTGCTGTTCCGCGAGCTGCGCGCCCACGCGCCCGTGCTCGCCGCCGACCGGCTCTGGGGCGTGGCGGTGCCGACGCTCGTGACGCTCTTCCTCTTCGTCGGCGCCACCGGCAAGTCGGCGCAGATCCCCCTCTACGTCTGGCTGCCCGACGCGATGGCGGGCCCCACGCCCGTCTCCGCGCTCATCCACGCGGCGACCATGGTGACCGCCGGCGTCTACATGATCGGCCGGCTGGGCTTCCTGTTCACGATGGCGCCGGCGACGCTGTGGCTGGTCGCCTGCATCGGCGCGGCGACCGCGCTGCTCGCGGCGACGATCGCCGTGGCGCAGAACGACATCAAGAAGGTGCTCGCGTACTCGACGGTCTCGCAGCTCGGCTACATGTTCCTCGCCATGGGCGTGGGCGCGTACGGGGCGGGCGTCTTCCACCTGGTGACCCATGCGTTCTTCAAGGCCTGCCTCTTCCTGGGCTCGGGCAGCGTGATCCACGCGATGGGCGGCGAGCAGGACATGCGCAAGATGGGCGGGCTCTGGCGGAAGCTCCCCGCCACCGGCCGGACCTTCCTGATCGCGACCCTCGCGATCACCGGCTGCCCGTTCCTCGCGGGCTTCTTCTCGAAGGACGCGATCCTCTGGGAGGCTTACTCGAGCCCGGGGGGTCATGTCGGGCTGTGGGCGGTCGGCACGCTGGTGGCCGGGCTCACCGCCTTCTACATGTTCCGCCAGGTCTTCATGGTCTTCTTCGGCGAGTGCCGCGCCGACCACGAGACGCAGCACCACATCCACGAGTCGCCCGCGGTGATGACGATCCCGCTCTGGGTGCTCGCCGCGGGCTCGATCCTCGCCGGGTACCTGGGCGTGCCGCACTCGCTCGGGGGGCCGCTCGGCATCCCGCAGCTCTTCGAGCGCTGGCTCGAGCCGGTGACCGGCCCGCGGTTCCTCGCGGAGGCTGCGGGCGCGGGCGGGGGCGACGCCGGCGTCGAGCTCGCGCTCATGGCGGTCTCGGTGGCGGTGGCCGCGGGCGGCGTCGTCGTGGCCTGGCTCCTCTACGTGCGCCGGCGGCCCGATCCGGCGACCTTCAGCGCGGCGCTCGGCGGCGTGCCGTACCGGCTCGTGCTCAACAAGTGGTACGTGGACGAGATCTACCAGGCGGTGTTCGTGGAAGGGACGCTGCGGCTCGCGGCGCTCGCCGCGTGGTGGGACCGCTGGGTGATCGACGGCCTCGTCAACGGCGCGGCCGCGGTGGTCCGCGGGGTGTCGGCCGCGGCGGGCCTGTTCGACCGCTGGGTGGTCGACGGCGCGGTCAACGTCCTGGCCGACGGGACCTACTTCGTCGGCCGGCGCGTCCGCCGCATCCAGACGGGGGCGGTCAACACCTATCTCTACGTGATCGTCCTCGGCGTCCTCGGCGGCGTCGCCCTCTGGTGGTCACGGGCAGGCGCGGGGTAATCAAGCATGCAGCTCGGTGTGCTCACCTGGATGGTCTTCTTCCCGGTCCTCGGCATGGCGGCGATCCTGCTCCTTCCGTCGCGTGCGCACGGGCCGATCCGCTGGACGGCGGCGGCGGCGACGGTGCTCCCGCTGGCGCTCTCGGCGTGGCTCCTCGCCCACTTCGACCCGCACGCCGCCGGCTTCCAGTTCGTACAGCGCAACACCTGGATCCCCGCCTACCGCATCGAGTACTTCGTCGGCGTCGACGGCGTGAGCATCACGATGGTCGTGCTCACGGCGCTGCTGTCGTTCCTGTGCATCTTCGCGTCGTTCGGCATCGAAAAGGGGGTCAAGGGCTACTTTGCGCTCTTCCTGCTCCTCGAGACCGGCATGATGGGCACCTTCGTCGCTCTCGACCTGTTCCTGTTCTACGTCTTCTGGGAGCTCATGCTGCTGCCGATGTATTTCCTGATCGGCATCTGGGGCGGCCCGCGGCGCGAGTACGCCGCCATCAAGTTCTTCCTCTACACGCTCCTCGGGTCGGTCCTGCTGCTGGTCGCGCTGCTCTACCTCTACTTCACGCCGAGCCCCCACTCCTTCGACATGACGCAGCTCGGTGCGCTCGTCCGCGACAAGATCCCGCTCGAGGTCCAGGTGGTCCTCTGGATCGCGCTCTTCGTGGGCTTCGCGATCAAGATCCCCGCGTTCCCGTTCCACACCTGGCTGCCCGACGCGCACGTCGAGGCGCCGACCGCGATCTCGGTGATCCTCGCCGGCGTGCTCCTCAAGATGGGGACGTACGGCATCCTGCGCATCAACTACGGCATCCTGCCGACGGCGACGCTCGCGCCGCTGTGGGGCGGGCACAGCGTGGCGTTCTGGCTGCTCGCGGCGCTCGGCACGCTCAACATCGTCTACGGGGCGGTGTGCGCGATGGCGCAGAGCGATCTCAAAAAGCTCGTCGCCTACTCGAGCATCAGCCACATGGGCTACGTGATGCTCGGCATGGCGGCCTTCACGCCGCAGGGGATCAACGGCGCGGTCCTCCAGATGTTCAACCACGGGACGATCACCGCCATGCTCTTCCTCTTGGTCGGCGTGGTCTACGACCGCGCGCATCACCGCGACATCGACGGGTTCGGCGGCCTCGCCTCGATCGTGCCGCTCTACACCGGCGTGACGGGCTTTGCGTTCTTCGCAGCGATGGGGCTGCCGGGCCTCTCGGCGTTCATCTCCGAGGTGCTGGTGCTCCTCGGCGCGTGGCAGGTCTACCCGGCCCTCACCGTGGTGGCCGCGAGCGCGGTCGTGCTCACCGCCGGCTACATGCTCTGGACGCTCCAGCGGATGTACCTCGGGCAGCCGAATCCCAAGTACGCGGGTCTCGCGGAGATCAACGGCCGCGAGCTGTTCACGCTGGCGCCGCTGGCCGCGATCGTGCTCGTGCTCGGGATCTACCCGACGCTGATCCTGAACCTCCAGAGCCCGGCGCTCGTGCGCCTCGCCGACCAGGTGCGCGCGGCGGCGCCGCCGCCGCAGGTCGCCGCCCGCTGACATGGGCAACGCCGAAAGCCTCGCGTACTTCCTGCCCGAGCTGGCGCTGATCGGGGCGCTGCTCGCGGTGCTCGTCGTCGACCTGGCGCTCACCGCGCGCAAACGGCCGGCGGGCGAATGGCCGGGCACGGTCGCGCTGCTCGGGGCGGCCGCGGCGCTCGTCTGGACGATCGGGTTGCCCGGGCTCGGCGTGCGCGGGCTCCTCGGGCAGGCCGGCGGCACCTGGCTGTTCGGCCGGATGCTCGTCCTCGACGGATTCAGCGTGTTCTTCAAGCTCTTGCTCGGGCTGGCGCTGCTCGCGGTCGTCTGGATGTCGCTCGGCTCGCGCGAGGTGCGCGGCCGGCCGAACGAGGGCGAGTACTTCCTGCTGCTCCTCGCGAGCGGGCTCGCGATGTTCCTCATGGCCGCGGCGGGCAACCTGCTGATGGCCTATCTCTCGCTCGAGTTCGTGAGCCTCACCTCCTACGTGCTCACCGGCTTCCTGCCCCACGACCGGCGGGCGGGCGAGGCGGCGCTCAAGTACCTGATCTACGGCGGCGTCGCCTCGGGTGCGATGATCTACGGGATGAGCTGGCTGTTCGGGCTCACCGGCACGATGGACTACGTCGGCATCGCGCGCGCCGTGGCCGCGCTCGACCCCGCGAGCCGTGGCGCGCTCTTCGTAGCGCTCGTGCTCGTGCTGGTCGGCTTCGGCTACAAGGTGGCCGCGGTGCCGTTCCACATGTGGGCCCCCGACGTCTACACCGGCGCGCCGATCCCGGTCACCGCGTTCCTCGCCGTGGGCTCGAAGGCCGCGGGCTTCGCGATGCTGCTGCGCTTCTTCCATTTCGGGGTGACGGCCGCGGGCCCGCAGGCGGTGCTCGCCGCCGTGCCGTTCCTGCCCCTCGTGGCCGTGGCCTCCTGCGCGACCATGACGCTCGGCAACCTGGCGGCGCTCAGCCAGCAGAACATGAAGCGGCTGCTCGCCTACTCCTCGATCGCGCACGCGGGCTACGCGCTCCTCGCCTTCGCGGTCTTCGCCGACGCGGGCGTCGAGGCGGTGCTCTTCTATCTCGCGGTCTACTACCTGATGAACCTCGGCGCCTTTTGGGTGGTGATGCTCATGGCGAACGCGACCGGGCGCGAGGACGTCGAGGCCTACCGCGGGCTCGCATGGCGCGCCGGTGGCGCCTTCCCGGCGGTCGCGCTCGCGGTCTTCCTCTTCTCGCTCGCCGGGCTGCCGCCGCTCGCCGGCTTCGTCGGGAAGTTCTACGTGTTCGCGGCCGGCATCCAGGAGCGGCTCTATTGGCTGGTCGTGGCGGGCCTCCTCAACAGTGTGGTCGCGCTCTACTACTATGCGCGCGTGGTGAAGGCGATGTTCCTCGACGAGCCCGCGGCCGGCGACCCGCCGTTGTCCTTCGGGCTCGGCGAGCTGAGCCCCGTCGGCGTGCTGTCGGCGTCCACGCTCCTGCTCGGCATCCGCTTCGGCTGGCTGCTCGATCGGGTCGCGGTCGCCGGCCGGCTGTTCGCGGGCTGAGGCGGCGGCGTGTTCGGCGGGGTGCTCTACGTCGTCGCCACCCCGATCGGCAACCTCGAGGACGTCACGCTGCGCGCGCTGCGCGTGCTGCGCGAGGTCGACCTGGTGGCGGCCGAGGACACGCGTCGCACCCGGGCGCTGCTCGCCCACCACGGCATCCGCCGTCCGCTCGCGAGCTACCACGACGCCGTCGAGCGGGCGCGCGCGCCGGCGATCGTCGAGCGGCTGCGCGCCGGGGCGCGCGTCGCGCTGGTGAGCGACGCCGGCACCCCGGGCATCGCGGATCCCGGCTACCACCTCGTGCGCGGCGCGCTCGCGGCGGGCGTGCGGGTCGTGCCCGTGCCGGGTCCGTCGGCGGTCGCGGCGGTGGTCTCGGTCGCGGGAATCCCGGCGGACCGCTTCGTGTTCGAGGGGTTCCTGCCGACCCGGCCGGGCGCGCGCGCGCAGCGGCTGGCGGCGCTCGCGGCCGAGCCGCGGGCGCTCGTGTTCTTCGAGGCCGCCCGTCGCCTGCCGGCCTTCCTCGCCGCGGCGGCCGCGGCGCTCGGGGACCGCGAGGCGGTCATCGCGCGCGAGCTCACCAAGCTGCACGAGGAATGGCTCCGCGGCCGCCTCGGCGAACTGCGGGCACGGGTGGCGACCACCGGGACGCTCAAGGGCGAGGTGACGGTGCTGGTCGCCGGCGCGGCGCCGGTGGCGGCCCCGGCCCCCGGGCCCGCGCTCGACGAGCGCATCCGCGCGGCGCTCGGTCGCGGCGAGCGGGTCCGCGAGCTGGCCGCGGCGATCGCACGGGAGACGGGTCTGGCACGGCGCACGGTCTATCGCCGCGCGCTCGAGCTCGCGCGGAACGCCGGGTCATAGTGGGACATCCCGTGCCTACCGCGACGCGCGAATCCATCGACGTGCTCGTCGTCGGCGCCGGCATCTCGGGCATCGCCGCGGGCTATCATCTCCAGACCCGCTGCCCCGACCGGACGTACACCGTCCTCGAGGCGCGCGACGATCTCGGCGGCACCTGGGACCTCTTCCGCTATCCCGGCATCCGGTCGGACTCCGACATGTACACGCTCGGGTACTCGTTCAAGCCCTGGACGAGCGCCCGGGCCATCGCCGACGGGCCGTCCATCCTCGCCTATCTGCGCGAGGCCGCCCGGGAGCACGGGATCGACCGGCGCATCCGCTACGGCCACCGCGTGCGGCGCGCGTCGTGGTCCTCCGACGAGGCGCGATGGACGGTCGAGGTCGAGCGCGGCGCGCGCCGCGAGCCCGTGCGCTTCACGTGCAGCTTTCTCTTCGTGTGCAGCGGCTACTACGACTACGCGCAGGGGTACTCGCCGGCGTTCCCCGGCGTCGAGCGGTTCGCGGGCCGGATCGTCCACCCGCAGCGGTGGGCCGACGACGTCGCCTACGCGGGCAAGCGGGTGGTCGTGATCGGTAGCGGGGCGACGGCCGTGACGCTCGTGCCGGCGATGGCGAGGACGGCGGCGCACGTGACCATGCTGCAGCGCTCGCCGACGTACATCGTCTCGATGCCGGCCGAGGACCGCGTGGCGCGCTGGCTCGGCCGGCGCCTGCCGGTGCGCGCCGCGAATGCCGCCATCCGCTGGAAGAACGTGCTCCTCGGCATGTGGTTCTACCGCTTCTGCCGCCGGCATCCGGCGCGTGCCCGGGCGCTCATCGCTCGCTGGCTTCGGCAGGATCTCGGAGCCGACTACCCGCTCAGCCCCGACTTCGACCCGCGCTACGACCCGTGGGAGCAGCGCCTCTGCCTGGTGCCGGACGGCGACCTGTTCGCGGCCGTGCGGGAGGGCCGGGTCTCGGTGGTGACGGACCAGATCGAGACCTTCACCGAGGAAGGGGTGAGGCTGCGTTCGGGGCGCGAGATCGAGGCCGATCTCGTGGTGACGGCCACCGGGTTGAACCTGCTCCCCCTCGGCGGCATCGAGCTCGTCGTCGACGGCGCGCGCGTCGATCTCCCGCAGACCTTCGCCTACAAGGGCATGATGTTGAGCGACGTGCCGAACCTCGCGCTCGCGATCGGGTACACGAACGCCTCGTGGACGCTCAAGGCCGAGCTCGTCTGCCGGTACGTCTGCCGGCTGCTCGAGCACATGGCGCGGACGGGAGTGCGGCAGTGCACGCCGCGGCTTGGCGACGCGCGTATGGAGGAGGCGCCCTTTCTCGACCTCACCTCCGGCTACGTCCAGCGGGCGATCCGCGCTTTCCCGAAGCAGGGGGTGAAGATGCCGTGGAAGCTCCATCAGAACTACGTGCTCGATCTGCTGTCGCTTTGCTGGGGGAAGGTCGACGACGGGGTGATGGAGTTCTGCAATCGGGCCCCTGCCCGGTGTGCGGTGTGACACCTGGGCGGTGGCGGGGTGGCGACAATCCCCGCCGGGCGGCGTACGATGCGCTCGACGATGCACCCCGACGCGCGGCGGGCCGGCGTCGAGCCGAGCGCCACGGATCCCGTCTGCGGCATGGCCGTGGTTCCCGGCGAGGCCCGCGGTGGCAGCGCCGACCATGCGGGCATCACGTACTGGTTCTGCGGGGTGGGCTGTCGCACGAAGTTCCTCGCCGATCCGGCCGCCTGGGTGACCCCGCCGCCCGCGGCCCCCGTGGCGGACGCTCGCACGTACACCTGCCCGATGCACCCCGAGGTGCGGCAGGTGGGGCCGGGGAGCTGCCCCGAGTGCGGGATGGCGCTCGAGCCGGTCGAGCCGCTCGCGGCCGACGAGGGGCCGAGTGCCGAGCTGATCGACATGACCCGGCGCTTCTGGGTGAGCGCCGGGTTCACGCTGCCGCTGGTCCTCCTCGCGATGGGGGAGATGCTGGCGGCCGTGCGCGTGCCCCCCTGGGTCCAGCTCGCGCTGGCCGCGCCCCCGGTCCTGTGGGGCGGCGCGCCGTTCTTCGTGCGCGGCTGGCAGTCGCTGCTCGCGCGGCGGCTCAACATGTTCACGCTGATCGCGCTCGGCACCGCGGCAGCCTTCGGGTACAGCGTGCTCGCCGTCCTGGCGCCGCGCGCGCTGCCCCATGGCGGCACGCCGCCCGTGTACTTCGAGGCGGCGGCGGTGATCGTGACGCTCGTGCTCCTCGGGCAGGTGCTCGAGCTGCGCGCGCGCCACGCCACCGCGGGCGCGATCCGCGCGCTGCTCGGCCTCCAGCCGACGACCGCGCGGCGGATCGACGAGAGCGGCCGCGAAAGGGACGTGCCGCTCGAGCACGTGCGGCCGGGCGACCGGCTCCGCGTGCGTCCGGGCGAGCGCGTGCCGGTCGACGGGGTCGTCGTTGAGGGGGCGAGCGCCGTCGACGAGTCGATGCTCACCGGCGAGGCGGTCCCGGTCGAGAAGACGCCGGGCGCACGCGTGACGGGTGGCACCATGAACGGCACGGGCGGCTTCGTGATGCGCGCCGAGCGCGTCGGCGCCGAGACGCTGCTCGCGCAGATCGTCCGCATGGTCGGCGAGGCGCAGCGGAGCCGCGCCTCCATCCAGCGCCTGGCCGACGTGGTCGCGTCGTGGTTCGTCCCGGCCGTCGTGCTCGTCGCGGCGCTCACCGCGGTGGCCTGGGGCGTCCTCGGGCCGGAGCCGCGGCTCGCCCACGCGCTGGTGAACGCGGTGGCGGTGCTGATCATCGCCTGCCCGTGCGCGCTCGGGCTCGCCACGCCGATGTCGATCATGGTCGGCACGGGGCGCGGCGCCCAGGCGGGCGTGCTGGTCAGGCATGCCGAGGCGCTCGAAGCGCTCGAGAGAGTCGACACGCTGGTGGTGGACAAGACCGGCACGCTCACCGAGGGACGGCCGCGGCTCGCGACCGTGGTGGCCGCCGGCGGCGACGAATCGCGGCTGCTCGCGCTCGCCGCCGGCCTCGAGCGTGGCAGCGAGCACCCGCTCGCGGCCGCGGTGCTCGCCGGCGCGGCGGAGCGCGGCGTCGCGCCGGCGGAAGTGACGGGGTTCCGCTCCCTCACCGGGCGAGGCGTGATCGGCGAGGCCGCCGGCCGGCGGGCGGCGCTCGGCAACGCCGCGTTGCTCGCCGAGCTGGGCCTGGACGCCGGCGCGCTCGGTGCGCGGGCCGAGGCGCTGCGCGCCGCGGGGCAGACCGTCGTGTTCCTGGTCGCCGGCGAGACCGTCGCGGGCCTCATCGGCGTGGCGGATCCGATCAAGGCGAGCGCGCCCGAGGCCGTCCGGGCGCTTCAGGCCGACGGCGTGCGCGTCGTGATGGTCACCGGCGACAGCCGGGTGACCGCCGAGGCCGTGGCGCGCCGGCTCGGCGTCGACGAGGTGATCGCGGAGGTGCTCCCGGCCGAGAAGGCGGCGGTCGTGCGCCGGTTGCAGGACCAGGGGCGCATCGTCGCGATGGCGGGCGACGGCGTGAACGACGCGCCGGCGCTCGCCCAGGCCCACGTCGGCATCGCCATGGGCACGGGCACGGACGTGGCAATGGAGAGCGCCGGCGTGACGCTCGTCCGGGGCGATCTGCGGGGAATCGTGCGGGCGCGGCGGCTCTCCCGCGCCACCATGCGCAACATCCGCCAGAACCTGCTCTGGGCCTTCGTCTACAACGCGCTCGGGGTCCCGATCGCCGCCGGCGTGCTGTACCCGGCCGTGGGGTTGCTGCTGAGCCCGATGCTCGCGAGCGCGGCGATGAGCCTCAGCTCCGTGTCGGTGATCGGCAACGCGCTGCGGCTCCGGCGCGTCGCACTGTGACGCGGCCTTCAGTCGGCGCTCGCCCAGCGCTCCTGAAAGCGCGCGCCGAGGCCCACGTGCCGGGCGCGGAAGTAGACCAGCATCGCGATCACCGCGAGCAGGTTGCCGGCGAGGATGGTCCACCAGCCGAGCGCCTGCACCAGCTCGGCGTCGAGCAGCATCACGAAGCCGAAGAACGCGACCTCGAAGACCGTGAACAGGACGAAGACGGCGAGCAGCAGCACCGGCTCGCGCTCGGTGGCCGCCAGCAGCACCGCCGCGCCGAGGCCGAAGGCGACGAAGGCGGCGCCATGGAGAACGCTGTAGCCGAGCACCAGCGTGGCGTGGACGTGGAGCAGGCTCGGGTCGCGGAGGCCGCGCAGCAGCGCCGCGCCGAGGAGCGCCGGGGTGTAGAACGGCCGGCCGGCGGCCGTGTCGTAAAGGAGGAACCACACGGCGACCGTGCCGGCGCCGACGAGCCCGCCCGCCACGCCCTCGCGGGCCACCTCCGTCCACGGGCCGAGCAGCGAGCGGCCGAGCGCACGGTGGCGGAGGAAGAAGTAGGCGAGCATCACGCCGCTGGCGAGCAGGTTCGCCGCGAGCACGCTGCCCCACGGGATGGCGGCCATGAGCGCCGGGCCGTGGAACACGACGATCGCGATCAGGAAGACCTCGAAGCCGGCGAAGAAGACGAGCAGCGCCACGAGCAGCCCCCGCTCGCGCTCGGCAGCCACGATCAGCGCCGCCGCGACCAGCCCGACGGCGAGAAAGGCGACGACGTGGAGCACGGTGTACTCGCCGACGAGCGCCCAGGTCGCGGCGGGCGGCGGCGTCCCGGCCCCGTGGAGCAGGGTCGCGGCGAGCAGCGCCGGCGTCTCGAACGGGCGCCCGCGGCTCCAGTCGATCACGAGGAACCAGAGCGCGACCGTCGCCGCGCCGAGCAGCCCGGCGACGACGCCGTTGCGCACGATGCGGGCGCGCGCGGCGCTCACCTCACGCCGCCCGCCGCGGCGCCGGGCGGCCGACGCTCGGCTCGTCGCGGTCGTCCCGGCTCGCCCAGCGGAAGAAGATCATGCTGAACACCGCCATCAGGTAGAGCCCCGCGCCCACCCACATGAGGAGGCCGCCCACCACCTGGTCGGCGAGGGGTGCCGTCCCCAGCGGATGGGGGCCGGCCGCGTACCACGGGTAGATCACCGTCGGCGCGAGCGCGATCGGCGCCGACACGGCCGCCATCGGGATCAGCAGCAGGAAGAGGTAGAGCATCTGTCCCGGATACGCGAGCCGCGGCAGCTCGGAGAGCGGGCTCAAGAGCGGCCACCACCCGAGCACGCCGGCCGCCATCAGCCCCAGGTGGAGCGCGACGTGCAGCGGCCCGTCGCGCACCATGCGGTCGTAGACGGGTGGCAGGTGGAGCACGACGAGGAAGCCGTTGTAGGCCAGGAACGCCGCCAGCGGGTGGGTGAGGGCCCGGGCCACGGCGGCGAGCGGGCGCACGCGGAGCGGCGGACGCAGCATCCAGCCGGGGACGCCGAGCAGAAGAAGCGGCGGCATCACGTAGCCGAGGAGCAGGTGCTGCGCCATGTGGGCGCTGAAGAGCCGGGCGTCGGCGAGCGCGTCGATCGGGCCGTCGAGCGCGACGAGCACGGTGGCGAGCGCCCCGGCGAACGCGAGCGCCTGGCGCGGCGCGACGGCGCGGCGCAGGGCGCGCGCCGTCGCCACGTAGACGCCGGCGAGCACCGCCGTTCCGAGAGCCACGCTCACGTGGATGCTCGCCATCGCGCTCACCTCACGCCGAGAAAGCTCGCAAACAGCGCTCCGAGCGACAGCACCACCGCGACCGCGATCAGAAGCTGAAAGGCGAACACGGCGCCGTACGCCCAGCGGTCGAAGGCGAGGTGCATGTAGAAGAGGACCACGAGCGTGAACTTGGCGGCCGAGAGCAGAAGCAGGACCGGGACCAGCACCGGCCGCAGCGCGTGGACGTAGAACGCCGTGATCTCCATCGCGGTGAGCACGGCGAGCAGCGCGGCTACGATCACGTAGGTCACGGTTCCAGGGTGCGTCCGTGCGGATACGCTCATGCGCCACGCACCCCTTCGAGCAGGTAGACGAGCGTGAAGATCACGATCCACACGACGTCGACGAAGTGCCAGTAGATGCCGCAGAGCTCCACCGCCAGGCGCCGCTCGTGGGGCAGCCGCCCGGCCAGCGACGCGCCGGCGAGCGCGAGCAGCCAGATCACCCCGATCGCCACGTGCAGGCCGTGGAAGCCGACCAGCGTGTAGAAGGTCTGGCTGAAGAGGTTCGTCTGGAGCGCCACGCCCTCGTGGTAGAAGTGTGTGAACTCGTAGGCCTGCCCGCCGAGGAAGACGAGCCCGAGCGCCGCGGTGCCGAGCAGCCAGGCGCGGCTCGCGCGCACCGCTCCGCGCTCGACGGCGGCGAGCGCCAGCACCATGAGGAGGCTACTCATGAGGAGCACGAACGTGCTCACCGAGGTGAGCGGGACCTCGAGGATCTGGCGGGCGCTCGGCCCGCTCACGTCGTGTCCCTTGTAGACGAGATAGGTCGAGATCAGGGACGCGAAGAAGATCGACTCGGAGCCGACGAAGGCCCATACGCCGAGCTTGCGGTCGTCGACGCCGGCGACCGCCGGCCGCCCCGCCTGCGGCTCGCCGAACGCGGGGCGTTCGAAGGCGAAGCCGAGCACCCCGAGCAGCACGGCCGCGAGCCCGATCACGCTCGCCGCCGGCCGGGTGAGCATCCCGATGCCCGCCAGCACCAGCCCGGCGCCGACGAGCGGCGGCAGAATCGACGGCACGGGCACGCAAATCGTGTCGGGCGGCGCCGGCTCGAGGCTCGGGCGCAGTGGCACCGGCGCCCGGCCGTCGGATCGGCGGCCGTACTTGAGCCCCCAGAACGCGTCGCGCGCCCGCACCAGCGGCACGCGGGCGAAGTTGTGCTCGGGCGGCGGGGAGGGCGCCCACCACTCGAGCGTGCGGCCGTCCCACGGGTCGGCGGGCGCCGCCGGGCGGCGCCGCCAGGTGCGCCAGAGGTTCCCGAGCAGGACCGCGAAGGACAGCGCGAGCACGAACGCGCTCACCGTGGCGACCAGGTTCCAGACGTCCCAGCCGAGCCCGGGCGCGTAGCGGTAGATGCGCCGCGGCATGCCCTCGGCGCCGAGGAAGTGCATCGGGAAGAACGTCCCGTTGAAGCCGACGATCGTGAGCCAGAACTGGAGCTTGCCGAGCCGCTCGTCGAGCAGCGTGCCGGTGATCTTCGGCCACCAGTAGAAGAGCGCCGAGAGGATGCCGAACACCGCACCCCCGAAGAGGACGTAGTGGAGGTGGGCGACCACGAAGTAGGAGTCGGTCTGCTGGAGGTCGATCGGGACGGCGGCGTGCATGACGCCCGAGAGCCCGCCGATCGTGAACTCGACGATGAGCCCGAGGGCGAACAGGAAGGCCGTGGTGAAGCGGAGCTGCCCGCCCCAGAGCGTCGCGATCCAGGTGAAAATCTTGATGCCGGTGGGAATCGCGATCAGCATCGAGGTGATCGCGAACGCGCTGTCGGCCGCCGGCCCCATGCCGACCGCGAACATGTGGTGGCCCCAGACGCCGTAGGAGAGGAACCCGATCAGCGCCGTCGAGTAGGCCATCATCGGGTAGCCGTAGAGGGGCTTGCGCGAGAACACCGGCACCACCTCGGAGACGATCCCGAAGGCGGGCAACGCCATGATGTAGACCTCGGGATGGCCGAAGAGCCAGAAGAGGTGCTGCCAGAGGATCGGGCTCGCCCCCATCGTCGCGACGTAGAAGTGGGTCCCCAGGAAGCGGTCCATGAAGAGCAGGACGAGCCCCACGGTGAGCGCCGGGAACGCGAGCAGGATCAGCACCGAAGTGACCAGAACCGTCCACACGAAGATCGGCATGCGCATGAACGTCATGCCCGGAGCGCGCAGGTTGACGATCGTCACCGCGAAGTTGATGCCGCTCATCAGCGTCGAGGCGCCGAGGATCAGGAGCCCCACGACCCAGAAGTCGAGAGGCGTGCCGGGCGAGTAGAGCCGCTCGGTCAGGTTCGCGTAGCCGAACCAGCCCGCGTCCGGCGCGCCGCCGAAGAGGAAGCTCGCGTGCAGGAGCAGCGCGCCGGCGAGGAACACCCAGTAGCTGAGCGCATTGAGGCGGGGGAACGCGACGTCGCGGGCGCCGATCAGCAGCGGCACCGCGAAGTTCGCGAACAGCCCGAGCTCGAGCGGCATGACGACCAAAAAGATCATCGTCGTGCCGTGCATCGTGAAGAGCGCGTTGTACTGCGCGGCGCCGAGGAACGTGTTGTCGGGCCGGGCGAGCTGGAGGCGCATCAGCAGCGCCTCGATCCCCCCGACGAAGAGGAAGACGAGCGCCGTGAGGCCATAGAGCACCGCGATGCGCTTGTGGTCGACGGTCGTCAGCCAGCCCCAGAGCCCGGACCCGGCGAGATAGCTCTCATCGCTCGGGGCGGGCGCGTGGTGAGCGACCGCCATCAGCCGATCTCCGCGATACGGAACCCCTGCATCAGTCGAGGCTCTCCAGGTAGGCGACCAGCGGCGCGAGCTGGGCGCGGGCGAGCCCGAGCTCGGGCATCTGGGCACCGGGCTTGAGCGCCTGCGGGTCGAGGAGCCAGGCGGCGAGGTCGTCGGGCGTGTTGGCGAGTGTGCCGCCGGCGATCGTCGTGCGGCTCATGAGGTGCGTGAGATCGGGGCCGCGGTTGCCGGCCGCCGTGCCCGCGACCGTGTGGCAGGTGACGCACGGGCTCGTGGCGAAGACGCGGGCCCCCGCGACGGCCCCGGGCTCGGTCGAGGCGAACGCGGGCGTGGCCTGGTGCGCGGCCCAACCGGCGAAGGCGCCGGGGGCCTCGACCACGACCCGCAAGCGCATGTTGGCGTGCGAGAGGCCGCAGAACTCGGCGCACTGCCCGAGATAGGTTCCCGGCGTGTCGGGGATCAGCGTGAGCGTGTTCGTGTGCCCGGGGACGACGTCGCGCTTGCCGCCGAGCTGCGGCACCCAGAAGCTGTGGATGACGTCGGCCGAGCGCAGCACGAAGCGCGCCGGCCGGCCGACCGGCAGGTGGATCTCGTTGGCCGTGTGCACCGCGAGCGCCGGGTAGCCGACCTCCCACCACCACTGGTGCGCGGTCACGTCGACCTCGAGCGCGTTCGCGGGGGCGACCGCGGGCTCGGAGCGGAACGTCACCCGGATCGTCGGCACGGCGATCGCGAGCAACACGAGCGCCGGCCCCACCGTCCAGGCCACCTCGAGGTCCAGGCGCTCGCGGGCCGCCGGCGGCGGCAGGGGCGCGTCGCCGGCCCGGGTCGAGCTGCGAAACAGCCCCCAGGCGAGGAGCGCGCACACGAGGATCAGGATGAACGCATCCCAGCCGATCACCTGCAGGTAGAGCGCTTGCGTCCAGTGCGCGAAGTCCGACTTGGGCGCGAGCGTCGTCATCGGCGGCTCGGCTGCCGCGCGGACGGCGAGGCCGAGGAGCGTGGTGAGCGTCGCGCCCGCGCGGGTCACGACCACCCTCCGTCGCCCGCCGCGGCGGGTACGAGCCGCATCCCCGGGAGCGCGCAGAGGACGAACGCGCCGAAGAAACCCGCGGTGACGAACGCCTCGACCCAGCCGAACGGGATCGCGTGGGGCGAAAGCGAGGGCGCCACGAGCACGTAGCGCTCGATCCACATGCCCACCAGCCCGAGCCCGCAGGCGAGCCCGAGCACGGCCGGGGTCCGCTTGCCGCGCCGCCCCATGAGCGTCACGAACGGCACGAGCCAGACCAGGGCGAGCGCGCTCCACCCGAGCACGCCCCACGGCAGCCGGTGCACGCGCGGTACCACGAAGAAGGTCTCCTCGGGGAGCGCCGCGTACCAAATCGGCAGGTACTGCGACCACATGAGGTAGGCCCAGAAGATCGAGAACGCGAACACGAGCTTGCCGAGGTCGTGCAGCACCGCCGGCCGCCGCTCCGCACCCCATGCGGCCACGAGCCCCATGGTCGCGAGCGCGCTCCAGTAGGCGCCTGCGAAGAAGTACGCCCCGAACAGCGTGCTGTACCAGCGCGGGGACAGCGACATCACCAGGTCGAAGGCGAGGACCGAGTACACGACCACGTAGGCGAGCACGAGCGCGGGGGCGAGCCGGCGGATCGCCGGAGGCGGCTCGCCGAGCGTCGAGCCGTCCTCGGCCCACGCGGCCGCGTCGGCGCGCCGCGAGAGACGGACGAACCACCGGGTGAGCGCGGCCATCACCAGCAGGCCGAGCCCGTCGCGCGCGAAGAGGAAGCGCGCGTCGAGCCACGCCGCCTTCGCGGGAATCGGGTGGCGAATCCATGGGAAGACCGTGGTCCGCCCCGGCAGGAGCAGCCAGAAGAGCACGAAGCCGAGCGGCACGAAGCCGGCGAACGCCTCCGCGAGCCGGTAGATGCGCGCCCCGCCCCAGCGGGCGTTGGCGAGGTAGAGCGACGCCGAGACGATCACGCCGCCCTGCGCGACGCCGAGCCAGAACAGGAGGTTCACCAGGAACGCCTCCCACGCCCGCAGCGCGGCCCCGCAGGCGAGCGCGACGCCGAACGCCGCGACGCCGGCGGCGGCCAGCGCGGCGCACCCGGGCGCCAGCGACCGCCGCGCGCTCACGGCGGCGCCCCCCGCTGGAGCTGGCGGAGGTAGAGCACGAGCTGCCAGCGCTCGGACGCGGACATCGCGTCGCCGTAGGCGGGCATCACGACGCTCCCGTCGCGGATCGTCGCGTAGAGGTAGCCGTCGCTGCGCTCGGTCGGCTGCCCGAGCGTCAGGTTGGCGGCGGGGACCAGCGTGTGGTCGGCCACCGGACCGTCGCCCATACCGGCGCTGCCGTGGCACGGGGCGCAGTTGGTCGTGAACAGC
>Ga0209060_10000718_pt1 | contig 49701 bp, 78 predicted proteins | sample Coa_R1_8_FD_187155 | JGI IMG/M metagenome (GOLD analysis project Ga0209060, IMG submission 187155) | Surface soil microbial communities from Centralia Pennsylvania, which are recovering from an underground coalmine fire - Coalmine... | ecosystem: Environmental > Terrestrial > Soil >...
ATCTCGCTTGCCAACTTCCAGCTGCAGCAGGAAGTTGGCCAGCGAGATCTTGCGCGCGTAGCCATCGGCCGCAGCGTTCTGCACGAAGACGGCTCCGACCGCTGGGACCTCGAGCGCCGTGTTGGAGTTGAGGTAGTGGGCAAAGAGATTGCCCACGTTGTCGCGCTCCGCGAGCGTGTTCGGCGTGGCAGCGGTGTCGATCGCGACCGAGAGCGGAGTCACCTGCAGGTTGATGTTGACCCCATCGCCCCAGACTCCGGTCGGCCCAGCTGCGCCGCCCTGCGGGATCGCGACGCCCGTGCCGCCTGCGGTCTTCGCAGTCAGCGTGTGCGAGCCCGTCGTGTTGTTGACGAGCAGCCATTCCTGCGTGGTCGTCGGGAACACGATCGTCAGGTTCGAGGTAAGCGCGCCGTTGAACTCGATGATCGGCTTGCGCCACTGCGCGGGCGTGAGCGAGACCGAGCCGCCGGTCAGCGCATTCACGGCCGCGATGCCGTAGCTGATCCCCGGCACCCAGCCAGCGCCGCCGCTATCCGGGTTCGTCGCATTCGCGGCCGACTGGTTGAGCCACAGGCCCGAGCCATCAGCCATGCCCAGCAGCGCGCCGACTGCGTAGCCGCTGATCGCGCCTTCGACTCCCGAATCAAACAGGTACGGCTGACCGGCCTGCAGCGCGAAGAGGTGCGTGCTCATCGTGTACAGGATGCCGTTGAAGTCCTGACCGAGCGGCGGCTCGCCACCCGAGATCTCCGGCTGCATCGTTACCGGAGGGAATCCGAGGTGCCACGACGCCGCATTGACCGGGGACACCGAAGTGTCCGGGATCGGGAACGTGATGTTGCCGCCTGCCGCTGCGATCGCGAAGGCTTCGGGGATGAATGCAGGAGTGGGTGCGCCCATGAATCAGGCTCCGTTATAGAAAGCGCCGAAGTTGAACGGCTTGGAGAGTGCGCCCGCCTCTTGGAACCCGAACAGTTCCTCCGGGACGATGTTGATGGTGACACCAACGCCGGCCGGATGCGCGAGCACTCCCGAGAATTCGAGGATCGCTAGCTCGATCGTCGTCAGCGTGAAGTTGAAATGGTAGGCCATCTCCATGCCGCCGAGGTCTTGCGTGTAGCAGCGACCGCGACCGGGAAAGAGGTTCGTGATCAGGCGATTCAGCGCGGGCGCGGTGGTCGCGCACACGTTCGCCAACGCCTTCGTCAGTAGCAGCGTGAGGTAGGGCCCGTCGCTGAGCCTGTACGAGCCCGTCGAGATCTCGCCCGAAAAGAAAGGCCCGCCGGCGGTCGGCAGAGTCAGGTTGCCGAAGTTCTGCCAGTCCTTCGGCGTGTCGGTGTTGTCGAAGCCGAACGCGCCCGAGCTTCCGGGGATCGGGATCACTCGCGACACGCCGAGAATCAGGCCCCAGATGTCGAGCCCGAAGCCGCTCGCGGTCTCGATGTTCCAGACCTGCAGGTAGAAGTCTTGGATGTTCGCGGCCGGGTCGAACCACTGACCGAAGTCCTCGACCAGTGCGAGGATCGTCGGGCTGTTCGCGTACTGCGAGATCACCGTTACATCGATGTCGAACTCGGTGACGAGGAACGACACGCCGAGATCGACCGCCGTCCCGAAGGGGACGTGCGTGCCGAAGGGGATCCCCTGAGTCGCGACGCTGCCGATCGGGATCTCGATGTCGACCACGCCGGTCACTGCGCCGGCCGTGAGGCCCGCAGCGGTCAGCGCAGCGCGCGCATCCGTCGCCGTGAGCCCAACCACGTCGGGCACCACCGCGAACTGCGCACCGAGCGACAGGGTGATGTTGACCGGATCGCCGGGGAGCCCGAGCGCGCCAGCGCCGGGACTCTGCTGGAACACGATGCCGACTGGCACCGAGGCGTTGTAGAGGTTCGAGACGTTGCCGAGGACGAAGCCAGCGCCAGTGATCGTGCTCGTCGCAGTCGCGAGCGTGTCACCGATAACGTCGGGAACCGCGATGATGCACGACTCTCCGAACGGCTGATCCGGAGGAGTGAAGTTCGAGGTGTAGCGCGCGAGGCCCTTCGTTACCCGGATCTCGTCAATGAATCCGGGATCCAGCCCGCCCGCGATCGTCGCGCTCCAACCGAATGTCGCGCTCGATCCAGCTGGCGGACCTGCGTAGCCATTCCAGTTCGATGAATGGACGCCCTGCTCGACGCCATCCAGCCACAGATGCCCGTTTGCTCCCTGCCTCGTGATCGCGAAGTGGTGCCACGCCGACGTGCTGAGAGCGACCGCGCCACCGAGACCCGACCAACTCGGAATCGTCGGCTGCACTTGGAAGTTGCCGCCCGTGACCGACGACGCGACCAGCTTGATACCGCTGGTCCCGCCGAAGGACACGAGGTCGTCGCCGTAGTCAACGATGACGAGGTTCGCGGTGTTCGTCGGCGTGAGGTAGAACCAGCCCTCGATCGTGAAGTCGCCAGACGCATCCGAGAGGATGTCGAGCGGCGAAGAGGCAGCGATCGGCGTGGCGACGTAGCTGTGATCCGCCGTGCCAGTGCTCGGCAGGTTGAACGATCCGACGCCCCACAGCAGTTGGCTGCCTGAGATCGCCGCGATTCCGCTCACCGTCATCGGGTGCGCGAAGTTCGATGAGTCGAGGACCGTGGTCGAGAGGTCAGGCCCGTCGAACGTCAGCAGCAGTACGACTTCCGCGAAGTGCGGGTCGCACGGATAGTCCGGGCCAGCCGGGAAGGTCCACTCCAGCGCGATCCCGTCCGGCGCGTTGATCGTGTGCGGAGACGGCACGCCCCACAGCGCGGTCTCGCTGACCGTGCCCGATAGCTCGTGGTAAGCGAGCGAGAGCGGCAAGCCACCGCCGATCGCGAAGGCATCAGAGACCCAGCCGGACGGGGATTGCACGGTCGTATCGAGACCCCAGCCGCCCCGGCTCACTGAGACGCCCGACACCAGCATGTCGCCCGCGTTGCCCGCGAGCGCTGGCATCAGAAGCGTCCACTGCGCCGGGTCGAGAGTCTGACCTGCGTTCTGCTGGATCGCCGTCGAGAGGTTGAACGACGGGTCCACGTCGATCGACACCGACGCGATCATCCCGTAGTGCTGCAGGAATGACGGCGAGCCTCCGATCGTCACTACGAAATCGGAGCCGGTGAAAACGTCCGTCACGTCCGGCAAGCACACCGCCGCGACCAGCAGCCGCTCGTCGCTCGCCGTCCCGGCGGCATTGTTCGGGCAGATAGCGACCTGACATGGCAGGCCCGCATACGTGATCGTGATGTCGCCCAGCGTCACGCTGCCGAGCGGGAAGGCCTCGATGTAGAACAGGCCGGTGATCGCGAGATTGTTTCCCGGCGGCAGCAGTACGCCCTGAGCGAACGGCTGCGTCAGCACGTTCCCCGCGAATGACTGCGGCGTGGGCTGCAGCGCCCACTTCGCACTCGGCCGGACGATCGGTGTGGCTGCGCGACTCATGGCCTACACCAAGTTGACCGTCACGGTTCCGAGCGTCGGCGCCTGATCGATTCCGACCAGCTGCGCGGTCGCGGTCGCGGTGCCGGTGACCACCTCGGGCGATCCCACGGTGCCGGTGGCCTCAGCGCTCATCTGGTAGGTGCCGATCCCGCCTGCTGCGCCGGTCAGCTGTTGGACGATCTGCGTGGCTGCAGGGATGTCCGTGCCAGCGATGACGGTGCCGGGCGTCAGGGTTCCGCTCGTTACGCCTGTGACGGTCAGCACGTCCGATGCATTGACGAGCGTCGCGTGACCGCTGAAGGCGGAGCCGAGAAAGATCGAGAGCACCTGCACAGGGACCGAGGGGCCTTCGCAGTTCGCGACCGGGCCGTAGAAGTTGGCAGCCAGCAGGAACGAGCCGATGCGCACGCGGCGCGAGCCCGGCAGCGTCCCGTTGAACTGCGCGGTGATCGCAGCCGTGACGTCCTGCACGATCGTGCTCGGCAGCGCGGCCGAGTCCACGATGTTGACCGTGAAGTTATAAGCGGCGGGGTTCGTCGCGCAGTTCTCAAATTTGATGGTGTAGCTCGGCTGCGGGAACGAGTACTGCGTATCGACCACAGTCTCCGACACGTTGCCGTTCATATCGCAGCCGAGATCCTTCTTCGTCCAAATCGCATTCGCGATGTCCTGCGCCACGCCGCCGATCACGCCGACGTACACGGAGTGCGCGACGAGCTCGAAGTTGGTGGAGCCGACGAAGATGGGCGAGCCGGTCGTGTTCTCGAACACGTAGGCATCGGTGACCCCCGGCAGGTCGATGACCGCGCCGTAGATCGCATCCGCGCTCCCGTGCGCATTCGCAGCGACCGACTGCTCGCGGCGGAACTCGAACGACGAGGTGCTTTCGACGTTGGTGCCGTCGATGCCATCGGCCGAGTTGTTGATCGAGTCCCAGCCGGGAATCGACTGGTAGATCCGCGTCAGCGAGTTCGCCGGGCAGGGGATCGGGCCGTTGACCACGTTTTGGAACTGCAGCGTGATCGTACCGCCCGAGGGGATGGTGCCGCCGTCCGTGCAGACGTAGAGATTGTTCGACGTGTCCTGAGCCTGCGCGCCCGCCGGGATCACCGCTCCGACCAGTCCGATGCACTCGCACTGCACGATCGTCGGCGCGCCCGGCATCCGGTTGATGAAGTAGATCCGCGCGATGGCGTCCTGCATGAAGCCGGAGTTGAGGTCCGGGTTGACTCCATTCACGAGGTTCGTAAAGAGCGCGTAGCAGTTCGAGATCGCAGCCGCGAGCGAGGTGGCCAGCTGCCCCTGCGGCGTGCTCAGCGCGGGGTTGAGGTTCCCGCCGAACGCGGCATTGATGTCCTGCAGCACGCCCGCGAGCACCGCCGCTTCGGTCGGAACCACGAGGCCAGTGGCGGTCCACTGGATGGGCGGAACATTCGTGCTCATAGGGCCACCGTGAAGCTGGAACCGTCAGACGTGGTGAACTGTACTTGGCCGACGACCTGTCGTCCCATGAAAGCGGAGACGACGCAGGTGGCGCTCTCGACGTCCGGCACCGTCAGCGCAGCGGCAGCGATCGCGCCCTGCAGCACGTTGAGCGGAGGCGACTTGCCAAGGATCTCCTGCAGGTACGGCACGCCCTGACTGTCGTCGAAGTACACCTCTCCGAGGAACACGCGGCACGCCGACGCGACGTCTTGCGTGATCGAGTAGGGCGGCTTCGCGAGCGCGATGTTGTGGTTCGCATCCGCGATCAGGTCCCAAGCCTCGACGTCGAGATAGAGAGTCGAAAACGGCGCGCTCATACCGGTGGCCCCGTGTCTCCGCCACCAGTGGTGACGCCCGAGTGGGTGTGCGTTTCCCACAGCTTGCCATCGAGCGTGATCCCGCTCGCGTCGATCTGCAGCACCGTTCCGCCTCCGGTCAGCTTGATAACGGGCGCGGTGATGTCGATCTCTACCGGGCTCGTCGCCTTGATCGTGCCGTCCGCTAGCCACTGCAGGTACGAGGTCGGCTCAGCGCCGAGCATCCCGCCCACCCACAGCCCATCGGCGTAGCCGAAGATGCGACCCGAGGGCGGCGGGCCGTGTTGCTTGCTCGCGATGACCGAGGACAAATCCCTCGAGCCGAAGACCATCAGGCCGATATCGCCCACCGCCGGATCGAGGATGATCGCGTTCGCTCCACCCTGCCAGCGCACGTAGGGGCGGTTGTAGAGCGTGACGTGAGGGACCGCCGTGCCGGCTCCGTCCACCTGATCCACAAGCACCTGCACGTCCATCATGCCGACCGGGCCGAGCCCGCCACCACGCACAGCGATCGCTTCCACGAGGATCGCCGTCTGCACCTTCCGAAGCCGCTGCTGGATGAGGAACTGCAGCATTTGGAATTCGGTCGCGCGCGAGGTCGGCTCAGTGAACGGACTCGCTACCGGGTTGGGGCTGCTCATGCTGCCGCCGATGCCGGGTAGCGCATGCATTCGAGGTGGGAGAACCAGCGGCCGCCCGGCTTGATCGCTTCCAACTCGTGCGTGAACTTGTACGGGAACCACAGCCCGTTCGTGCCCGGCACCTCAGAGTCGCGGATCTCTACCGGGCTGCCGTTCTCGATCGCGGAGTTCCACAGGCAATCGAGTTCGATCCCGAAGCGGTTGAGCGTCACGTAGCCCACGAGCCCCGACGTCGGTGAGAGCACGATCGCGTTCTTGCCCTTTCGCGGCTGATTCTTCGGCGTGATGATCAGCGACGACTTCGCGTCGAAGTAGAAGTCGAAGTTCGCATCGCTCGCCAGCTGCCGGAACTGGTCCATCAGCGTGCCGCCAAGATACGGCGAGGCGATCGAGCCCTCCACTCCGTTGTTCTCGAACGCGAACCCCATCTGGCTCGCGAGCTTCGACGCCATGCCCGGCACGTCGGCCGCGCCGTTGATGCTCGTCGGCTGCGCTGCGAGGTACTGCTGGCCCATCCCCGTCATGGCGTTGATCGTGAGCGACACATCGGGCAGCGATCGATAGTCCGGCTGCGCGTCAAAGAATTGGCCCTCGAACACCTGCAGGAACCCGGACGAATCGCTCGCTTCGAGGATCACCAGCGCGCGCGCGTTGATGTTGATCGGGTTCCCGTCCTGACCGAAGAGCACCGTCACGGCGTTCATATCGGCCTGTCGCATGCCCCAGATGTGCAGCGCCAGCGAGTTCGTGAAGTTGCCCGCGCCCTGTAGCCGCGCGCTCATCCGGAAGCCCTGCAGGACGAGCGTGTTGGAATTCGTGCCGGGGAAATTACCGGTCGGCAGAATCAGCGTGGCCCGCAGGGTGCGGTTGACGAAGCTGGTGGTCATAGCGGCGCAGCCACCAGTCCAGCCGCTTCGAGATCCGCGAGCGTGAAGTACACGAGCACCCAGCGCGTGCCGAGCCCGGCGGGCAGCGGATCAGCGGGCGGGATCAGCGCAGTGGCCTGCGTGTCGATGAAGAGGAAGTCGCCCTCGAATCCGAGGTAGTGCGCACCGACCGTCATAAACGGCGGCGTGTTCTCAGGGAGCGGCGGGAAGGCGCGCACGATCCGGCCGGTGAACACCGCAGCGCCGTTCGCCACGAGGTCCATGTAGAGCGCGGCAGCTGCGCCAGCGCCGAGCAGGTACAGCGCGATCTCGACCGCTTGCCCTCCGAGCGTCACGGAGAAGTTCTGAGCCGGAACCGCTGCGAGTGGGATGGTCTGCATCAGTACGATCCCGGCGGGCCGATCGCGGCTGTGTCGAGCGCTTGCTGGCCGTCCTGCTGGATCTGCGACGAAGCGGCTTGCGGCTGCACGATGCCGACGCTCTCGGGCGGGAGCCCGGCGGGATCCGACGAGTTCGGAAGCTGCACAGCGGTCGTCGTGTACTGCGCCTGCACCTCGATGATCTGGATGAAGTAGACGTCCACTTCGGTGAGGAAGTACGCGCCCTTCGCTCCGCGCCGGCTGACCTCTTGCCGCTCCGCGTTCACGCTCTTGTAGATCGCCTCCGGCGTGACGACGGTGTACAGGAGCGTCGATTTTACGAGGTCGTCAATATCGGAGAGGAAGTCCGCGCGCTCGCTGAGCGTGCCCGACTTCGAGAACCGCATCAGGATCTCGAACGGCCGAACCACCTTGTTGTAGTTGGCGAAGCTGCCCGACTGGACCGGGTAGCTAGAGATTTCGTACTCCTGACGCCGGCTGAATTCGAGCACCGAGTCGGGGAAGAGGACCTGATTCCCGGCCGCATCGAACACGCCCCACGACGGAGGCGACTTCGACGCCTTCCACAGAAGCGCTGCGATGGCCTCGCTCGCGATCGCCGCGACGACCGGGAGCGCGGCCGAGGGCGGCAGCTGGGGAATACCGGGGATGAATGGGCCGGCCATCAGCTGACCCCTCCGTCAGCGTTCGCCACCAGCAGTTTCCGCCGCAGCGCACCATGCATATCCCCGGCGATCGAGTCGGCATCCGTCGCTCGGGTGTTGATGGTCATGGAATCGATCTGGACGCTCGTACCGCCATTGGACGCCGTAGGACCGCCGGGGCCGGGCGCGCCGGCCTGCTGGGCTGCTGACCCCGGCCGAGGGGCGGTAGGCGTGGCTGGGGCTCGCACGATGCGCCCGCGAGCGGGTAGCGGGCCTTCCCCGGCATGGGCCTCCTTCTCGCCCACCCCGAACGCTTCCGAGATGGTGCTCCCGAGCCAGTCCCCGAGGCCCTGCTTGGCGCCGAGCATCTTAGGCAGGGTGTCCGTCAGCAGCTTTCCGCCCTCGTACCCGGCCAGCGCAGCGAGCCCGAGCCCGCCCAGCTTCCCGAGGAGCGGCGCGATCGCCTTACCGGCATTCAGGGGGGAGAGCGCGAGCGCAGCGACCAGCGAGCCGATCATGCGGATCAGCGCACCGCCCGCTCCCATTGCGAAGGTCAGCGCCGCGAGCCCGGCCACGAGGCTGCCGGTCGGCCCGAGGAAATGGATCAGGTCCTTGATCCAGCCGGGCGGGTTCTTAAAGAAATTGATCACGCTCTCGATCGCCTTCACTAGCTTCGGGAGGAGTTCGTTCACCAGCTGGCGCATCCACCCGGCCAAGCGCTCGATCGCGGGGGTGAGCGTCGCGAGCACCGCCGACGATTGCGCGGCCGTGACCTCCTTGAGGCGCGTGAGGGACTGATCGAGCTTGACCTGCCCCTCGATCGTCTTCTCGGTCAGCGCGCGCTGGTCGACCTTCGCCTTCGCCATCGCGTCCTGCAGGCCCTTCCCGCCCTGCGCGACCGCCGACGCGATGCCACCCGTGAACCCGAACGAGAGCGCCATCTGGTAGCGCTCGCCCTTCGTCATGCCGGTGGCTTTGGCCTGTCGCTCGATCGCCTTCGATGCGTCGAGCGCCACGTCCTTGAACTCGCGCGCGTGGCCGTTCGCGGTGAGATACGCGACGCCGAACCGCTGCAACATCATCAGCGACTCGGACAGCTGGCCTTTGTAGCGCAGGTTGTAGACCGACGACTGCAGCTGCGACACCGAGTCGGCCGCATCCTGCATCTGCCCGCCGAAGAGTTCGCTGACCTCTCCGAGACGCTTGAGCTCGGTTCCGGCTACGCCGAGGTTCCGCGAGGTGAAGCCGATCTCGGCCAGCTGCGCGTGGAGGTCTTTGAAGTACCCCACGACGTCTTCGATCCCGCGCACGGCAATGAACATGCCGGCGAGTCGCTTCGTGAATCCCGCCAGCTGATCCGTCGAGCCCTTGACGCCTTCAGCGAACGCTTTGTTGTCGAGCCCGAGGGTTACGACGAGGCTGTCGATCACGCTACCGGCCATTGCGAGACGCCTCCTCTAAGCGCTGGCGATTGTAGGCATCGACCATCACGACTTCGATCAGGTCGTAAAGGTCGTTCACGCCATAGACGGTATCTAGCTCAGTGAGGGTGGCAAGGCCGGAAGAGACTACCGCGCCAATCGAGGCCGCGACATTCGCGTAGGTCTTGAGCCCGTGTGGATTGTTCCCGGCGAAGGCGACGCCGAAGTCGATGGCTTTCCGTTCGAAAAAAAATCCACATGGAGACCCAGCACCTCCATCCGCAGGTGCGTGATCGTCGCGATCTCCTCGATCGGACACGCGTCGCCAAGATCGATCGCCATCGGCGGCTGCCCCGGCGCATGCACGTACTGCACGCACGTCCACCAGTCCTCGAGCGACGGGTCCTGCAACGCAGTGATCATCGTGGACGCTTCGGATGCCGTGATCGCGGAGCCGGATGCGGGCATCGTCGCAGCGAGCCCCTGCATGCCAGCGTCGGCTGCTTCGGGCGTGACTGTCGCACCGGACTTGACCATGAGAGCGAGCACGCGACTCGCCCAGCGCTCTGCGCGAACGGCCGGCATCTCGGTGAGCAGGAAGGTTTTGCCCTTGTCCCGCCCCTCTTCCGTGATGACGACCGTTTTGGTTTTGCGTCCCATTCATGCGACCTATCAGACCGGTGCGGAGGTGACCGACTCGAAGGTTAGCTCGTAGGTCTGCGGCTGGAAAATCTTTTTTCCCGGCGGAGTCGGCATGTCGCCCGTCAGGAACCCGTTGGTGAAGGTGAACACCTTCCCCAGCGAGGGCGCGACGATCGACAGATTGCAGGGGAAGGCATCGGTCGCCTGATCCATCGCCTGCCGCCACTGGTCCATGAAAATGTTGGACGGCGAGTTGGCCTGCAGCACGATCTTGAGCTTGACCGGGTACGGCGTGTAACCGCCCGACAGCTTCCCATCGACGCCCATCAGCGTCTCGTTCGGTGCGACGTTCTCGGTGTCGAAAGCGTCGTCGGTGGCGAAGCCCTGCAGCGGCACCGGCACGGGGAACACGCCCGGCACCGACAGGGCGATCTTGGCATTCGCAGAGGTCAGTGTGGTCATGTTGCGTTACTCGACGTCGATGGAAGCCATGATGATCTGCTGGATGGACTGCCCGTCCGTGTACCAGAAGGTGGTGGTCGGCGAGCCGCGCGCAGCGCGCACGGTCGGACCGGGATCGAGGATCTGCAGGTACCAGCCCTGCGACTGCAGCGTGCTCGCGATGTTCAGGCCGGCAGCGGTGTTGACCGCCACCTCCTGAGATCCCGAGAGTTCGACGCCCGAGCGCCACGCGCCGAACTGGCCCATCGCCTGAATGTCAGCCGCGAGCGACTGACGGATCTGGTTGTAGCCCGCCTGCGTGTACGGGATCGACGGAACCTGCGAGAGCAATTCCGCGAAGTCATTCTGGAAGCGCGCGTTCCAAAAGATCTGGTTCACGTAGCTGTCCGCGAACTCCCACGAGCCCGAGATCGAGCCGGGCTGCAACCACTGGAACGCGGCGGTGCGAGTCGCGACCGCGCAGTACGCGTTGTAGTTGTTGCTGATCAGGCTCTCGTAGATCGCCTGACTGTTGACGTCCGGCGTCACCACCGGGCTCGCGCGATATGCGAAGTCGGTGCGACCGCCCGGCTGCGCGAAGTTGATCGCGGCCGTGATGCCGCAGACGAAGGCAGCGACCGAGGGGCCCTGCGAAGCGCTCCACACGGGGAACGTGCCGTCGAGCGCATCGACCAGCACACCGAAGCAGGCGCCGTCCGAGCCGTTCGCTGCCGCCGGGTCCGAGTCGTACGCGACGTACATGTACGAGTCGTGCTGGCCCGCGTTCCACGTCGCGAAGGCGAGCTTGATCGGCCCGCCCGCCGCGCCGCCATCCGGGTCCACGACCGTCGTGAAGGTCGCCCAGTCGGTCGAGAGACCGATCAGCGAGTTCATCAGCGCGGCCGGGACTGCTGCAGCTGCGCCCTGCGAGAGCACCGCGCCGGCAGCTGCCGTGAGCCCGAGGCCCGTGGTCAGCGAATCGACCGCCGGGAAGCCGATCGTGCTGCTGGCGCCCGTGGTCGCGGACGCGATCACGAAAGCCTGCCGCTGCGAGTCGTAGGTGCAGGTCGCGGTGCTGGTGACATCGACCGCGCCCGAGCCCTGCGTGCCGCTGGTCGAGACCGTCACCGTGCCGGTGCCCGCGAGCACCGTGTAGGTGCCGAACGCGGTGATCGTGGCGGAGCCACCGAACACGCCCGCGCCCGTGACCGTATCGCCCACCTTCAGGTGGCCCGAGGAGGTAGACGCGATCGTCAGGACGTTGGTCGCCTGCGAGCCCACACCGACGAAGACGTTGCCGGTGCTCTGCAGGCCGGCCTGCACCAGCGCCGCAGCGTTCGAGAACGACGTCGCGCCCGAGAGGTTGATGCTCGGCGTGACGAGCGCATCGCCGTCGACCACGATGGTGATGGTCCCGCTGAGCGCCTGAATCTGCGTCAGCGACTTCGTGTTCGTCTCGCCGCGCAGGTATGCGCCCACCGCCGCAGTGTTGTACTGCGCGAAGTAGAGCGCCGAGGGGATTCGAGTGGCGCCGTTGTAGCCGGCGAAGTAGACCGACGCGAGCGCCGCTTCCACTGACGCCGAGCCGAACCACGCTGCGACATCCGCCGCTGAGCCGAACTGCTTCAGCGTGCCGATCGGGACCGACGTGTCGCCCGAGTTGTCGAGGAACACCGCGTTCATCGCGAGGTCCGCCGCTCCGGCCTGAAGCACGGACGGAATGACGTCTACGAATACTGCGGCCGGGATTGAAGGGTTCATGCGGGGTAGGCCTCTTCGACGTTGATCATGGTGAGCTTGGCCACGTCGGCGTACTGCTGCGGGATCGTGGTCAGCGGATTGATCTGGAAGCGTGCGTCCACCGACCAGCGCTCCTCGTACTGTTCCTCGCCATCGACCAGCGGAATCATCCGAGCGTCGTCAGCGTACAACGGCTGCAGTTCAAACGGTGGGGTCATTGCTGCGCCGAGCGCTGCCAGCGCGGTGCAGCCGTACTCGTCTCGAAGCGTGGCGCTGAGCATGTTGGCCCAATCGCAACCGCTGAGCCCGTAGCAATCGATCTGGACCGTTAGCTCGACGCCCTCTTGGATGCCGGCCGTCACAGGCGGCTCCGTGAGTTCGTCCGGGATGTCGATGTTCGTGATGTTGCGGTGCCGGAAGAGCGCCTGCACCACGATGAAGTTCGGCTCCGGCATCGGCGCGCGGTTCTGGATCCCCTGAATGACCTGCGTATCCGCGAGCCCGGTCACGCTGATGATGAAGGCGACGATCGGCGCGTAGACGTTCTGCAGGGTGGGGACGACGGCGAGACTCATGGCCGGTCCACCTGCAGCACGACGTACAGCTTCGTCCACCCGCTGACCGATGGCGGCGGCGTGGGTAGCTCGCTCGAGGGAGCGCCATTCGTGCCGACGTCCCACGCCTCATCGATGCGAACCACCAACCAGTTATCGACCGGCGCGCCTCCCCACTGCGGGAACTGCAGCAGGTCGCCGCCCTTGACGTTGACCCGGTTGATGGCCGAGGGGTCCGAGTAGAGGAACACGACGCGCGTGGTCCCCTGAATGTTCAGCATCTCCATGTGGCGGAGATCGCGCCCGCTCGGCGGCTGCGCCTGAATCGGCACGTTGACCGGCGCAGCGTACGCAGGGATCTGCCGACCCGAAGGGTTGGCGGCATACCCGCTCGACGCGAGATAGGCAGCCGTGATGTCCGCATTCACGGACTGGATCGCGCCGCGCACCGTGGCGTGGAGGTTCAGGCTCACGACAGGACCTCGAAGCCGGTCGAGTTCTGCATCACGCTCGAATCCACGAGGCCGTGATTAAAGCCCTTCCGCTTCGCAGTGGACTCGGCGTTATCGGCCGGCCACGTCGCGATTTTGTTCGTAAGCGAGTCCTTGATCTCGACTCCCATGAGGCCGAAAGCCTGATCGGAATCGAAGTCGTTCGCCTTGAGGTAGCCACCGAGATCGTCGCCCCAGTGTTCCTGATTCTCGCGGATCATCCCGCGAAAGAACGGGCGCGCCGGCGCGGTCACGGTGCCGAACTCATTCCAGAAGGCGACCTGCGCAACGTGCAGCTGCGATCGCGTCGGCGTCGCAGGGTACGTCGCGTTTTCGAGGAAGCCCACGCGCACGCCAGAGGCTGCGCCCGTCTTCGCCGCGAGCGCTTCGAGGAACAGGCGCATCCGCGCGCCGCCCTTCAGGCCTAGCTTCATGCCGCTCACTGCGGCCACGCATCCCACGGCGACGGCGCAGCTGCGCAGGCCGGGGGGAAGTAGGTCGCCGTGCGGTACTGCGCCGTGGCGCGCCAGTACATCGCGCCGTACTGAGTCTGATTCCACCACGCAGCGCTCTCGCTCTGCGCTTGGAACTCTGCGGAGACCGACACCGAGCCTTCCGTGGCGTTCGAGATGCGACCGACGATGCCCTGCCCCGGCTGTCCGTTGACGCCGTTGAGTAGGGCGGTGATGTGCGCCACCACGAGATCGTAGAGCGCAGCGCGCGTCGGCGCGTCCTTCACGAGGCCGCAGCACGAGTTCGCGAGCAGGAGCGTCGCGTACTCGAAATTCATCACGAGCACGGGATCGGGCACCGACGTAAACGCCGGCCACGCATCCTTGAACACCGTAGCGTCGAACGTGACGACTCCCGGTGTGATCGGCGTAGCGGCGCAAGCGTCGATGCCCAAGTGCCCTCCCTAAGCCGGGTTCTGCGTGGCGCGCTGGAACGACTCGGCGTCGCCCTCGACGTCCGCGCCACCCAGCTTGCCGATCTGTTTCACGCGCGGATCCTTCTCCGGCGCGAGCGCTTCCATGCCGGTGCGCTCTGCCACGCGCTCCGTCGCCACGTCCTGCGCGCGAGCCGTGGAGGTCTCCGCGAAGACGAAGCCGCGCTTGACGAATTCGAGGTCGTGATTCGCCTTCAACCACGCTTCCCAGAAGTCGCGCGGCACAGGCGTCAGCGCATACGGGTGCTGGCCCATCGATGCGCGCTTGTCCGGGCGCAGCGAGTTCGCGCCCTTGATCTCGATCCGGCGACCGGTCGGCATCGGCTGCCGCAGTTCGCCCGGCGTGATGATCTCCATCCAGAAGCCGTTCGAGAGCTTGCACCCGACCATCACGACGTCAGCTGACTTCGTGGGATCGGGGATCTCCGGCTTCGCGATACGTTGAGCTTCGGCCATGTGTGTGTCCCCTAATTCAGCGGCTTGGAGAAGGTGGAGATCCGCAGGTGTGCATTGCAGCTGCACCCCGTCTCCATCAGCGTCCACGGCGTAGCCACCAACCCGCCGGGATTCCCGGCGTAGGGTACGCCAGTCGCGGGATCAGTGAAAACGCGCTGGCCGGCTTGGCCACCGAAGGGGAACACCGTCTTGAAGTCGCCGGCCGTGGCGACCACGACACCCATCCCGGCTCGAAGGATCAGACCGCGCACCGGAGCGCCCGCAGGCGTCGGCGTGGTGCGCTGCCAGTTCCACATGCCGATCACGGGGAGCACGAAGCCGAGCAGCGCTCCGTCGCTCCGCACGTTCGTAACCTGACCTGTGACTGGATCCGCCCACCCGAAGATGCCCATCTGGACACCATCGGGGCCGGCGGCGAGCGCGCCGGGGCCGGACACCATCGAAGCGTAAGGCTGGCGACCGTATCCGATCGCCGCTGGCCAGTTGAAGGGCGTGCCAGCGCCTTCTAGCTTCCCCGGTGTTGAGCCCCAGCGCACAGGTTCGGACGCACGGCTCGGATCAGCCGAGCATCGAGACCTGAAGGAACCGGCGGTACCACACGGTGCCGAAGCCGCCGCTGGAACGCTTCTGCTTCCACGACGACGAGTCGACCACCATGTTGTGCGCCATCAGCTTCGAGCTAAATGCGCACTCCACGGTCCGATGGCCCTCGATCTCCTCCACGATCAGCTGCACCAGCTGGCCGGCCGCGTTGTACGGGGGGCCGTACTCGGGCGCGGTCTCGATCCGCAGATTCGGGTAGTTCTGCTTCAGCAGTTCCTTCACCGAATTCGTGTTGTAGAGCGTGACCTGCGTCAGCGCGGTCGCGTTCTGCGGCGACATCGCCAGCACCATCTTGTCGTCCATGCGGACGGTGCCCTGCGACTGCTGCATCAGCTGCGTGACCATCCGGACCACGTCCTGATAGATGGTGTTCGCCGTGGCGCTCGCGCTGGTGAGCCACGAGAAGGTCGGCGTGAGCGACGGCGGCAGGTACGGGTCGTTGATCAGCCCGTAGTTCTGCAGGTTCGCGACGCCGTAGAAGTAGCTGAAGTTCAGCGCCTTCGCGAGCGCGAGCACGTTCGCCTGCTGCTGCTGGCTGACCCAATCGAGCTTCGCGAGACCGTAGCGACCCACTTCCCGCTGGCCGTACTGCAGGAACGACTGGAACAGGAAGTTCTGCCGCTGCGGGAAATTGACGTTGACGTTGGACGACCCGCTGTTCGAGTAGTCGCCGTACGCCGAGGTGTCACCGACCGCCTCGGCCGTCATGAACATCGCGGTCTCGGTGAGCCAGTCACCCTTCAGCGACTCGCCCGCGATGACGGCGGCCATCATCGGAGAGACGAGGATGGCGATGACCTTGGGGTCCACCCAGTTCGCGAGGAACCACGGAATGCCCGCGTTGCCGACCGTGACGAGCTCGCTCTGCACGTAGCTCGGCGGGGCGTCCATCGCCAGCGGCAGACCGTCGAGCGCGATCGGTGCGCCTCGCTCCGGCATGTCCACGAAGCGAAGCAACGGCGACGGCGTTGCGTCGGCGCGCGAGGCGTCGAACGCGATGCCGTGCTCGGCCTTCAGCTTCTGGAAGATCGCCGGCTGGTGACCCGCGCGAGCGGCGTCGGCAAGGATCTGGCGGTTGTACAGGGTGCGCATTGCGTCTACTCCGGAAAGTGCGTTGCCGTAGGGCTAGGGTCAGGTCGCCAGCCAGCTGGAAATGCGACCCAGCTTGCCCTGCGTCGCGACGAAGGTGCCGGTCGAGGTGATCACCGGGCCCGCGCTCGTCAGATACGTGCCGGTACCGCCAACGGTGCCGCCGGTCAGCTGCTCGAGGACCTGCACGTTCAGGCTGCCCGGCAGACCGGTGGCCGAGAGCCACTGTCCCGGAGCCAGCAGGCCCGTGAGACCCGACGCGACGGTGAGGATCGAGAACTCCGAGGGCGCGACCGGCGCAGCGAGCGAGCCGGTGAAGGTCGCATCCGCCGTGACCGGGCTGGCCACGTAGAACTGCGATTCCTGCACACCGTAGTTCGCGGTGGTCTCGGTGGTGACGTTGGCGATGGCCGTCCCATCGAGATTCGCGAGGTTCCAGAGGTGCGTGCCCGAGCCGGTGCCCGCCGCGCTCGCGATGTACGTACCGGCCGGGATGCCCGCGCCCGTGATGATCTGGCCGACCGCGAGCGCGCTGCCGCTCTGATCCGCATCGGTCGTGGTCAGCACGCCGGAGGTGATCGAGGAGCCGGTGTTCGCACCGACGACCGACTGGCCCGTGGCGTTGCCCGAGAGCGCGCCGAACAGGGGGTCGAAGTACACCTTCTGACCGGCGGTCGCGCCCGAGGCGAACAGGCCCCAGAAGTCGCCCTGCGCCATCAGCGTGACGGCCATGCCGCTCAGGATCGTAAGCGTCGAGATCCCGAGGAAGTTCGTGATGACCGCCTGACCATCGCGGTGCACGAAGCCCGCGAACGCGTTCGGCTTGAAGTAGTTGGACACCTGCTTCGTCACCGGATCCGCCCAGCCGCCGTCACCGACGAGCACGCCCGCCGGAACCGCCGTGTAGCCGAAGGAGCCGCCGACCACGTTCGCGCGAATGTTCGCGCCAGCGTAGTCACCGAGCACGCCCGGCGGCAGTGCGTTGTTGACGAACGACTGGAAGCCGTCGCCGGAACCGGGGCCCGCCATCAGGGCGAGGGGACCCGCGATCAGGGCCGAGGCATCGCCCCGGAGCAGGCGGCGGATGAAGTTGCTGAGCATGTGGGCGGGCTCCCGTTACTTGAAAGGATCAGTCGCGTGCGATCAGGCGACTTTGAAAATCGCGTCGATGTCGGTCAGCTTCGCAGCTGCCGCGTCCTGCGCGATCGAGGGCGCGGCGGTCGTCGGCCGCTGCTTCGTCTGCACGGCCATGTCCACGAGCGCGCCGAGCGCGGTGTCGTGCACGCCTTCGTGCTTGACCCCGGCATGCTTCAGCGCGAGGCGGTAGATCTCCGGCGCGCTGTCAACCGCGAGCGACACGACGCCGATGATCGGGCGCACCTTCTCGCGGGCGATCGCCGCATCCGTCGAGCGCTGGCGCTCGGCCTTGATCTGCGCGTCCAGTTCATCCTTCGTCACGGCATCCTCCGCTCGGCTGTCGCCCGACCGGAAGTCGCGGCGGTGGTCAGTGGGGTCGGCCAGCGCATCCGACGCGCGGCCATCCTTCGCTCGCGCATCACGCGCGGCCTTCCGGGAGTCGCGAGCGGTCTTACGGTCCCGCGCCTCCTCGTCGTCCTTCTCGGCGTCCATTGCCTCTTCGCGCTCATCCATCGCGGCTTCGCGCTCGTCCAGCGCCTTGTCGCGAGCGGCAGCGTCGAGCGCAGCGGCGTCTTTCGCCTTCGCGTCTTTGGCCTTGGCGTCCTTCGCGGCCTTCGCGTCTTTGGCCTTCTTGTCCTTGGCCTTCCGATCGCGCGCTTTCTCGTACGCCTTCTCGCGGTCGTCGTCGTCCAATTCCGCGTCGGCACCCTGCTCCTTCCGCTTCTCCTCGAGGGCCGCGTCCTCGCAGGCCTTCATCTCGGACGCATCGAGCGAGATCACCGACTCGGCCGGGACCTCACCGAGCGAGCCATCGAGGGCGATCGCGAGCGGGCGAGCGTCGAAACCAGCGGGCAGGGCGCGCGAGAGCACAGCGGCGATTTTGGAGGCAAGGGTCTTCATGCGGCGGAACTCCGGTGGTTTTTCGTCAGCGACGTGGACGTCAGGTCCGACGCGCCCCTCTGAAACGATCGCGGTGTGGTTGCCGCGAATGTTGACCATGCGGCCGTCATACGGCTTGCCGCCCCACGCGCCCGGCGTCATCTCCGCGTCGTACCGATAGGCCGACGACAGTTCGCGCTGGGCAGCTGACTCGATCAGCTTGATGGCCTCGGCTGTCCACACGGTCAGCGGGCGCGTGACGAGATACGGTGCTTCCCACACCACCTGCCCCAGCGAGCCGACGACCAGATCCTTCTGGGGCTCCTCGGCTGTGACCGGTACGTGCTTGACCAGCAGCGGCTTGCCCGAGAACGTCGGCGCAGCCTTCTCCAACTCGGCCGGATCCCGGAACAGCTGGTACGTGCGCTCGGGATCGAGCCCCAACGCCTGCCAGTTCGGAATCTCCCTTCCCTTGTACGGGCAGATGTTCGCTTTGGAGATGCGCGACTCTTCCACGCGCATGTGCCCGTCGGCATCGATCGAGCGCAAAGAACGGTCGAACGCGAGGAGAACCGACTGTCTCCGTTGCGTCCGACCGCTGAGTTCCAACATGGGGTAACTTCACACTTGGCTCGTCCTGAGGGGGTAGCTCAGAAACTTCGGGGCGAGAGCAAACCAGAGCGCCGCGCAAGGATCAAATCTTTTTGGACGCTTGATCCTCACGGGAACGGCTGCTAAAAGTCCCGCTCTTCCCCTCGACCCCAATCACTTCGGCGCGAATCGCCCCGGAATGATCGCTCGCGACGAGCACCGGCAATTGATCAGTTCGCCCGGCTGCACCTTGCGCCCCTCAGCCGAATCGTAGAATCCCTCGGCCAGAACGAAGCGCTTGCCGTTCATCGCGAGGTGAGTCGGTCGCGGTTTCTTTCCCGCGTGCGAGTGCTGCCAGATGCCCTCGGTCAGCCCTAGCTCAGCGCGGCGCGTCTGCTCGAAGGTCGATCGAGACTTCTGCACCTGATCGCGAGCAATCAGCGCCGCGCGCCGGTACGTGACCCCGTACTTCTTTCGGATCGTGATCGAGAGCGCCGACATATCGCCGCCTCGCTGCACCGATTGCCACACTGCCGACTCTATGTCCTTGTGGAAGTCGCGAGGGATCGATCGAATCAGGCCCACGTTCTCGGCTACCACTGCGCGGTACGCGCTGATCTGTCGCGGCGTCGGGCGAAACGAGACCGTGAAGCCGGCGTCCTTCATCCGCTTTTTGATCGCAGCGTCGGTGTAGCGGCGCTGTTTCCCGGCGAAGCTGGCCGCGATGTCGTCGCTCATCTCGTCAAAGCGCTTGGTCCACGTGCGGCCCCACTTCCGCATGACGCGCCTCAGCAGCACGATCGGATCATCGTCCATCGCAAGCCGCTCGCTCGCGGGGCGGTACGCCGCCTTCATCTTGCGCAGGATGTCCTCGGCCATGCGGCGCGCGAGGCACTGCAGCTGATCCCGATACCACGCGCGAACGGCCGCGTTGGGTAGAACCGGGCGCATCAGCACTTCGCCGTCCTGCGGCTTCGGCTTCGCATCCACCGCGATCGGGTTGAGCGGGCGGAACCACAGCGCTCCGCTGGTGCTCACCAGTCCGCGCCCACCCGGATTCGGATCGTGGACCAGCTTGCCGTTCGCCATCACGACCATGTGCTCGTGGCCCTGCGTGCTGGTGCCGGTCTCGAAGTAGTAGCGCCCGGCCGGCGCGCGCCCGCGCTCCAACTTGTAGCCGCGCCGTTCAAAGAACACGCGCATGCGGGTGTACGGATCGCCCTTGAGGTTCCCGAAGTCCGGCACGTCATTGGCTGACAGGTTCAGCACCGACGCGACCGCCGCGCGCATGCAGTCTCCGCGCTTCGCTCCGAACGCTGTCTGGTAGACCGGGGTCACGCGGGCGCGCGTTCGCCAGCGCAGCCGCGCAGCCAGCCCTCGCGCAGGAAGCCGTGCCAGTACCACGGGCTCCCCGCATCGGCGTGGCGGATCGAGGGCGAGAGCGTGGGCGAGGTCTCGCTGCCGTTCCAGTCCCAGCGCGGGCGTGCTTTCGGCGGCGGATGACCACCGGGCGGCACGATGTCGATGCACCCCTCGCTGACCTTGCCGTTGGCGGTGGGCAGCGCGAGCCACATCACGCGCAGGTCTTTGGCATCGACTCCCGCGACGGTGCCGAACGCGCAGTCACCCGGTTCGAGGCATCCGTCATTCACCGTGCTGGTGTAGGCGTCCCACGAGGGCCGGCGCTTCGCGTAGTCGTCCCACGAGAACACGGGCACCTGCGCATCGCGGTTGAGGATCCCCGGACCCTGCGCTCGCGGCGCTGCCTGCGCGGGAGGTCGGCCCTCCTGCTGGCGCCGCTGATCGGGCATGACCTGCGGCGGGTGCGGAACGGTCAGACCAGTGCGCCCGCGTACGAGCGTCTTACCGAAGCGGCGTGGAGTGATCAATGCCATGTCCTCCACAGCAGCCGCCCGATCCCTCCATCCCTGCGGCGCAAGACGACGTGGAATCGGCGCCCGGCATAGTCCGGATCGCGGCACCAGCACACTTCCAAACGCCAGCGGCTAACTCGCTCGATCACGATCCGCCACGGGTGAGTGGGGATCCGACGATCGAACGTGAGACGGAATTCAGCTAGTACTTCGCGCCCGCTCATTCGTCCTCCTCGTCAACGTGGTCGCCCTCGCCCTTCCCGACTTCGCCATCGTCGTCGGGATCTCCACCGGCAGCTGCAGCCGCAGCGAGTTCTTCGGGCGTCGGCGCCTCGTTCGCTTCGGTTAGCTCTTCCGGCATCTCGCTCGAAAGGTTGTCGTAGCCCGAATCCGGGTCGGTCGCCACGCGATCGCGCACTTCCTCCGGGAGCACCACACCGGCATCGATGTAGCCGACGTCCATCTCGCTCTGCGTCTTTTTGACCCGCGAGAGCGCTTCGCCCGTCAGCTGTTTCAGCGGCACGTAGTCGAACACGATGTCGTCGTCGATCTTGCCGTGCCGGTTGAGCATCAGTACGTGGAGCACCTTCGTGAGGTGGTCCGTATACAGCTGCTCCTGCGACGAGTTGATCCAGTCGTGGAACACCTCGATCTCGGAATCGCTCGACGCATTCAGCCCGGCGGGCGTGATGCCGGTCAGCACCACCAGCGGGAGGTGCGTCGGCGCTGCCATGTGCTCCTGCGCTTGCGCCTGTAGCTCGCTGAGCCCCGAGAGCGGGACCGCAAGCTGGTACAGCATCTCGCGTTCCTTGTCGGTCAGGAACAGCCCTTGGTTATCGCGCGTCTGCAGGAACAGCTTGATCCGCTGCAGCAGTGCGTTCGAGCCCGCTCCGTTCACGCTGCCCTGCAGGAGCGCATCCATATCGGTCTGCAGGAAAATGATCGAGAAGTTCGAGATGAGTTTATTGACGCTATCGACCGTCTTGAGCCAGCGATCCACGTACGGCTGGATCAGCTGCGTGAGCGAGATTCCGCCGAAGTTATAGGCCGGCTTGATGATGTCCGGCACTTCCCTCGAGACGAAGCGCAGCAGTCGCGTCGCGTCGGTCTTGCGCCCGAGCACCATCCACGAATCGGGCTTGTAGAAGTTCGGCTTCGTCGGGTCGGTGCTGTTCCACACGAGCGGCGTGGTCCACATCGGCTCGATCGTCGTGAAGCCTCGCAGCGAACCCTTCGCGATCGTCTTCTCGTCAATCATCAGCGGATCGGAGGGCATGCCGCTATCGACATCGATGTAGATGAAGCCGAGCCCGTAGAAGCCGTCTAGCTCGGTCACCTTCCGGAAGAGCGCCTGAATCTTGTACTTGCGCAGGTCGTCTTCGAGGTCTTTGATCGCGTCGCCCTTGTTGGCCTTCGACTTGGATTTGAGCGCGATCCACTTGCGCGTCATTTCCTTCGCCGTGGTCTCAGTCGGCTGACGGAACTCGCTGCGCTGCGCTAGCTCAGCGAGAAACGGGTAGCCGGGGAAGTAGAGACCGAACGCGCCGAGCCCTGCGGCGGTGTTCAGGAATCCGAACGGCCCGCCCGGTCCACCTCCGGGCGCATCGTCCATCGCCATCCCCGGCTCGCTGCCGCGCACCGCTTCGGGGATCTTCGGCAGTGTGAGCGGGTGTCGGTAGGGGTCGGGCTGTGTCGGAATAGTCAGCCCATCCGGGATCGCGAGCGCGTGGCGCTTCGGTCGCTGATCGACTCGCGGGGCTGGGGTCGTCGGGGTCGTGGGTGTCTTACGCCGAAACCATTTCCGCCAGTCCATTAGATCTCCTCAAGCAATTCGTCGGTGATCAGCATCGGGCCACGGCGGGGAGCGTACGCCATCATCACGGCGTCGGCCAGATTGGGCGACGGGGTGCCATCCGGGGCTTTGTTGATCAGCAGCTTCCCGGCAGTGGTCTGCGTGTACGTCGGCTGTGACAGTTCCACCAGTAGCTTCGGGAGCTCGGCTAGGCGCGGATTGAACGAGACGAGCATATCGGCCTTGTAGCTCAGGCCGCTGACCGCTCGCCATGTGTTGTAGATGCACAGCCGCAGCCACCACCACGATTGCGCTTTGAAGTTGAGAAAGAAGTCCTCGTTCTTTCGACCCTCGACCATCTCGCGCCGGGGCTCGAACACCGACGCTGAGCCACGGAAGGCTTCGACCGCGATCAGGAATGCCGGGTTGCGGGTCTCGTTGATCTTGCGCGCTGCACCACGCACGTCCGCGCCGACGCCGTCAGCGTCGTAGCGCAGCCGTCGCACCTTCAGGTTGTCGCAGCCGAGGAACGCCCACTCGGTCGTCGCGTACGGGTCGCTCCCCTTGCCGCTCCACTGTTCGAGGTGTTCCAGCTGGAAGCCGTGAACGATCGCCAGCGCGTTCTTGTCGCGGCCCTGATCGGCCACATCGAGCGCTCCGCGTAGCTCGCCTGTGACCTTCAGCTTTAGCTTCTCGGCCGCACCGACGCACGCCGACGACCAGTGCGCGGGGATCACGATCCCCTCGACCGACGCTTGGAAGTTCATGTCCAACTCTTGCGCGGTGATCACCGGGCCCCACGCTTCGAGGAACTTGTCGTAGTCCTCCTGAGTGAATCGCGGGTTCTCGCGCCAGTGGAAGTTGAACCGCTGCCCGCCTTCGAGCACCGACTTCTGGTGCGCGCGCTGAGCGAACGAATTCGTCATGCCGTGGACCGACGAGACGTCTTGCCGGCACTGCGTGTTCTTTGAGAGCGCAGCATCCACCAGCGAGTCGTGTTCGAGATACGCGGCCTCGTCCACGAAGTAGATCGAGGTTCGGCCACCGCGCCCGATGTTGTCTCCGATCTCTCCGATGATGCTCGATCGAGTGTTGGGGACGAAGATCCGGCGCTCGAAGCTGCAGGTGGCCGGGTCATAGCCTTCGCAGAATTCGCTGGGGATCCCATCGAAGTACGCGCGCCCCTTCTCGAACATCGAGCCCATGTCTCCGCGCCAATCGACCTTCTCTTTTTTGAACGAGCCCCAGCCGATCGCGACGTCCTTGTAGAGCACAGCCATCGAGATGCTGAAGGCCACGATCAGCCACGACACGCCGACGTCTCGCGACTTGACCGTGCAGCCGTACAGGCGGCGCTGCCACATATCGAAGGTGAAGTCGCACCACTCGCGCTGCCGGGGATCGAGCAGGAATGGCAGCACCACCGGGGCTTCGCGGCCGACGTTGCGCGGATCAACCGTCAGCCCCCAGTCGTTGATCATGTCCGCGATGTGCGTGCGGTAGTACCGCTTGAGCGCGCGTAGCTCTTTGGGGTGCGCTCGAATCCAACTGAGGCGGCGGGACCTCTCCTTCGCCGCCTCTACGTACCGATCGGCCGGTTGAACGACCGCCGACACTAGCCGTTGGCTGCGGGCGGCTGGATCGCCGCGAGCATCAGCTTGTCCGCGAACCCGAGCGCGTCACGGACCATCCGTTCACCGAAGCCGGTCTCGACCTCGCCCTTGACCACTGCAGCGTACGAGCCCGCGCACATGCCGCTGAGCACCGACGTTGCGATCGCGAGCCGCTGCTGGCCTGCCATCGCTCGCGCCTGCTGCATTCGCATTTCCGCCTGAGCCGCTGCGTTCTTGGCCTGCTTGTCGGCCTCGCTCAGCGCCTCGCCCACCGCAGCTGCCAGAGGCGCGCTACCGTTTTTCTCAGCGTCCATCGTTACTCCTTGGTTGGTTTTTTCAGCATCGCAAGATACGCGCGCATCGAGTCGTCGTCGGTCGCCTCTGCAGTGATCGCCGCCGATTTGATAGGCCCGCCATTCGCTCCCGTGATCTCGGTGCGGTTGGTCTCGCGCCAGTCAGCCTGACACTTGAGCCAGAAGCACACCGCCCACGGCTTCCCGCTCGCGGCAGCGGAATACGCCACGCGCGAAATGTTCGCATTGCCAGCCGCCTTCCCCTGATCCAGTTCCTTCCGATAGTGCTTGAGGAGCGTCTTGATCGAGATCGACATCAGGATCGCGATCGAGTGGTGCGGCGTGCCCACGGTGGCGTACGCGAGCACCTGCGTGCGCTGTTTCTCTGTCGGATCGTGCTTGGGGCGCGGCATCAGAGGTCACACGGCCCGGAGGTGTAGCCGGTCTTGAGCACCATGCCGTAATCGTCCACTCCGGTCGGCCACTCGATGTCTCGACGGCGCACCAGCGGCGTCTTCTGGAACGGCTTGTAATCGACGTAGTGGTGGACGCGCCCGAAGGCCCAGCGCAGCCGCGACACGTCGGGGTGCATCCGCACCTGCATCTGCGACTTCGCGAGCGTGCCTTCCTTCGCGTAGAACTCCGCCGTGTTGCCGCCCTTGATCATTTGGGTGGCGGTCTTTCGCTGCAGGAATGCGTCGAACTGAATCGTGCACCACCCGCCCTTGAGCATGCGCAGCGAGAGATCCGTGTCCTCGTTGTAGCGACCGCGCCAGCGGAACGGCGTGTCGTTGCGGATCAGGTTGCACGAGTAGATGCGGGTGTTGAGGATGAACGGCGGGAAGCGGCGCTTGGCAGGGACGAAGGTCGCGTAGTTGGGGCCGGCCATCGCGACGTTCATGTAGCGGAGACAGAAGTCCTCCATGCACGCGAACGCGGTGCCGTCACCGATAAAGATTTTGCGGTTCTCGTGGAGCCGGTACCAGCCCTTGATGTTGTCGTCCATCACCCAATGCCAATCGGCGCCCGCAGCGATCGAATGATCCCACGCGAAGTTGCGCGCCGGGCCGGGGCCCTTCGACTTCGTATCCCCGAGATCATCGAAGGTGTCGTACTTCCGCTGATACGCTTTGTCGAGCACGAGGATCTTGGCCGGGTCGATCACCTTCGCGTACTCGGCGTGCTCCTGTTCCTCGACCACGATGAAGTACGGCACGCGCGCCACTTCGAGCGCTCGCGAGGTGTAGCGAGAGTCCGCGCGGCCCTTCGACACGATGTAGATGGGGAACTGCGGGTTCACAGCGGTTGCTCCACCGGGCCGTACGAGGCTCCGCAGCGCGGACACTCCCACCACTGACCGGTGCCACGCGAGACGATGCGCAGCGGTCGACCAGTGCGCGTGATCGAGCCGGGCAGCCAGACGCCGCAGCCGAGCGCCATGCATCCGTCCGCGATCGCGGAGTAGCCCTGATCCTCGCAGTCGGCTTCGAGCCCGATGGCGCTCACGGCTGCGCCTCCACGTAGCGCTTGTCCACATTCACCTCGCGCTCCTTCGCCGGGTACCACAGGAACTTCGTTTGCTTCGTCACCTTCTGGTCGACCAGCGCAGCGAACGCAGCGACGTCAGCCTCGTTGCGGAAGTGCATGACGATCAGCTGGTAGCCCTCCTCGTCGCCGGAGGTGTACGCCGGCATCCCGCCCCACTCGGCCCGCGCATCTACCTGACCGATGTTCTCGATCGACGCCATCAGCTGCGCGACCTCGGCATCGTTGAACCCCGTGACGCCTGAGAGTTCGACCGGCAGCGAGGTGATCTCCGCCAGCAGCAGGGCGTCGTCCCACCCGGCATTGAGGGCCAGCTTGTTATCCGCGATGACCAGCGCCGCCTTCTGCGCCGCGCTCAGGCCCGCGATGACGATGGCCGGGACCTCGGTCATTCCCTCGAGCCCCGCCGCCGTGAAGCGCCCGTGGCCCGCGATGATCCCGTTGTGCTCATCGATCAGCAGGGGGTTGGTGAAGCCGAACTCCCGGATCGAGCGACGCAGCTGCGCGATCTGCACGTCGTCATGCGTCCGGGCGTTCCGCTCGTAGGGCGCGAGCGATGCGAGGGCGACGATCTTGTACTCGTGTACTTTCGAGGCTTCAGTCATGGCGATTTCCGTCCGACGCTCGGGGATGTTCCACGTGGAACACCAGTAAGGGGTTGATCTTACGAGGGATCTGTCAGCGACGCCTGATCGGGCGGCTCAGCCCCAGCTTATGGGCCTGCGTATACAGCTGGTACACGCCCACTCCCAATTCGTCCGCTAGGTCGCTCAGGGTGCGGTTATCGCGCGCTGCAGCGTACTTCTCGGTCAGTTTGGCCTTCATTTCGGGCGTCCACGTACCCGGTGGATGGCCGGCCGGGCCTTGCTCCTTCACCCATTGGATCGGACCGCGATCCGCTGGCCCCCTGAGCGGGTAGCACTCGTGCGGGCCTTCGTGACCGACTCGCAGGTAGCAGGGCATGGTCACGCCCTCGATGGTCTGGTAGCACCGCAGCAGGGGAGGGGTGGGGGTCATGGGGCGCTCCGAAATTGGGGCGGCAGGCCGGTCGTTGCCGGTTTCCTCAGTAGCGCGGAGATCATCCCGAGCCTTCACAACTGAGACCGCCCCTTGCGGTAATCCGATCAGCTGGCCGCGCTCGCGGGAGAGCGCCAGCATCCGTGCGATTTTCTCTGACTTGAACTCAAGGTGGGCCGTCACGTCCTTGGGAGTGATGGCCGAGATCAGGCCGGCGCGTTCGAGGAATTCGACGCAGGCCAGCAGGTCAAGGATCTCGAAGCGAAGCCGCTCGGCATTCGGCACCCGCTGACCCGGCTGGATCTCATCGCCACCGAAGCGCAGCTGCTTGGACGCGCGCTGCCCGAGCGCGGCGAGTTCGCTCGACACCTCGAAGCATTCCTCCATCAGCAGGATCAGGTGGTGCTCGTGCAGGTTCATGGCTGCAGCCTCTCCATTTGCCAGACGGCTCCCAGCACGAACGCGCGCTGGATCTTTTCGACCATCGTCAGGTCGCGCTCGAAGTAGAGCGGCCCGCTCGCCGCGATCGCCGCGTCAGCGAGCATCGTCGTCCACTCCTCCTGAGTCAGCGGGCGCTTCGGACCTTGGACGGGCTCGGTGCTCATGCGAGTAGATCTCCAACCGCCTTGCCGGCGCGCCGCGTCGCGTACGCGCTCTGCTGGTGGTGCTCTCGGTCGTAGTGGAGGTGGCAACGCTGGCACCAGTGGCGCAGGTTTTCCATCGAACAGTGCTCAGGCGTGTGATCGAGATGCGCGGTGGTCAGCACGACCTTGGATCCGGTCTCGGGATGCGGCTGGCCGTTCACTGCGCGACAGGCCGGGAAGTCGGGCGAGCCCTCGCAGCGATCGCCCGAGCGCTCGCGCACCGCCGCGACGATGATCAGCCAGTCGGGCGGGTAGCGGCTCGCATTCTCGGGCTTGATCGGCATCACGCCACCTTGCGCACGATCGGGTACAGGACGCGCTGCGTCGTCATCGGCAAGTAGAGCGGGTGCTTCGGCGCTCCGACCTTCGTCACGCCGAGACAGAAGTTCCCGCCGGGACACCACAGGCTCTCCGGGATGTGCGTGCCGCCCGGATTTCCCCAAGCGAGCACCGCCGACGCGCATTGCGAGCCGATCACTCCGAGGTGCCAGTCATTCTCCGGCCCCTCCGCTTCGGTGACCGATAGCAGCTTAAGCACGCTCGGGTCGGTCGATCGATACGCGTACCGGTTCACGACCCACATGGCGCCGTAGCCCCACAGCTTCGCGAAGGCGATGCACTTGGAGATCGTACGATCGTCAGTCTCGCCATCGGCCGTGCTCGGGTTGAGCATCACCCACAGCAGCGGCAGCAGGTGCGACTTCTCCCACTCGCGGTAGAGCCGATATCGGTAGCGAGTGCATTCGGAGATGACAGCGGACTTGATCACATCGTCACCACGAGCGTGCCGAGATCCGCGACGGCGAAGCCGGCGAACATCAGCGCGAGCCCGTACTGCCGACTGTAGGCGTATACGCCTGCGGCGAGAATGTCGATCAGCAGCTTGGACGAGACGATCGCAGCTGCGAAGCCCGCCGCGCTCATCCGTCTGCACCCTTCTGGTTCGGCGACGGATCAGCCGCCCCGCAGTCGCAAATCTGGTTGGTCGCTACTGAGCGGCACCACACGCGGTGCGGTGATCCGCCAATGGTCACTCGGGTCTGCGCCTCGTCGCGTAGCTTGCGTAGCTCCTCGCGCGTGACGTGGACCTGCTTGTGGGTCGCTTCGAGGCGCCGCTTCAGGATCTCGTTGTCAGCGAGCACGCGGCGCAGCGCAGCGGTGCTAATCGCTAGGTGATCCGAGAGCCCGATCACGGTCGGCAGCTTGTCGAGCCGCGCGACCACCGTCTCGAATGCGAGCAGGCGCGCATCGCTCTGCACGCGGAGCTCGGCTAGCCCCGCAGCGGCGACCTGCTGCGCCAACGTCAGCAGGCGAACGTGCCTAATGACTTCCGTTAACGAGGCGTCGCGCAAGACCGGTGGACGTTTCGCGCTCCGCGATTTTGGCTTGGTCATGTTGTACCCCACGAAGTTCGAGCTGGTAGCCGTAGCGCGCGATCAGCAGCGCCTCGGCCAAGTTGTGATCCTTGACTCTCGACAGGCGCGCTTTCGGATACATCAGTGAAGCGCGCTCGCGCGACCGTTGCTTGCGCGCCGGCCCGCTGTCGCTCTTGTCGCCCCTAACCCCCATCGCCGTCTTCCACGCGAGCGGTTGCACCAGTTGGAGTGACGCACCGATCACCTGCACGCTCGCGAGCACCGAGCCCATCGTCATCCCCTGCGAAAATGCGGCGATGCATCCGTTCTTCGGCATCGCGTGCACTTGCTCGACGTACGCGACGACTGTATGGGTTCCGATGTGCGGGAGCAAGAGTTCGGTCAGCTGCATCGGATCGATCCACGCCGCTTTCCCCCAGCGCGTGATCGGCAAATCGTCGGCCGCAACCATCGAGCCATCGGTGGCGGAGAGCAACGCCCACGCTCCCGTGAGACCCGGATCGATTCCGAGCAGCATCATGTCCCGTCCTCCTCTGAGCCGAGCGGCAGCGGCAACGGCTCAGTGAGTTCAATCCCCTTGGCCGCGATCAGCACCGCCTGATCGTGGTCGATGAACAGAGCTCGCATGTTGCCCGTGGGATGCGCTCGCGTAGAGTCGTAGACCTGCGCGAGCACCATCCCCCTGCGGCCCATCGATGCCTGCACGGCGGCCTTGTTGAACAGCGGCCGCAACACCGCCCGCTGCTCTTCGGTGAGCGGGACCCGGATCTGGATCAATGCGTCGTCTCAGCTGCAGGCGCGGCGGGATCAGCAGCCGCAGCCGGCTCCGGCGCATCGAGCGGAAGCGCCGACTGGTCAGCCTTCGGCGTCGCGTCCTCCTTCCCGATGCGACCGCCCTTCAGGTCGATCTCGATCTCGTGGTTGAGGTGGACGCTCAATTCGCCCAGCTGCTCGTCAACCGGGTGCGCTTGGATCTGCAGCTTGCAGCGAGTCATGCCGCCGGTCTCGGGCGTCAGCGTGATCGAACCCAGCTTGCAGTCGTTGAACGTGATCTCGTGGCGCGAGAGACCGAGCCGCATCGTCACGTCCACCTTCTCGATCTTGTCCTCGATCTGCAGCGGCTTCATCGTGCGGAAGCGCGGCTCCGGCCCCGTCGTTAGCTCGCGCGTGTACAGCGCATTGTGCGAGCCGACGCCCAGCAGCTTTTCCAGTTCCTTCTCGTACAGGCCGAACACCACCGAGATGTCCACCGCCAGCACGTCAGCGTCGCCGTGCTTCTCGGTTCGCAGATTGCCGTGGCCGCTCAGCTTCGCCTCGCGATTGGTCACCGTCAGCGGCCCGCCCCGATACTTGCGCTTCTCGGGCTTTTTGCTCGCCGCCTTTTTCGCCGTCGCCTTCCGCTTCGCCATGTGTGTCCCCTAGCTGTGTGATTGATCGATCGAACTCAGTGCAGGCCGTGCTCCGCAAGCCACGCGATCGCGAGCGCGCGCGGATAGATGCGTTCGGCTTCGGCGTCCGCGAGTCGCTCAAAGCGCTCTTTCGTCGCCTGTGGATCTTTCTCCGATACCAGCAGCAGGTGACCTTCAGCGAGGCGCAACACCTCGAAGGCCAACTCGGTGTGGAGCGGATGCTCGAATCCCGCGTAGTCGCGGTTGGCGTCCATGCCGACGAAGCGATGGCGCACCGAGCGGTGCATGAACCACTGCGTTGCGAGTTTCTGTGCGTCGCTGCACTTCGATGGCTCCGGCTTCCACTCCACCGTCCGCGCGATCCCTCGAGCCAGCACGAGGAAGTCGGGCATCGTCGGCGGATGCTGCGCGCCGGATTTCATCACGCGCGCGATCCCGTCCTTCAGCTGCGCGTCAGTCAGGCTCTCGATCGCTTGAACCCAAAGCGGGGACGGCTCCGCGCCGTAGCTCTCCGCCCACCTCTGTCCGAACAATTCGATCATCCCCTTCCAAAACTTCGCCGGCCGCAATGATGCGGTCGAGGTTGGCTTGGGTCGCGTCGTAGCGCGTGAGTCGTTGTGTGTTTCGTCGCCCATTGTTGTCGTCCTTCAGTGCGAACAGACCTTGCCACCCCGCCGCGATCGATTGCTCGACCACGGCCTCCTGATCGGCGCCGAACGCCGCCAGCTTCCGCGCCGCTGACGGCAGCGACACGGGTTTGAGTTTCATCTTGGCTTCGACCCGGTACTCGATCCACCTGCTCCACGCCTTCAGGTTCAGGTCTGGCACCGATGCCGGATCGAACTCAGGTTTCTCTCGCGCGCGCCCCGAGCGAAGCGAGGGGATAGGGGATTCAGGATTCAGAGAAGAGGGATTCAGAGCGAAGCGCTGCTGACCATGGTGCGAAGCCACTTCATCCCTTGGTGTACCGCGCTTCGCACCTTGGTCAGAAGTGGGAGGCGGGATGACGCTCGCCGCTTCGTTCTGGTGAGGCCGCTGATGCTTGGTAAACGCTGGAATGTAAATGTATTTTTTCCCGGCGACCTCATACCGCACGATGAACTCGTTCTCGGTCAGCCAATCGAGCGAGCGCGCTGTGCCCTCGAAAGCGCGGCCCGGATTAACTGTAATGTGAATCTTCGCCGGGCGATCTTCGAGCCGACCTTCGCGGTCAGCTGCACACCAAAGCCCTTGAAAGATCACGGTAAAAAGGGGATCGGCGACCGCAAGTAGTTCGTTCTCGAATAGAGACGGTTTCAAGTTGCGTGCCCTCACGGCTGATTCCAATGCATTAATCGCCCCGGTCGTCGCATTTGACTAGCTCGTCGTTATTAGGTAAGTAGCTCCGCATCGAGCGGTAAGCCGATACCGCCAATGCTGCTCGTGGGCGCCGGCCGGGGTAGGGCCAACCGGCCGGCGCCCTTGCCCCCTAGCCCCTCCCCTCGATCAGATACCCCGTGGCCCGGTCAAGCGTCAGCTGCCGTGCGTCGGCAGTTCTGAGACGCCCGTCACGGGGCTGGAAAATGCTGCGCTGCGCCCCGGCCTGACGGCCTACGGGGCTCGGAGAGCGGCGATCGCCTGACCCGCGCTCAGACATCAGCCGTGGCCGGCTGGGCGTCCTGCTGCTCGGCCTGCTGAGCCGACGAGGGCTCGGGAGGCGGGTAGATGTCGGGCCTGAAGTCCCACGGCTCGCGCGGGCGCTTGCTCGTCTTGGAGAGCGCTACGAGCCCTCGTACGTGCTCTGCCGTCACCCCTCGGTTACCCCAGTACTCGACGGCTTGGCGCGTCACCTTCAGCGCTTTGGCGATCTCGTGGGACGTTAGCTCAGCGATCAAGGACCGGATCGCGCGGGTGGGGCGGTTTTGCTTCATGGCGGCATCCTAAACCGCCATCACACTTTCTGCAAACGAGCTTGCATAGGACTATAGGTCGATTAGGCTAGTCCCCGTCGATTGATTCCACCAAACAAGAGGTTACTGAAATGAGCCACGAAATCGAAACCGCCCTGTTCTCGAATCGCGAAGGCGCTGGCTGGACCGGTCTCGGTCGCGCGATCCCCGAGTCGATCGCTCGCGACCCCGCCAAGATCGCTGAAATGCTCAACGCGACTTGGACCGTGCAGACGCGCGAAGTGTTCTACAAAGCCGCGCCGGGCACCGATCAGGAGCGCTTCCTGCAGGTCGCGGGCGCCGCTGCTCAGGTCCGCAGCGACAACGGCCACGTGCTCTCGCTGACCAGCGACAACTGCTACCACCTCGATAACCGCCATCCGATCGATGTGCTCGAAGCCTTCCGCGATCAGCTGAACCAGAACAAGCTGGAGATCTCGCACGCTGCGGTCCTTCGCGGCGGCGCGATCATCGCAGTGTCCGCGCTGCTCCCCAGCGAATACGACTTGGTGGTGGGCAAGGGCGACGTGTCCAAGCGATACGTGACGCTCTCAACCGGCTACGACAAGAAGAACGGCACCAAGCGCACGCGCGGTGGGATTCGCGTGGTCTGCGCGAACACGTGGGCCATGTCGGTCAGCGAGGGCGAGAGCACCGGCACGCTCAAGACGATCAAGGCCAGCACGAAGATCGAAGTCGAAGGGCTCGCGCAGCTGCTCGCCAGCATGGAGGGCGAGATGAAGGCCGAGCAGGCGAAGTACGACGCGCTCGCTAACCAGCGCATGAGCGACGCCGATGTGCAGCGCTACTTCGGGGACGTGCTCAAGATCAACATCAGCGACATCGGCCGCCTCGACAAGACCGGCAAGCCGCTGGTTTCGAGCCGCGCGCGCAACATGCTGACCGAGATGACGGAGGCCTACCACAAGGGTCCGGGCGCGCAGGCGACGATCGGCACCGCTTGGGGCGCTTTCAACGCTGCGACCTACTACGCGACGCACCTCAAGACGGCGCGCGACACCTCGAACGCGAACGACGGGGCGGTGCTCGCCCGCATCGCCTCGAACATGACCGGCTCCTCGCACGAGATGAAGGTCCGCGCGCTCGCGCTGCTCAGCCAGAAGACGAAGGTGGCGATCGCCGCCTAATCGACCGGGGCGGTTGCGAGCCGCCCCCAATTTTTCCCAACACAACAAGAGTACACGCCGTGATCAAACACACTTTCCTCTGCTGGGGCCCGCGCGTCGAACCGCAGGTCCACATTCTCACCTGCGATCAGGTCGATCGGTTCAACAACTTCCTGCTGACGCTCTCGCAGTCCGGGCTCGCGCAGGCATTCACCTTCGGAGAGGGAATCGAGATCGCCGTACCCGCGATCGCGCCCGCGCTCGAAATGCTGATGGAGTACACCGGGGTTCATCAGGATCGGATCCGCTACTTGGCAGCCTGCCTCGTGACGGACACTCCGATCAATCCGGACGCCGATGATGACATCGAGGGCGGCGCCGGAGCCCGCCTCATCCCGCCTACGCCGGTCCTCCCGCCGAGCGGCGCAGCGGTCAAGGGGAAGCCCTCGCGCATCCCGCAGCCGGCCGCCCTGTTCTGAGGAACGCGCCTAGAGCGGCCCACCGGGGCCGCTCGAGGCCGGGGTCCTCGGGTCGGATCGAGTTCTCACTTCGCGGCAAGAACGCTTGCAGAGGCAAGCACCTCTTGCGACTATGCCAGTGACGATTCGATCTACACAACAAGAGGTTTCCACCATGCCGAAGATCGCACACACACCTGCTCCGTGGACCGCTGCGCCGATCAGCAGCGACACCATCTCGATCAAAGCCGGCGAGTACTTCATCGGCGAAGCGTACGACATGACGCGCAGCGCTGAGAACCGCGCCAACGCGCAGCTGATCGCCGCCGCGCCTGACTTGCTCGCTGCTCTGCGCGCGCTGCAGGACACAGGCGCATTCGATCGAGCGACCGGCCCGCGCCACGGTGCAGCGATCAGCGAGGCGCGCCGCGCGATTCGCAAAGCCACGGAGGTGAAGCCGTGAACACAGCCGACATCCTGCTGCTGACCGCTCTGGCCGAGATCGTCGTCGCTCTGCTCTGGTTCCAGATCAAGGGTTGCACGAAGGTCGATCCGCCTCTGAGCCGCGAGGAGCGCACGCGCCTCCGGTTGGAGCGCGCGGTCGAGGAGCATTCCAAGACGCAGCGCTTCCGCAATGCGAGGGGGCTGAAATGAACGACGACCCCCGCTACTCCCCGGTCGCTGATCTCTGGATGCGCCAGCCCGTCGTGTATCCGCTCACGCGCGATGGCGCGCGCCGCGCACACGCGCTGCTGATCCGTCGCTTCGGTTCGCTGCGCGACTACCCGGCGAGCATCGAACGCACCGGCCGCACGAAGGTGCGACTGATGGAGACTCGCGTGTGCTGGATCCAGCGCTCGCCCGGCTACAGCCTTGAGAAAGGCTGGGCTCGCCTCGTCCACGACACCTCGCACCATGTGTTCCGCTATCGCCACCCGAGCGCGCGCCCTCACGCGCACGGGCACGATCGCCTCGAACACGAGATGGCGCTGTACGTGATCGCTCGCGAACTGATGGAGAAGTTCCGCGTGGTGCCCCGCCCAAAGCTGACCGCTGCCGACAAGATCGAGCGCGTGGACGCTGCGATCGCGAGGTGGCAGACGAAGCACAAGCGCGCGAGCAACGCTCTTCGGAAACTCAACGCGAAGCGCAAGCGGCTCGCGAAGGCGGTGCAGCCGTGAAGCGCAAATCGGTCGCTATGCAGATAGCGGAGCACCTCGGCTGCGACGTCGAGGAGATCCGCGAATACGACTACCAGCCCGGCACGTATAGCCCGAAGGTCTACGCGGGCATGGACGGCAACAACTATTGGAGCGCTGGCCCTCGCAAGCCGCGCTACACCTACTTCGGCAGCGGAGACGACCTGCTGCAGTGGAAGCGCATCGAATCCAACTGGAAAGGCAACGGCCCGCTCTGGTGCGCGAGCGGCGACGTGCTCTCAACGGAGGTGACCTCATGAAAATCTACACACTGCAGATTAGCGGATCGATCAACGACGCAACGTGGTCCACGATCGTGACCGCATCGACAGATTCCGAAGCGCGCGATCGCGCCGTGATGCTCCTTCGGAATTCTGAGATAGCGAGCGCTGCCCGCCGCGCGCGGCTCTGGACGCAGGACGACAAGCCCGTCCACGTTGCCGAGTGGGAGATCGAGCGGCAGACCACCTTCCAGCGGGTGAACCGCACATGAGCGCTCAACACACACCCGGACCGTGGATCGTCTCGACGGATGCGCACGGGCGAACCGAGGTCCACTCCGAAACCCCATCGCGCGCTATGCAAACGTGGCGAGCCGAAGATCCGCTCAGGCCGCGCAACTCCTTCAAGGGCGTGCTGATCGCCACCTTCGGCGCGAAGTACAACGGCAGCGGTCCGCAATGGGGACCGCCGGTAACTCTCTCGCAGGACGAAGCCGACGCGAATGCGAACCTCGTCGGCGCTGCACCCGATCTCCTCGAAGCGCTTGAGGAATTGGCCGAGCCCGCTCTGGGACCGAAGGGCGCCTGCCACGTCGGTATCTGCAGCGAAGCCATGTGTGGCCGCTGCAAGCGCCACGCACGAGCGCGCGCTGCGATCGAGAAAGCCAAGGGGGTGCAACCGTGAAGCCTCCCACTCCGATGCGGATCGCCAAAGTCAACGGCGTCATTCACATCATCGGCTCCGGCGGCGGATCGCTTGCCACTACCGACTACCCGAGCCACGCCGATTTCCTCGTTCTCGCCGGCAACGCCTACGAGGACATGCTGAAGGCGCTGATCGCGGCGCAGCTGTGGATGGACACCGGGACCGGCGGGATGACCGCCCGCGCCAACACCTACCAACTGATCGAGCACGCGATCGCGCGAGCGAAGGGAGTGAAGTCATGCTGATCCTGACACGCCGCGTTGGCGAGACCATCACCATCGGGCCCGAGATCACCGTCACGGTGCTCGGCGTCAAGGGGAACCAAGTGCGCATCGGGGTCAATGCCCCGCGCGATGTCGAGGTGCATCGCGAGGAAGTCGCAGAGCGCATCCGCCTCGAACAGGAGGGGCGCGCATGAAGCCGCTACACACTCCCGGCCCGTGGCGGGTCGGCTTCGCGAACGGCTCGAACGTCAACACGGTGACGCACGGGGACGACGTGGCGATCGCGACCGTCTACGGAGTACCGCTCCACTGCCGCATCGATGAGTTGAAAGACTCGAAGTGGAAGGTCGGGCTCGCGGATGCGCGCCTGATCGCAGCGGCTCCGGATCTCCTCGCAGCCATCCGGATCGAGCTAGCTGCGCTGATCGAGCAACGCGAGACGGGCACCACGATCCTGAGCCGCGACGCCCGGATCGAGCGCCTGCAAGCCGCGATCGACAAAGCGAGGCTGCCATGAGCGATCTATCCGAAGCGCTCTCGCTCGCGATCTCAGCCTGCAGCGAAGAGGCGAAAGCGTTCCACAAGCTGGCGGGGCCTCACCGCGCGCAGTCGGTGGTCGCAGCTGCGAACCAGTACACAGCTGCAGCCACGGAACTCACCTCCCACCGCGCGGTGCTCGTGGCCGCGCCTCAGCTGTTCGAGTTCGCGCGCGCTGCTCTGCGCGCTCTGACCCCGACCGATCCATCCAAGTTCTCTGCCGACGACGAGAGGCGGCGCATCGCGACGGCGCGCACGCTGCTCTCCCGTGGTCTCGACAAGGTGAAGCCATGACCACTCTCTACGTCCGCATCGGAAGGCGCTATCGCGAGGCAGCCTCAGCTGAGGTGTGCGAGGTCGCAGCCGCTTACAACTTGGAGCGCGCCACGGTCGAGCGCCCGATTCTCAACTCTCCGCGCGCTGCGAAGGACTACTTGCAGCATCAGGCCGGGCTCGACTACGAACAGTTCGGCGTGCTCTGGCTGACTGCGCGCCACAAGCTGATCAAAGCCGAGGTGCTGTTCAAAGGCACCATCGACGGATCGAGCGTGCATCCCCGCGAAGTGGTCAAGGCTGCGCTCGCGAATGCTGCCGCCGAAGTAATCCTGTTCCACAACCACCCGTCAGGAGTCGCTGAGCCAAGCATCTCGGATGAGTCGATCTCGGTTCGGCTTCGCGATGCGCTCGCGCTGATCGAGGTCCACGTCGTGGACCACCTGATCATCGGCGCCAACACGATGACCTCGCTGGCCGAAAGGGGGCTGCTGTGACTAACCAGCAATTCCTTGCGCTGATCGCTCTCGGCGCGATTTGCCTCGTCGTCTCGCTCGTGCATGCTGCGCGCGGGTATTTCAAATCGCACCGCTCGTGGTATCGCCGCTATCTGAAGGAGCAACGCCGTGGACGCTGAGATCAACACACACGGTTGGACATGGCCGCTCGGCAAGTATCGCGGCGAGCGAATCACGCGCACGCCGGTCGGCTACCTCCTGTGGTGCGTCAACGTGAACCACCAGTTCAAAGACTTCGCGGCGGCGGAGTTGAAACGACGTGGGACCGTCGTGCCGACTGTCGAGATCAGCGGCCACGCGATCGATCGAGCATCCCTCAATTGCAGGAAGGTGTGGCACGCGACGAGCAACCCCGACGAGGGGATCCACGCTTGGCTCTGCCGCATGAGCGCCGATGCGCTCGCGAAGGGTGCAGCGAGCGAGGGCAGCGACAAGATTCGGTACGCGGGGCTGCAGTTCGTGTTCGAGCACGGCGAGGTGTGCCCGACCCTCAAGACTGTGATGCCGGCTTAGCAAGGAGAGCGACGATGTGGAAGTGCTTCGACTGCGGATGGGATTCCGAAGACGACAGTGGGCACGAGGAACCAGACGAGCGACTGATCACGCAGCACCACCCATACGGCGAGGGCACCGCAGCGGAAACGCTGGTCGATGCCTTTATCTGCCCGTGCTGCGGGAGCGAGAACGTAGACGAGATCGATTCACCACCAGAAGAGGAATGCACCGATGACAGCGACGAGTGAAGTATCCCCCTCCGGCATGGTCGTTCGCGACCAGCGCTCGGCAGTGAATGAGCCCGCAGCGCTTCCGCTTGCGGCTATGACCGACAGCGCAGCGCTGATGCACGTAATAACTCGCGCTGCTCAGGATCCAAAGTTGGATCTCGATCGAGTCCAGCGGCTGTTCGAGATGCACGAGAAGTTGCAGGCGAAGCAGGCCGAGAAGGATTTCATCGACGCGATGGCTCGCTTCCGCGCGACCGTTCCGAAGATCCTTAAGACGAAGCGAGTCGGCTTCGACCACCGCGACGGCGAGGGCTCCACGAGCTACACGCATGCCACGCTCGGCGGTGTCTGCCTAGCGATCGTGCCGGCGCTGGCAGCGGTCGGGATCTCGCATCGATGGGACCTTGAGCAAGGCGACGGCCGCGTGAAGGTGACCTGCGTACTGACGCACGTCGGCGGTCACAGCACGAAGACTCCGCTGAGCGGAGCGCCTGACAACAGCGGCAAAAAGAACCCGATCCAGCAGACCGCTTCGACCATCTCCTATCTCGAACGCTACACGCTGCTGGCTGCTACCGGGCTCGGCACCGAGGAGCAAGACGACGACGGGCGCGGCGCTGGCAAAGCGCCTGAGCTAATGAGCGAGGAGCACATCGCGAACCTCGAAGCGCTGCTCACGGAGATCGGCGGTCCGAAGACGCGGGGAAATTTCCTCACCTTCTGGAAGGTCGATTCGCTAGGGGACCTGCTCGACTCTGACTACAAGCAGGCCATCCAGATGCTTGAGGATCGCCGCCGCAATCGCGGCTGATCGATCGCGCTGATTCACAACAACGGAGACGACCAATATGGGTATCGAGATTTTGACGTGTGCGCAGGGCAGCGACGAGTGGAAGCTAGCCCGGCTCGGGCTCGCGACCGCGAGCGCATTCGCTACCGTGCAGGCGAAGGGGCGCGGTGGCGGCGATTCCGTCACGCGCCGCAAGTACATGCTCTCGCTGATCGGCGAGCGGCTGACGGGCGAGTCGGTCGAGGGGTATTCGAACGATCACATGGAGCGGGGCAAAGAGATGGAAGCGACTGCGCGCCAGCAGTACGCCTTCGCTCGCGATGTCGAGCCCTCGCTGGTGGGATTCATCCGCGACACCGGGAAGCGAGCCGGCTGCAGCCCGGACGCTCTCGTGGGCGATGACGGCCTGCTAGAGATCAAGACGAAGCTACCGCACCTGCAGCTGGAAGTGCTGTTGGAGGATCGCCTGCCACCCGAGCACGTCGCGCAGGTGCAGGGCGCGCTGTGGGTCACGGGGCGCAAGTGGGTGGACTTCGTGTCCTTCTGGCCGAAGCTGCCCATCTTTATCAAGCGCATCCCTCGCGACGAGGCCTATATCGCTGCGCTCGCGATCGCGGTGCAGGACTTCAATGCTGAGATGGATCAGCTGCAGGAGCGGTTCAAGTGAGCACCGAACCGCAAGCCGAACTCGTGCCGGCTCGAAACGAGCACGTCGAAAAGATCGAGGGCGCGCTGGCTCGATTCAGCGCTGTCGATGCCGGGCTCGCTGCACTTCGCGACAGGTACAACGGTATCGTTTTCGAGGTGACCACCTCCAAGGGGCTTGACCTCGCCAAAGCGGCGCGCGCGGAGGTGCGCGAGATCCGCATCGGGATCGAGGAGGTGCGCAAAGAGGCGAAGGCCCCGATTCTCGCTCTCGGCAAAAAGCTGGACGCCGAAGCATCGCGGATCAAGGGCGAACTCGAAAAAATCGAGGGGCCGATCGACGACCAGATCAAGGCCGAGGAGAACCGCAAGGAGCGCGAGAAGCAGGAGCGCATCGCGGCCGAGGTGAAGCGGGTGGGCGACATCCAGAACCGAATCGCGGCGATCGCTGCGCTGGTGCTCGACACTCCGGGCGCTTCGATCGAGAAGCTGGACGCGCTGATCGCGCGCGCCGATGCCGCCGTGGCCGAGCAGGGCTCCTTCATGGAGTTCCAAGCGCAGGCGGCTACGACGTACACCAGCACCCGCGAACGGCTGGTGGCTGCCCGTCAGGCGATCGTGGATCAGCAAGCCGAGGCCGCGAAGCTGAAGGCCGAGCGCGAGGCGCTGGCCAAGCAGCGAGCGGAGCAAGAGGAGCGGGAGCGCGAGGAGCGCGAAGCGAAGGCGGCGCGCGAGCGGATCGAGCAAGCCGATCGCGACGCTGCAGCGGCCGAACTCAAGCGCCAGCAGGACGAGCTCGAGGAGCAACGCAAGGCGCAGGCCGCAGCTGAAGCTCAACGCTGGGCCGATCTCGCTGCCCGCGAGAAGGAGATCGAAGCGCGAGAGGCAGCGCTGCGACCGCCACCCCCTCCCGCTCCGGATCCGTTGCTCGATCCCGCGCAGCAGGAGCCCGAGCCGTCTGTGCTGACACTCACGGGGCCGCAGCCTGATCTACCGACCGTGATGATCGATCCGGACGACATGTTCGTCAGCGAGGCGCCGGTAGATCTCGACGCGACCGGCACGCACATGGCCTGCCCTGAGCCGGAACGGGTGCTCGAATACCTCGCGGCGATGTACGCCGTGGACATGGAGACCGCACTCGGGTGGATGCGCTCCATCGATTGGAGTGCGGTGCAGCTGCCGTGAAGCTGGTAGGCAAACCACCGAAGCTGACCGTTGAACAGCGCGACATGCTGATCGAGTGGCAGGACGCCCGACGCGCCCTGCCCAGTCTCGCTGAGATGGCGCGACGGCTCGGCGTCACTCCGTCAACGATCACCCGAACCATCAAGGGGCAGAAACACCATGTTGGACGAGGAATCGTTCTACCTCCCGACCGGGGCGCAGCGCGCCTCGGTATTCGCGCGAATCCTGCGCGCTCTCAATTCGCTGCCGAAGGAACAGCAGTGGACCGTCACGATCAAGAAGCACAAGCCCCGGCGATCGCTCCCGCAAAACGCACTGCTGTGGTCGCTCTACACGGACATCCTGAAGCTGGGCGGTCCCGAGATGGAGGGGTGGGAGAAGGAGGACCTGCACCAGTTTTTCCTGATCCGCCACTTCGGGGAGGAGATCAAAGAGATGTTCGGCGAGAAGCGGCGCGTGCCGCTCCGCACCAGCAGCGGGTTGAATAAGCAAGAGTTCACCGACTTCATCGATTCAGTGGTGCGCTTCATGGCCGAGCGCGGCGTGGTGCTGCACCTTCCGGGAGACGACGAGCATGGTTGACCTGCGAAAAGCGGCGCGCGGCATGGAGTGCCTTGTGCGAGTGCCGAACGTCTGCAATCACAATCCCGAGACCGTCGTGCTCGCCCACCTCCGGCTCGCAGGCGTCAGCGGCATGGGAATGAAATCGCCCGACGTGCTCGGCGCGCACTGCTGCTCAGCCTGCCATGCGTACTGCGACGCTGATCACAGTCCCGAGACGCAGGTCTTTTTTTACGAAGGCATCTTTAGAACCCAAGCACTTCTCGTCCGCAAAGGGGTACTCGTATGGTGAGCGGGGAATATCAAACAGTCCGCGACATGGCGCTCGCGGAGAGGAATCACAACAACTGGCTGCGGTGGGCCGACGCGTGGGCGCGAGGCGATTCCCCGCGAGACCTGCGCAGCTGGCAGCAGAAGGACGCGGCGTGCGATATCCACGCGCGCGCCAACTACCTGCAGCGCATCGCGCGCAAGCTGCACTCGGCCCGCTTCGGTGCGCCGAAGGTGGTGAACCTCAAGGCTTTCAGGATGGCGCGGCTATGAATACCGTCCACCTGATCGGAGCCGAAGAGGTCTCGCGAGCCGGCCGCGCGATCGACGGCGCAGCTGACTCGATGCAGCGTACCGCCAGCAGCATCGACAGCGCCGTGGAGCGGTTCGATCGAATCGTCGCCCGCTTCGAGCAAGCGACCGGTGTATTCGGACTGGCGGTAGATCGCTACAACGAGGGACCGCCACCGAACATCGCTGAGGGCCCGCCTCCACCTCCCAAAGATGTCGTGCTGGAAGCCGGCGAGATGGAGCGCCGGTTCACTGCCCGGATGCGCGAACTCTGCGACCTGATCGACGCCGGGACTGCGCTGATCGAATTCGGTCACGAGGAGAACGAGACCGAAGAATGGCGCAACAACCTCGGCGTCGTCGCTACGCGACACACTGGCTTCATCACTGTCAGGATGCGCCTGCGGGTGCTAGCGCCATGAACTCCACTTCCGGCATGCTCTCCCCGCTCGATTCGAGCGCGCGGAGATCTCGACATGTACGCAGTAGCGCTTTTGCTGATGGTGAGTTGGCCGGCGCAGGGCCCGCTGTGGGAGCAGGACAATCTGCCGGTCACTCTCGTGACGACGAAGGCCGAATTTCAAATCAGCGGATTCCCCAACGACAAGGGGATGGCGACGTGCGAGGCGTATGCCGCGCGGGTCGCATCGGGCGACGTGAAGCTGCCCGTAGCTACGCTGATGACCGGAATCGCTCCCGGCTCGAACATCGCCTACACCACCACCGTAGTCGGCTGCCGGAAGTACAAAATCAGCTGATCGATTGGGGGCGGCCATGAAATTCCGCCCCATCCTTTTCTCAGCGCCGATGGTGCAGGCGATTCTCGCCGGCCACAAAACGCAGACGCGCCGCGCTATCACCATCCCCGAGATCGTCCGCGACGAGAGCGGCGCTGACGGAACTTGCATCCAGTGGGTGCAGGATCACGAGGCCGGCCCGACTTGGGCGGCTTTCCTCGCTGACTATCCCGAAGAAGGATCCGTTCCGATCCGCTGCCGCTACGGCGCACCCGGCGACGGCCTGTGGGTGCGCGAGGCCTTCTCCTTCTCGCGCGAGCACTCGCTGGACATCCCTTGGTATTGGGCAGACGGCAACCCCGAGCACGGCGACTGGACGAGGCCGAAGCCCTCTATCCACATGCCCCGGTGGGCCTCCCGGATCTCGCTTGAGGTCACCGCCGTGCGGTGCGAACGCCTGCAGGAGATCAGCCACGACGATGCATGCGCCGAGGGGATCCCCAGCGAGCGCGGCGGCAAGTTCGCCTGCATCGCCCGTTACCGAGCGCTCTGGGAGTCGATCAACGGCGAAGGATCGTGGGACCTCAATCCGTGGGTTTGGGTCGTGGCCTTCAAGCGGCTGGCGTGAGCGATCCACCCCGGTTCTCCCCGTTCAACTACCCCCGGCCTAAGAACGCTCCCCCGTTCCACCTGCGGGCTTGGGAGGGCGAGCAGGACGCGCAGCTGCGCGCTATGCGATTATTGGCTGCAGCCGAGAAACAGGCCCACAGCCAGCCACAGACCCCGGAGCGAGCCATGACCACCCCCAGCACCGCCCGAGACGTTCTCGCGATGGACGGAAAGCACACCTCGCCTTGGATGCAGTGCAAGGAGTGCGAGCGCCTGACCCGGAAGTTCGAAGCTGAGGGGCTGACCACCAGCGATGCGCAGGGCGCCGCCGAAGCGGCTCACATGCGCGAGATGGGCGGGCTCCGCTAGAGCCTGCCCGTCAGTAGCAGGATGATCAGCACCAGCACGATGATCCCGCCGACCCCGCTCGGGTACCACCCGTAGGGATGATTGACCGGGCCGACGCCCGGAGCGCCGAGCACGGCGACCACGAGCACGATCACCAGCAGCAGTACGAGCAGCGACATGGCTGTTCCCCTACCGGCCGAGCAGCGGGTGGTGGACGCCTGCATCGACGTAGCCGCCGAACAGCAGCGAGCACACGAACATCGCGAAGGCGAGCGACAGCCAGCTGATCTTTCCGGCCGGCACGCTGATCGCGCCGAGCAGCGCGAACACCAGCGCCAAGATTAGGAACACGTTCATGGGGTCACCTCGCAGTGCGGTGACCCAGCTTCGCCTATTCCCTCGAGCGCGACCGTTCGCTAGCGAACTCAGTCGGCTTCGAGCATCGCGCGCAGCCGGTGCGCGAGGAACGGACCCCACGATTCGAGATTGAGCGCCGCAAAGAAGTCCGAGTGGCCGATCACCTTCGGCATGCCGGCAGTGTTTCCGCAGTCGATCGACGTAATGGCGGGATCGCGCGTGTCCGGGCCAGCGTGCCCCATTTCCCCCCACTGAGCATCCAGAAGGCCGAGTTCCTGACCGATCTTTGCCACTTCGGTGATGTGATCGCCGGAGTTCCAGTAGCAGTCGATCGCCTTGACGCCGCGCGGTCGCGAGATCTCGCGCGCGAGCGCTCCGTTGATCAGCGCAGCGCCGAGCGCAGGCGCTCCCATCATCATCAGTTCGTAGCAGATGGCCGCGCCGTTCGAGTGGCCCACGAGGAGATCGCCCGACTCGACGTAGGGAAAGATGCAGTCGCGGATGATCGGATTGACCAGCTTCGTTTCGACGCCGGCTATCCAACCGTAGTCGGGCTCGATCGTCTTGAACCCCGCCGCTTGCAGGTACGGAGCCAACAGGCCGACCGAGCCGGGACCTGCCGTGTGGATCCCGTGAATGATGTGCACGCGCATGGTTAGAACCTCTTGGTGAAGTCGATCTCGGCGCCCTTGTCCTTCAGGTCGACCGAGCCGCTGATGGTCAGCGTCGGATCAGCAGGACCGAACGCCTCGTCCATCTCTCTGCGGAAGCGCTCCATGCGCTCCGCGAAATCGGGCGATCCGTCGCCGGGCTGCGGGTGCCACTCGCCGTCGTCAGGCTCCGGTTCGTCGGGATCTGGCGGGCCGAAGGGAGAAGTGCGCACTCGCTATCTCCTAAAGAAAAGCCGGCCGACCCGTGAGAGCCGACCGGCTGGTCGCACCGAACTCTGCTCGCGGTCAGGCGGCAGGCGCGGGCGAAGGCGCCGGCGCAGGCGGAGCGGCCGAGGCGACTGCGGCATTGAGTGCCGTGGTTGCATCGGTAAGCGCCGTGCTCTGCGCGTTGAGGGTGGCCACGACACCTTCGACATCAGCCGGGGCCACACCGTTGCCAGCAGAGATCTGCGTGGCGAGCGTTGAGATCTCGGAAGCTGCCGCCGCGACCGCGACTGCAAGGGCAGCGACGGCAGCGGTGAGCGTGGTGTTGGATGCCTGCAGGTCGGCAAGGGCCTGCTGAGCGGTTACGGACATAGCGAAAATCTCCTCGAGTAACTGACGATCGGAACGGTGACGAAAGTGCGACACGGCTCAGCCGGTCTTGGTCTGCACCGCCGCCGGGACGAGGTACTGCTTCGCGAGCGAGACCGCTTCCGCGAGTACCTGATTCAAGATGTCGGTGTTGATCGCGCTCAGCACCGTTCCACCCGCGAGCCCCTGCAGCGCGGCGGCTTTCGACGCCAGCCACGTGATCGAGGTCTGGATGATCGCGGCCTGCGCCGGGTCGGTGACTGCGCTCGATGACAGCGCGGCTTCGAGAGCCGTGATGCCGTCATTGACGTTGCCCGAATTGATCTGCGCCATCGCGGCGGCGACGTTCGCTACGACCTGCGCCTTCGCAGCCTGTGCAGCTGCGTCGCCAGCGTTGCGGATGATCGAGCCGACGATCAGGTCGGTGCCGAGCTTGATGAAAAGCGGCGTGTTCGCATTCGACATTTCGTTCTCCAAAGTGTGAAGGGTTGGAAGCAGGTCAGCTGTCAGGCCGGCGGCGCCGGCCGGGTAGGGTCCGGTGGCGTCACCTTCGTCATGGTAATCGTCGGCGCGCCTCGCTGTGTGGCTCTCGCGTGCAGCGCGACCGAGGCGGCGATCGCGCTGAAGCCATCGAGGATCATCGCGACGGCCTGATCAGCCGTCACGCCGTAGAGCTTGAAGTCGATGTGGTACTGCGACTGGATGCGCGCAGCGACCTGCACGACCACCGCCGTCAGGATCCCCACGATGATGCGCGAGCGATACCAAGGTAGCGAGTCGGGCGGCGGGGTGCTCACGGAGCCTCCTAGATCCCGGCGATCGTGCGCCAGATCGGATGCTGGAAGTGGGGGAACTCTTTGAACGGGAAGCCGGGGGAGCCCGCCCACTCAAGGCCGACCGCCACACCGATCGCGCCGATTTGCTGCCACAGTGGGTCGCTCGAATCCCACACGCACTTCCCGTTGCGCAGGCCGACGACATCGAAGGCGAGCCCGTAGTTGTGCGCCGACTCGCCCGGCGGGGCATCCGTCACGATGTGGCCGGGAGCGGTGCGGCCCTCAGCGTAGAGCAACGCCTGATCCGGAGTCGCGTCGCGCTGCGTGCAGGTGATGATCACGTCGAGCCCCGCCGACTGGCACGCAGCCACGAAGGCTTCGGCCATCGGCCGGATCTCTTCCCGCAGGTCGTCAATTTTGCGCGACGAACTCATGGGCGGAGCGTACCCGCGTCCCTGCCTATCGGCAAATGGTCTCGGGGTATCGCTGCCCCGTGAGATCCAAGTACTCCGACTGCAGCGACTCGATGTAGTTGCTGAGCCCCTGCCGCGCGCTCTCGTCGGTCGTGTGGCAGCGCACCGCCATCTGATCGCGGATCTCGCGACCGAGGCTGATGCGCGTCCCGATGTTGACATTTTTCTGTAACGTCGCGACCGAAGAGGCGAGCCGCTGCATGTCGTCGGCCCTCGCGTAAGGCGAAGCGACGCCGAACACCACGAGCCAGCCGCATATCCAAGCGATGTGAATGGCCATTCCTAGCACTCCCAAAAATACCGAGATGCGGACGATCTCCTTACGCCGTAGCCCAACGAGCCGAGCGAGGAAGCCAAGCAGTCCGGGTACTTCGATCTCCTGTGTCTCCGCCACCTTCAATTCAACCGCGTGAGGCAAAACTGGCCGTACGCCGCGCGCACGGTGCCGGTGCCGTTGCTGGTCTGCTGAGCCCACTGTACTACCGGGTTCGCGGTGGACGTAATGACGATGAATCCCGACACGTTGAGCATCGCATCGGTGCCCGTCGCGCCTGTGCAGCTGAAGGGCGTGGAGCCATTCAGCGACACCGCGACGTCGGCTGCTGCGTTGTTGCACGCTGCCACGCCCGAGTAGGTCGGCCCGGTCGCTACTCCGCCATCGATCACGATCTGCGCTTTGACGCCGCCGGTCGCGTTCGTGAATGTCCACTCAAGGTGCGCATCGATTCGATACGCGCCAGCAGGCACGTTCACCAGTTCGAGGTCGGAGTCGTCCGCGAAGGTCGTTGAGCTCGTCACCGTCACCGTCGAGGTGGGCTGAATGCAGTACTGCGCACCGACGCCGATAGCGCTCGCATTCGTCGCGGTCGCTCCCGTCTTCGCTACCGCCTTTGAATCCGCCCACACGGCCTGCGAACTGCTGCCCGCCGAGGTGAGAGCCTGACCGGAGTTGCCCGCATTCGCGTTCATCTGCACAGCGCCGACGACGTTGATTCCGCCGGTCGGCAAAAGCGATAGGGGCGTGTGCGTGCCGGCGACTGTCTGCACGAACTGGAAATTGCCAGCCGCTCCATCGGTGCCGACTTTCCAAGTGAACCCGGTCGGGTCGTTGTACTGAACGAACGGTCCCGTAGAAGGGTGAGTCAGCGTGAGCGCCGCCGTGCTGTCGGTCCATGTGAACCGCGACGAGCCGCCGAAGCTGCCCGAGTTGTTGTACTGCACCTGCGTGTTCGAGCCGCCCGGCGAGCCGCCACCGCCTCCGCAGGATGCCCATGTAGCAGCTGAGCCCGTTCCGCCCGAGGTCAAACAGTTGGTCGCGGTGCCGACCGATCCGTTCAGGTTCACTTCGCCGTTAGAGGTGATCCCGAGTACGTGGCTACCGGACGCCTCAAGCGATGCGTCGGTGATGTTGCGCGATCCGGTGTTGCCGGTGATCAGAAGCCCGACACCTCCGTAGCTCCCGCCTCCGTTGAGGATGCCGAGCTTGAATACACCGCTGGTCGAGGAGAACAGCCACGGCGCGCCGGCCGTATCGTTCAATTCGAAGGCGGGATTTACCGGGCCGGTCACTTGGAAGGCGGTATTGAATCCGCCGCCAGTTCCGGTGAGCGTTAGCAGCTGCGCGGTGTGGTCCCACGTGAAGTTCGCATCTCCGGCGAAGCTGCCGGAGAGGTTGTACTGCACGTTGGTCGAGGAGCCGCCGGGCGATCCGCCGCCACCGCCTGCGCTCGCGCACGCGCCATCGCCTCGCAGGAACGTCGAGCTAGAACAGCTGCCCGACCACAGCGCGAGGATGTCCGCGCTCGTCGCGGCCGTCGTCACGTAGGTCGCTGTCGAGCCCTTCAGGACTCCGTTCGCCGGCTTGAACAAGCTGTACGTCTGCGCCTGCGCGATCGACGCGCAGAGAGCGAGAGCCAGCGCCGCGAGGATCTTTTTCATGCCTGCACCCACTTCGTAAGGCCTGTCGAATACTGGATCGTGAACGACTGGTTCGTCACCAGCGAGATATCGGTCGGAACTTGGATTCGATTCGCGGTCGTGCTTCCGGCGTTGAGCGAATCGAGCGTGAAGTTATTCGCGCCCGTCACCACGAAGGTGAGCCGCTGCCCATCTCTCTGCGCGACGATACCGGTCCAGTCGGAAGCGCCTGCGGTGGTATCGACGGCGAGCACGTAGTCGGAAGGGCCGGGGAGCACGACGTTGTTGTGCGCACCTGCGGTTGGGGTGACGGTAGCGAACAACGGCTTGCTCGAAATCCACCCCGCGCCTCCCGTGTCCGGATCAGTGACGTTCGCGGCCGTCGATGATGTCCACGTCGCGGTGGCATCTGCGGCCTGCTGCAGCACCGCGCCCTGCGCGTAGCCGCTCATCGCAGTCTGCAACGTCGCGTCGTAGAGCGGAAGCTGACCAGCGCCCAGAAATGCGACCCACGACGAGAGCAGGTAGAGGATTCCGTTCATGTCCACGCCGAAGGGCGGCACGCCGCCCGATAGCGGGTCGGTCATGTTGAGCGGAGGGAATCCATCGAACAGCGAAGCCGCGCCGGGCGTGACTCCGGTCTGCGTCGGTGCGGGGAACGGAGACGTCTTCCCTCCGGGGACCGGAGCGGCAGGAGTGCACACCGTCGCGTTCTTGGCGAAGGCTTCGACGATGCGCGGGGGAGTGGGTTGTCCTGACATGGCTTAGTGTCCTAGTGCGATCCAGAAGCCGCCCGCGAGCGTGCCGACGTGGCCGTCCACCGCATCGAACACGACGGACATACCGGTCTTGCTCGGCGCGGGCGTCGAGCACATAAAGCCGGTGCCGGCCGAGGAGAACGACGAGCGAAAAGTCCAGCCGCCGCCCGCGAGTGGCGGTGCGGTCGGGAACGGGATCGGGAAGGTGATCGGCACGTTCGACGGCGTGCCGCCCGCCTGCTGCGCATAGCCGAACTGGATGATGTACCCGTTCGGAAAGATCAGCGCGGTTCCGTTGGAGTTCGAGACGACCGAGCCTGCCGCCAGCTGCAGCAGGAAGTTGGCCAGCGAGATCTTGCGCGCGTAGCCATCGGCCGCAGCGTTCTGCACGAAGACGGCTCCGACCGCTGGGACCTCGAGCGCCGTGTTGGAGTTGAGGTAGTGGGCAA
>Ga0209060_10000719_pt1 | contig 49512 bp, 42 predicted proteins | sample Coa_R1_8_FD_187155 | JGI IMG/M metagenome (GOLD analysis project Ga0209060, IMG submission 187155) | Surface soil microbial communities from Centralia Pennsylvania, which are recovering from an underground coalmine fire - Coalmine... | ecosystem: Environmental > Terrestrial > Soil >...
CGACAGAGTATCTTCGAGCGAGGTCTTGCGCGCCTGCTGATGCGAAAACTCCGTGCGCAGTGTGTCAATCTGCGCGCGCAGCTCCGCCGCGGCGTTTTTACGAGCCCCCAGCTCCTCTTCCGTCCTCGTTCGCTCCCCGCGCACGGCTTCAATTTCCAACTGGCGTTGCGCCATCGTCTCCGAAAGCTCCCGGCGTGCCTTGGCCAGCCGCTGCACCTCGGTTGCCGCCGCTTCTTCCTCTTTCGCCGCGCGTGTCCGCTCGCGCTCCACGCCCGCCAGGTATTCTTCGATCTGCGCCAGCTGGTTTTGCAGCGTGGATGTTTCGCCCATCAGCCGCAGCACGGCGATGCGCCCGTCCTCGATCGACCTTTCCTGCTGCGCCACCCGCGCTTGTAGCGCGTCGCGCGTCTGGTTCTTCTCCACCATGCGCCCGCGTGCGCTCGTGATCTGCCCGTCGAGTTCCGCCGCGGCGCCCGCGTGCTTGTCTCGCTCGCTGGCCAGCACGCCCGAACGCCCTTCCAGTTCCTGCGCTTCACGGTCGCTCTGCGCAATCCGCTCTTCGATCGCCCCCGTCTCGCGCACCTGCGCTTCCAGTCGCCCCCGCGTGCGCTCCGCTTCCACCTGAAACGCCGCCAGCTCTGCCCGGAGTGCCGTGAGTTTCGCTTCCGTCTCGTAGCAGGAAGTTTGCAGCCGCTCGCGTTCCTGCTCGTTCGCCGTGACGTCTTCCGCTATGGTCCGCAGCTCGCTCGAAGCCAGGTTCAGGTCAAGCGCCGCCTTTGCCGCTTCGCGCTCCAGTTGCCGGAATTTTGCCGCCAGCACCAGCCGCAGCTTGGCATCCATTTCGGCCTTCATTTCGCCGTAACGCCGCGTTTTCGATGCCTGACGCTTCAGCGAATTCAACTGCCGCCCGACCTCTTCCAGAATGTCGAACACCCGCGCCAGGTTCTGTTTGGCGCTTTCCAGCTTCGCTTCCGCCAGACGCTTGCGCGTCTTGAATTTGCTGATTCCCGCCGCCTCTTCGATAATCGACCGCCGGTCCTGCGGCCGCGAGCTCAAAATCTGTCCGATGCGCCCTTGTTCGATGATGGCGTAGCTTTCCGGGCCCAGCCCCGTTCCCATGAACAGGTCCTGAATGTCGCGCAGCCGCGACAGATGCCCGTCGATCAGGTAATCGCTTTCCCCCGACCGGTACAACCGCCGCGTGATCGTGATTTCTGCCGGCTGCTCCGGCCCATGCTGCGGGTCGTGCAGCGTCATCGTAACCGCTGCCATCCCCGTCGATTTGCGGTCCCGCGTCCCGGCAAAAATCACATCTTCCATCCGCGCCCCGCGCAGGCTTTTGGCCGACTGCTCACCCAGCACCCAGCTGATGGCGTCGCTCAAGTTCGATTTGCCGCAACCGTTCGGACCAACGATGGCCGCAATCCCACCGCCGTTGAACCGGAGTTCGGTGCGATCGCAAAACGATTTGAAACCCTGCAGCTCCAGCCGCTTTAGCCTAAGCAAGCTCTACCTCCACCCACCGGATTAGAGACGTTAGTCCGTTGCATTGTGACCATACTAAGCGCGAACACGATAAAAGTAAAGCACATTCCACCGTAGGGGATGGGCCTCCGCGATCCCATACACTATATGTTGTAGTGCACTTCCAACTTCAACAATGCAGCCCCCAATGTCTTCCCCTGCGGGTCGATCCTCAACGAAACCGTTCCTCCACCGCCAAGCGCCTCGTGTAAAAGGAAATTCAGCGCACCCAGGTTCGGTAGCTCGAAGCGCTCGACCTTTCCTTTCACGATCTCGCCAAAGAACGCCTTCACCCGTTCCGCTGTTAATTCTTTTAGCAGCAATGGATAATCCTTTGAATCATAAACAATCACCCCAATATTGCTGGTATCCCCTTTATCGCCCGACCGGGTATGCGCGATTTTCCAGAGCGGTACCTTCATCCCAAGACCTCAATCGACGATTTGATTTCTTCTCGCGGCACCAGCGCCGGCCAGTATGAAACGATTTCCCGCACCGGCGGGCGTCCGTCGCCGTAGCCGGTCGCGCCCGGAGGGCCGCTCAAGACCAATGGAATCAACTCACGGGTGAAGCGATCGACGGCCTTTCGGTTTTCGCTACGAACTCCAATGCGTAGTTGTACCTCCGGCGGGTCGGAGGGCGCCGCAAGGTGCGCGTGGCAAGCGTTCGCGCCGAAAAACTCCGTATGAATCTCGTCGAACGATAAGCCCAGCGTCTCCAAACGGTTGCGGACGATCCGGTCGGCCGCCTGCGCCTTTTGGAGCGCCTGCGGCCAACTGAATACCAATGTTCCGATCGCCTTCCATCCATTGGCGTAACTGATGGAAAGCTTGAGGTTTGTTGGACGCTCGCGGCCTTCGATACCGGACACCCGAACCCGGTCAGGTCCAACATCCTCCAAGTGAATGGTGGTGAAATCCGCGATGCAATCCGGAGCGATGAAGTTCTTCGGATCACCGAGTTCGTAGAGCAGCTGCTCTTTCACTACGTCGGAATGGACGCGGCCACCGGTCCCGGAGTGCTTGGTGACGACGAAAGTGCCGTCGGGCTCGGCTTCTACGATCGGGTATCCGATGTTGGCTAGATCGGGAATGTTCTGCCAGTCGACCTGGCAGTTGCCGCCTGTGGCCTGCGTGCCGCATTCGATGATGTGTCCCGCCACGCTGCCGGCCGCCAGCCGGTTCCAATCGTCCGCCCCCCAGCCGAATTCGTGGATCATGGGGGCCAGCGCAAGTGCCGGGTCGGCCGCGCGGCCCGCCAGGATCACGTGCGCACCCGTGGCCAGAGCTTCAGCCAGCGGAAACGCGCCGGTATAGGCATTCGCGCTCTGAATACGTTCGCGAATCGTTTTGAGCTGTGCTCCCGTATCGAGATTTCGCATCTCGTAACCTTTCGCGAGAAACTCATCGATCCGGTGGAGCACGTCGTCCCCAAGCACCATCGCGACTCTGATGCCTGGTGCAACTTTGCGCACGGCTTCTGCGCAGGCGATCGGATTCACGCCGCCGGCGTTGGCAATAACGCGGATGTTGCGCTCGAGAATGCGTTTCGCGATGCGGCTGATGAGCGGGGGGAAATCACGTGCGTAGCCGAGATTGGGATCGGTCTGGCGCTGCTTCTGCAGAATCGACATGGTGACTTCGGCCAGATAGTCGAGAGTCAGGTAGTCGATGGGGCCCTGCTCGATCAGGCGAACGGGTGCCTCGAGCCAATCGCCCCAGAAGCCTTGGCCATTGGCAATGCGAATCATAGGAAAACTAATTCACCGCAGAGACGCAGAGGCGCAGAGATCACAACGTCTCCAACGCTAAAGGCTGGCTGCGCGGCCTCTGCAGGCACACTTCTAATGCAAGAGACAGCACGTCGCGGGATTCCAACGGGTCAATCAGTGCGTCTACGTGGCCTCGGGCCGCGGCGTAGCGGGAATCGAGCCAGCGTTCGTAGTCGGCGCGGGTTTTCTCGATGGACTGTTGCAGGTCCTCGGGGAGAGAGGCGCCCGCGGATTTCATTTTTTCGAGTTCGACGGAAAAAAGCGCCTGCACCGCGGAATCGCCTTCCATCACGCCGATACGAGCAGTGGGCCAGCTAAAAGTGAAATTAGGATCGAAGCCCTGGCCCGCCATGGCATAGTAGCCGGCGCCGCTCGCGTGGTTAATGGTCAGTATGATTTTGGGAACCGTGGTGGTCGCCATCGTTTCCACCATCTCGGCTCCGGCGCGAATGATACCCTCCTTCTCTGCATCGGCACCGACCATGAAACCGGAAACGTCTTGCAGATAGATGATGGGCAGGCCCGCGCGTTCTGCGTTTTCGACGAAGTAGGCAACCTTACGCGCTGAAGCCGTATAGACTATCCCGCCAATGCGTGGGCCGGCTTCCGACTTCAGAAACCCCCGCCGGTTGGCAATGAGTGCAACGGGTCGCCCGTTCAGCTTCGCGTTGGCGCAAATCATTTCGGGCGCATAGGCCGGCTGGAATTCGCGGTAATCGTCGGCATCGAAGATACGGAAGATGATTTCTTCCATTTCGTAGGGGAGGCGGTGGTCGGCTGGGAGCGCTTCGTAGAGTTGCTCGGGCGACCGTGCGGGCGGCGTTCCTTTGGGCGGCGCGGCTGGCTCGGGCAGCCGCCGGAAATGCTCCCGCAGCATTTGGAGACACTCCGCATCGTCCTTAGCCATAAAATGTGCAACGCCGCTCGATTCGGTATGGAGCTTCGCGCCGCCCAGCGATTCCGAATCGATCACCTGGCCGGTAGCTCCTTTGACGAGATTCGGACCGCCCAAGCCCATAAAGCTCGTCCTTTCGACCATGATCAAGATGTCGCTAAGCGCGGGAAGATAGGCGCCGCCGGCGATGCAAGGTCCCATCACGGCGGCAAATTGCGGCACCCGGAGCTTGCGCCGCATAAGGGAATTATACAGAAAGATGCGGCCTGCGCCATACTGCCCGGGAAAAATGCCGTCCTGGTAGGGCAGGTTGACCCCGGCGGAATCGACCAAATAAACGATCGGCGTGCGATTGCGCATGGCGATTTCCTGCGCTCGCAGAATCTTGGTAATGGTTTCGGGCCACCACGACCCCGCTTTGACGGTGGCGTCATTCGCCACAATCACCGCCGGACGGCCCTCGATTTTTCCGATCCCGGTGACGACCCCCGCTGCCGGCGCCTGCCCCTCGTATTGGTCGTAAGCGATGAGTAATCCGATTTCGAGGAAGCGCGCGCCTGGGTCGAGGAGTTGGGCGATGCGTTCCCGCGCCGTGAGCTTACCCGCCTTGTGCTGCCGCTCGATCTTCGACTTCCCGCCGCCTGCCCGTAGCCGTTCTTCGAGCTTGTGAAGCTGCTCGACGAGATGCCGCATGTGCGCGGCGCGGGCGAGGGGGGTGGGAGCCGAGGGCGGAGGGGGCATAGAGATATTGTTTCATGGGGACTAGCAACGGGGCTTCGTATCAGCCTGGTCTATGTCCTTTCGGCAAATCCTTGGATGCCGGCGGCGATAACCCGGACATTTGCTGAGTAACCATGCCGGTTGAGAAGTTCTTGGATCGCGCAAGCATCAAGGGAGGCGTCGCTACCCGTTCCTCGAATCACCTGCGTGACGATGTCCCGCGCGAATGGAACGCGGATGCGTGACTTTCCTCGCGATTCAAACTTCAGGCGTCAGATGGGTCCGTAATCATGAGGCGGAATTCCTGCTCGCATTGCCACTTTGGGTGCTTGAAACGGCTGGCACAGGAAATAAGCGCAATTGCTACCTCCTTCATCCAGAAAAGTTCGTGATCTTCGCTCCGTAAATTCAGGGTAACTTCCAAAGCAAAGGCGTGCTCTAGGGTCGCTTCGATCATCTGTTCTTGCGCCGCTCGGTCATAAAGAACCCGAAAGATCGCGTACTTCTTCCCGTTCTTCGCACCTGACAACAGCTTCTCGTAATTGAAAGCGATTGCGCAGCCTCGTCCTTCGCAAGCATAGTTTCTCCACATGTAATCCTGCTCCCCAGCGGAGCAGAAGCATGCCACATACATCGTCCATGACTCGTTTAGTCCGAAGAGGCTTCTGTAATGGGAGACTTCCTTCGCGAATCTTTGGCCCACGCGGTCCCGATTTCTCGCCGAAACGGATTTTATAACCTCGAGCGCATAGGTACCTTCTTGAGGATCGTTCAGGTCTCTAATGTCCGTGCACCAAATCTCGCCGGATTCGATGATCCCGAAGAAGCCATTTGGGCAGGTGTAATGTAGCAGTAGTTTATGATGATCAGCCGAGTCAAAGTCATCCCATATGAGATTTTGTTTTCTAAGCAGTTGCGTTCGGAGAAATCGATGGTCCATCGCTTTAGGCTTAACACTCCGGCAAACGGATTTGCCGGGTGGCCCCTTAGCTCCATGCCGTTGACGGCATAATGCCGTCCATGACATACTAAAACCGGTGGCCTGGGAAGTCGAGTTCTCTGACGAATTCGGCGAGTGGTGGGATAGATTGAACGCCGCCGAGCAGATGAGCGTGGATTTTACTGTCAGCCTTCTGCAAGCCGCCGGTCCGACGTTGCGCATGCCACATTCGTCGGGCGTGGAGAGTTCCCGCCATGCACACATGCGTGAGTTGCGGATACAGCACGAGGGAAAACCGTACCGCGTTCTATATGCTTTTGATCCACGACGGACAGCGATCCTGCTGATAGGCGGCGATAAAACAGGCAACGATCGTTGGTATGAGGAGTATGTGCCGAAGGCGGACACAATTTACGATCGACACATTCGGCAGTTGGAGAGTGAGTAGAATCATGGCGCGAAACTTTAAAGAACTGCAGGCAAAAATGGACCCGGCAAGCCGCGCGGAGAACAAACGGCTTGTGCAAGGAGAGTTACATCGTATGGCCCTTGATGAACTCCGCAGCGCCCGGCAACTAACGCAGGCTGATTTGGCCGAGATGCTGGACGTGCCGCAAAGCTCGATCTCCCGCATCGAACAGCGCGCGGATATGTATCTAAGCACGTTGCGGAATTATATTCAGGCGATGGGGGGCGAACTTCGCATTCAGGCGGTGTTTGCGGACGGGGGTACGGTTGTGGTCGACCGGTTTGGTGATTACAATTGGCGGCCATATGAGATTGAAGTAGTAGCAGAGGGCAAAGGCTTGTTCCGGTTGTGTGCCCATCCCTTGCAGCCGGATGGGGCTCAGTACGCGACCAAGCCACTCAAATCCCCAGGGTTGCTAAAAACGATGAAAGCACTGCGCCTTTTGGATGATCACATTGCGGACGTCAAATCCAGGCTGGAGCGAACCGGAGGCAGCGTCACAATTGGAGGCAGCCGCTCCCCGATTCAACGAGTGTTCAGCGTGTCTGATTTGGTAGCCGCTGGGTTTGAAGAGGCAATCGCCGAATAGGTTCTATATCGCTGAACCTCCTGCCATCAGTTGCACCTTCCGTTCGGTCGAACGATACCTCCGTTTGTTCGAAACGTTCGCTTCCCTCCCGCCACTATTGTGAGATAGTGTCCGTCCAGGAGTTTGATATGAAACGGATTGTTCCACTTGCTGTGGCGCTCTCCGGTGGCGCGCTGATGCTGTCCCAGCAGAAGCCCGCGCGACCGGTGTCGCTTGCGCAGTCGATTCAAGAGTTGCACAAGGTGAATGCCGTCCCACCGTCCGTCAGCACGGCAATCGTGAACGCGCAGGCGCAGGTGCTGAGGCAACAGAGCATCGTCCTGCAGGCGGCGCAGCAGGCCAAGGCGAATCCGGCGGCGGAGCCCCAGGTGCTGGACGAGCAGAAGAAGCTCGAAGAAGCTCAAAAAGCGGTTCAAGTTGTGGCGCAACAGGCGGCGGCCACACCGGCACGGGTCCAAGTCGTTAGCGCCGATCAACGGCAACATCTCACTGATCTCGTTGGCGGTTTCTACCAGGAAGTAAGGACCGCGGCGGCATCGGCTTCGGCCTGGGAGACAGGGCTGATCATCGCCGGCATTCTCTTCGGCCTCACAGGCACCATCCTCTCGGTATTCAGCTGGAACAAGGTCGCGGCCGTGGCCTCGGCGCTGGTCGTGGTTGCGGGCGGCGTGCCCAAGGTCTTTCCCGTTCACCAGCGCGCTGTTTATTACCGGACGCTCACTAATCAGAGCTACTCGCTGTTGGGTGCCTTGCAGATTCCCTACCAAATGACAGGTGCCGAGTATGACGACGGCGTCGCGCGCCTCCAGGTGCTAGAGGACTACCGCGCCACCAAGTATCCGGAAGCCGCCGACGTGGACAGCGCCACCGAGAGCCTGTTCAACGATCTCAACGCGGCGAAGACGGCCCAGGTGGAGAAGCACTGACGGCTGTCATTTGTTGTCTCTGAGCCCCGCCTTGCCTGTGGCGCGCGCAGTGCCGGCCGCCTATCCGCCCTGTGATTTCCAATTTCAGATTCGATAACCTGAGAGGGATCCCATGCCTTCTCTCGATGTACGGTCGCGCGCCCACACACCCATTCCTCAGATCTCGGAAGGCGCGCAGCGCGATGTCGACCGCTACCGCGACGTCTTCCTCCGCGCAGATCCGTTCCGTCATGTGGTCATCGAGAATTTTTTCGATCCGGCCTTCGCCGAAAGACTGTTGGTGGATTTCCCCTCATTCGACACACGGCTGGCTAAAAACGAAATGGGTGGCGTGGGCGGCAAAGCCGTGCAGATGAACATTCGCACCATTAGCCCGGTCTACGAGGAACTGTACGCCGTGATCGGCGCCAGGCCGTTCCTGGATTTCATAAGCCGCCTGTCGGGCATTCCCGACCTTATCCTCGACCCCAAAATGTACGGCGGCGGAACGCATGACAACCAGCACGGCCAGGAGCTGGATGCGCACGTGGATTTCAATTACGATGAGGGCCGCCAGTTGCACCGGCGCCTCAATCTCATCGTCTACATGAACAAGGAGTGGCGGACGGAATGGGGCGGGGCACTGGAGATCCATTCCAATCCCCGGGATCCGTACACGAATCAGATCCGCGCCTATGATCCGCTGTTCAACCGCTGTGTCATGTTCGAAACCAATGAGTACTCCTGGCACGGCTTTCCGAAAATTGATCTGCCGGAAGGCAAGCGGCATCTCTCCCGCAAATCCATCTCGATCTATCTGTACACGAAAGACCGGCCGGCAACGGAGATCGCGCCCATGCACGGGACGTTCTACGTGCAGCGGCCGGTGCCCGCCCACATGGTGGCCGGCCATACGCTGACCGAAGGGGATGTGGACGCGCTGCGCCGGCTGCTGACGCGCCGCGACGGGTGGATCGAGTCTTACCAGAACCTGGAGCTCGAAAAGAACCGTGAACTGGCCGAACGCGCGGCATACATCGAGGAGATCACCCGCCGCATCCGTGCACCACTAACCGGCTACATACTGCAAGAGGGGGCGGCCAAGGGCCTGTTCGCGGATGGCTGGGTAGCTTCCGACGCCGAGGTCGTGGTCCGTGCTCTGTTGCCGGTTTCCGAATTGATCCTGCGCGGCTGGCGGCCGGACAATTCCCCGCGCGGCCGCGTGCGTGTGTCGATCGGAGAATGGCCTCCCGCCGAGATGGAGACTGCCTCTGGAATGTTCGAGGTCCGCGTACCGTTGCAACCCTCGCTGCACGACACCTTTCCGGTGCGGTTAAGCTTCATTAGCGACCAGAAGCCGGCGAGTCCCGATGGCCGCGACTTGGCCTTCGTGCTCGCGGAAATTCGCGCCAGGCACTTCGGTTATCCCGTCCCCTAAATCCGAAGGCTTTCCAACCATCGCGATTTGTTCGGCTTACGTGAACCGCGCTCCCTCGTCTGGGCGCGGGCAGCCGCAACTGCTTCTCAACGTGACCAATCTGTTACTGCTACGTCTATCTGCAGTGGGTAGAAGAGGATCGCGATAAACTCGGAGGTAATGCTCCACGACGCAGCCGGCGCGGCCAACGCGCGGGCTGCCGCCAAGCTGGATGAAGCCGCCGTTATTCGGGCGGTGCAGCGCGGCGATCAGGACGCGTTTGAGCGTCTGGTCCGCGCCTACGATCAAAGTGTGTTACGGCTGGCCATGAATCTGTTGCGGTCGCCGGAGGATGCTCGCGACGTCTATCAGGAAGCCTTCTTGCGGGTCTACCGGAACATCGACACCTTCCGGTTTGATTGCAGCTTTCATACGTGGTTGTACCGGATCGTGACGAACATTTGTCTGGACCATCTGCGCAAACGGAAAGTCCGCCGCGAGGAAGCCGCCATCGTGGACACGGCGGACGGTCCTGTCGACCGCATGGATAGCTTCGAAGAAGAAGGCGCGCATGCCGATCCCGAGCGCCGCTTGTGGAACAGCGAGCTCTCCAGCCGCATACAAACCGCGCTGGGCGATCTGACTCCGCGCGAGCGCATGGTTTTTGAGCTGCGCCATTACCAGGGGATGCGCCTGCGCGCCATTGGGGACATGTTGGGAACCAGCGAAGAGGCGGCAAAGAACTGCCTCTTTCGCGCCACGCAGAAAATGCGGGCCGTTTTAGGAGATTTGCTATGAATTGCGATGCCGTAACCAAGTCGCTTCCGCTTTATTATTACGGCGAACTGCCGGCCGAGACCGAGGAGGGTGTGGAAGAACACGTCGCGTCATGCGACACGTGCCGAGCCGGACTGGAGCGCCAGCGGTTGCTCGCGGTCGCGCTCGACCGCCACGCCGTCGAGGCTCCCGCGGGTCTGCTGGCCGAATGCCGGCACGAGCTCTCTCGTGCTATTTATCGCGAAGAGGCTCGCCCGGCTCACACGGCGTCTGATCCCTGGAGTTTGTTCCGCGACGCTTTTCGCTCCCTGTGGCATCCCGGCATCCGCTTTGTGCAGCCCGCCGGCGCGGTGGCCTTGCTGGCCATCGGCTTCTTCTCCGCGCGTTTCGTGCCTGGTTCTCTGCCCGGCATCGGCAGAGCGGATCTCACGCCCGACTCCATCGTCTCCAGTATTCGCTCCGTGCAGCCCGATCATACGGGCCGCGTGCAGATTTCCCTTGATGAAACGCGCCGCCGGATTGTTTCCGGGCGCCTCGACGACGAGAATATCCGCAAACTGCTGATGGCGGCTGCTCGCGAGCAGGATAATCCCGGAGTGCGTGTGGAATCCGTTGGCCTGCTGAAAGATCAGTGCACCTCCGCCGACACGCGTGGCGTGTTGCTCGAAGCCGTTCTGCACGATCCCAACCCCGGAGTCCGGCTGAAGGCGCTTGAAGGCCTCAAAAGTTTTGCCACCGATCCGGATGTGCGGCATACGTTATCGCAGGTGCTGCTCAAGGATCAGAATGCCGGCGTTCGCATTCAGGTCATCGATCTCCTGATTACCCGCCAGGATCCGGCCACCATCGGAGTTCTGCAAACGCTCATAGGAAAAGAAGACAACGGCTACGTGCGCATGCGCTGCCAGAACGCCCTGCGCGACATGAACGCATCCATCGGCACATTTTAGGACGGGTTTCGGAAGAATGAACAAGCGCATTCCATTAGGACTGGTCGCCATGCTGGCCTCGGCGGTTTATGCCGGCGAGCCTGGCCTGCGCCGCGACGGTCCCTACTGGGTTGAGGTCGGCAAAGGCTCAGAGCCCGTTGCGCTTCATGGGAATATCCGCATCACCACGACTGGCGCCGTGACCATACGCGGCATAGCAAACATCGGTGAGCTCTCCTACGAAATCGTCAAGCGCGCCAAAGCCTCGAATGAATCTGATGCCCTGCGGATGCTGCGAGCCTATCGCGTCAAGGTTTCCCGGCAGGGTCAATGGACTTATCTGGTGGTGCAAGGCGGCACGGAACTGGCCGATCTCAAACTCACCGCGCCCGAGGATGCAGGCGAAGTCGTGATTGAAACGCGCGCCGGCGCCGTGGATGCTGCGCAATTCAAGGGTCCGGTGAAAGTGGAATCCGGCGGCGGCCGCTTGTTTCTCGACCAGATAGGCAGTGATGTCACGGCAAGAACTGCCGCGGGCGAGATCGTGCTCGGCAAAATCGGCGGCGATTGCCGCTGCGTGTCCGGTGCCGGCGTCATCCAGGCGGATAATATTCACGGCGAGGCCTTCCTGGAAACAGGTGCCGGCGATATCAAAGTGCAGCGCGTGGACGGGCCTCTTCGCTGCAATACCAACGGCGGCGGTATCCACGTGGCCCAGGCCGGCAGCGTCGTGATTGCCGACACCGCGGGCGGTGTCATCGATGTCGGTTACGCCAAGGGGATGGTGACCGCGAATAACGCATCGGGCGGGCCCATTCAAGTCGGTTCTGCGATGGGCGCGAAGTGCGAGAGCGCGGGCGGCACCATGTGGCTGACCAGCACCGGCGGCAGCCTCAACGCTTCCACCGCCATCGGCAGCATCATCGCACGATTCCAGAGCCAGCCTGCCACAGATTCTTTCCTGAGCACCAACGCCGGAGACATTACCCTTTGGATTCCGTCCAATTTAAAGGTCACGATCCGAGCGCGAAACGCGAGTTATGGCGGGCCAAAGCGTATTGTTTCGGATTTTTCGGACATTCCGGTAAAAGCCGTCGGATTCGCGACCATTGCGGAAGGTGCGCTGAATGGCGGCGGGCCGCTGGTACGCATTGCAGGAACCGGCGGTATGATCTATCTCCGCCGGGAGCAGAAGTAACGATATTGTTGGAAACAATCCGGCGAACCTGCCGGAGAGTAGAGGAACTGGTTATGGCAAGTCGAATTTTGATTCTGGGGATTTGCGTTGCCGCAGTAGCGGCTCAATCGATGCTGGCCGAGCCGCCGGGCGAAACTCGCCCCCGCACCGCCGGCAGTCACGTCGTGGTCACGCGCGGCTCCAGTTACCTCGGTGTTGCGGTGGTGGAGATCACGGCAGATCGCGCCAAGGAACTGCATCTGAAAGACGAGCGCGGTGTTGAAGTCACCTGCGTGGACGCCGACAGTCCTGCCGCCAAAGCCGGCTTGAGGCCCGGCGATGTAGTCCTTGAATACAACGGCGAACGCGTCGAAGGCGGCGAACAATTCATTCGCCTGGTGCGCGAAACACCCCCCGGCCGGACGGCCAAATTGAACGTCTGGAGAAATGGCGCGAGCCAGGTTCTGGCTGCTACGATCGTCCAGCGCCAGCCCAATGTCCTGGCCTTCAATTTTGACAGTCCTGACGTGATGGCCATGCCCTCGGCGCCCGAAACTCTCGTCGTGCCTTCGGTTCCCGCCATGCCCGACATGCCGCGCACCTGGATGAGCTGGCGCAGTCCCGTGCTGGGAATCGAGAGCGAAGCGCTCAACACCCAGCTTGCGGAGTTCTTCGGGGTCAAGGAAGGCGTACTGGTGCGCTCGGTTTCTGCAAATTCCGTTGCCGAGAAGTCCGGGTTCAAGGCGGGTGACGTCATTGTGAAGGTCGACGGGCAGGCTGTCTCCACTCCCAAGGAAGTCTCCAGTATTCTGCAATCGGCCAAAGCTAAAAAGACTCTCCAAATCGCAGTAATTCGACATCAAAAAGAAATTTTATTGAACGTTACTTTGCAGGAAAATTCAAGCTGGCCTGCGTTGGGATCGCAGGAAACTTTGTGAGAGAGGGCAGGGTTGAAGGTGGCGCGAACCTAGCGACCTGCTTAGTGCTGCATCATCAAACGGAGATCTTTTAAGCTGACCCGTTTTTCTGGATCAATTGGGAAATTGTCGGAAATTACTTCGATTTTCGAGTGATAATACGCGAGCAATTCAGTTTCATCGAATTCAATTGCGCGCGCATATTGCCGGATATAACTGGTGTTGTAAATTCCACCTGGAAGCTTCTTGAATTCGCCTTCCTCAATCGCCTGCAGCGCTCGGACACTGATTTTCGTGCTTTGAGATATCTGCTCGAGGGTTAACCCCCGGTTATGACGGATCGAAGCTAGCCCTAGCACGCTGTTGTCGTGACCCACCGTCGTGTTCCTCCTCGTGGTCGCTACCTAACTCATCGGATCTAACGCAAAAAGGTTTAGACCTTAGCTCAAAAATCAGCGCCACGGAGCCTACGTGTTAAAAACAGTTCGAGTGTAGCATAGGTATACTCTCTGATACACTCTTGTCAAATGTTAGTATCGCGGAGACGCTTTGTCTCTCTCGCTGCTTCCGCAACCGCTCTGGCAGCCCTCCCCGACGCTTCCCGGGCTGCTCGCCCGCGCCCGAAGCTCGTAGTGCTTTTGGCTGCCGAACAATTTCGATCAGATTATCTGGATTTATTCGGTAATTTCCTATCCACCGGCGGATTCCGCCGCATGATGGAAGATGGAGCTTATTTTCCGGAATGCCAGATGGCCGCAAGTACCTTTACTTCTGGTGGTTTAGCGACGGTTTCAACCGGCGCCTACCCGCAGATGCACGGTATCGTGGCCGACTCCTGGTACGACCGCGCCGCTCGAAAACCCATTCCCGCCGCCTCCGACGCCCTCCAGGCAACCACTTTGGCCGAACAGATTTCCGCCGCCGATTCTAATAACCGGATTTTTGCCGTTGCGCTGGATTCGCGCAATGCCGCCCTGCTCGGTGGTCCGAACGCCGAATTGTTCCATCGCGACGCCACCGGTCGCTTCATGGCTCGAGGCAAATCCGAGAACGCTGACTGGCTGGCCAATTTTAACGAGTCCAGCTCACCGGAAAAGCTCCGCAATGCTACGTGGTTCGCCCTGGGTAAAAAGGAAGGCACGCCCCCTCTCCGCACGCTCACTTACGACGAAGCCCATCCCGACGACTTCCTGGCCCTCTACTGGTCCTCCCCGTTCGGGCAGAAGGCTCAGATGGACATGGTGCAGCAGGTCATCACCCAGCAGAAGCTGGGATCCGGCCCTGGAGTGGATTTTCTCGCCGTGGCTCTCGGTTCGCTTGCTCTGCTTGGTTATGAGGTCGGAGCCGGTTCACCTCTGATGCGTGAGTTGGTTCTCCATCTGGATCAGGAGATTCAATCGCTATTAACCTTTCTTGACAAGGGGTTAGGGCCAAAAAACTATACCGTTGCATTCACCGGCGCCCACGGCGCAACCCGCGATCCCGACGGCCACCGCTCGTCCCTCGCCATCTCCGGCGAGACCGTTGCGCAAGCCATCAATACCGCGCTCTCCGCCCGCTACGACCTCCGCGACCGCCGCGGCGCTTATGTGGAGCGCTACCTGTATCCATTCGTATACCTCCGGCTCAATGATCTGGAGAAGAATTACATCAATGCGCGCGAAGCCCGGGCAGTGGCCGGACAAGCCGCATTGAGCGTCCCGGGTGTAACGGGCTTCTACACCGCCGATGGCGATTGCTCTCATTCCGGTGACTGGCTACGCCGCTTCCGCAATAGCTTCCACGCGGTTCGTTCCGGCGACCTCATGCTCGCCTACGGTCCGGAATATGTCGAAGACTACGGCTTCGGCCGGGGTATTTCTTACGGCTCGCTTTATAATTACGACACCCGCGTGCCGCTGATTCTCTTCGGCTCACCGTTCGAAACCCAGGAATTCGAAACTACCGTCGAATCCGTCGATCTGGCCCCAACTCTCGCCCGCGCCGCCGGGACCGCATGGCCGTCCTCCGCCACAGGTAGGGTTCTTGGTGAAGCCCTGATTTCGGCGGGCGAGGCATGAGCGCCGGCGCGCCTCTCGCCACTAACCTCTGCGGTATCGCCCTTAACAATCCCGTCATCGCAGCCTCCGGAACATTCGGCTACGGCATCGAATTCGAGACGCTGATCGATCTGAACACGCTCGGCGGCATCGTCGTGAAAGGCCTGTCTCGCGAGCCCATCGAGGGTAATCCCGAGCCCCGCCTTTTCGAAACCCGCGCCGGCATGATCAACTCCGTCGGCCTGCAGAACATCGGCGTGCGCGCCTTCGTGAAGGACAAGCTGCCTCAGCTTGCGCGATTCCAGACCGCGATCTTCGCCAACATCTTCGGATACGCCACCGAAGACTACGCCGAAGTCGTCCGGGTGCTCGAAGACGCGCCCGGCATCGCTGGCTACGAACTGAATGTCTCCTGTCCCAACACGCGTCACGGCGGCATCTATTTCTCCAGCGATCCGGCGCTGCTTTCCGAAGTCGTGAGCGCTGTCCGCCCCGTTGCCCGCCGTCCCCTGATCGTCAAACTTTCACCCAACGTGGCCGCCATTGAACCCTTGGCCAAAGCCGCCGAATCTTCCGGTGCTGATGCCATTTCGCTGGTCAACACGTTTGTCTCGCTCGCTATCGACGCACGCCTGCGCAGACCGCGAATCGGTGCAGGTTTCGGCGGCCTGTCCGGACCGGCGATCAAGCCCATCGCACTGCGCATGGTTTACCAGGCCGCTCAGGCTGTGAAGATTCCCGTCGTCGGCATGGGTGGCATCGCCAGCGGCGAAGACGCCGCCGAGTTCCTGATTGCCGGCGCCTCGGCTGTCGAAGTCGGCACCGCTACGTTTTGGGATCCCGCCGCGCCCCTGCGCATCGCACGCGAGCTGGGCTCGTTTCTAAAAAAGCAGAAGATCGCCGAGGTACGCGATCTCGTCGGCACTCTGCAGCTGGCTCCGTAGGGTCGAGGCATGCTCGACCTCGCCCGCGCGAAACTGTTGATGTACCATCGAACGAGAAATGATCCCCGGTACCCCTTTGCTGTTCACGGAGCTGCGCGAGCATCTCCACGCCCACACCACGGGCATTCTGCCGTCGCAATCGATTGAAGAGCTCATCGCCGCGGGCCACGTGATCGCCAACCCGACGGTGACGCCGGAGCAGATCCAACCCTCCAGTCTCGACCTGCGCATCGGCCCCGTGGCCTACCGTATACGCGCCAGCTTTCTCTCTACGCGCAACGCCCGCGTCATCGACAAGCTCACCGACAATCATCTCTACAAGATCGATCTCTCGCGTCCCGCCGTCCTCGAGCGGGGCTGCGCCTACATGGTGCCGCTGATGGAATCGCTCAATCTGCCCGCTGACATCTCCGGCAAGGCCAATCCCAAAAGCACCACCGGGCGCCTGGACGTGTTCACGCGCCTCATCACCGACTACGGCAGTGAGTTCGAGCGTGTCCCCGCCGGTTACAAAGGCGCTCTATACACCGAGATCGTGCCGCGCACCTTCAGCATCGTGCTGGAGCAGGGAACACGGCTCAATCAACTGCGCCTGCGCCGCGGTAACCCTCCGCCCTCGGATAGCGAGCTCGAGCGGCTTCACGAGCAGGAGACTCTTGTCTACAGCGAAAACGAATCACCTGCCGATGCCATGATCTCCAACAAGGGTCTCTGGCTCTCCGTCGATCTCAGCGGCGACGAATCCTCCGACATCATCGGTTACAAGGCCCGCCGCAACACCGCACTCATCGACCTGAGCCGCATCAATCATTACGACGCGCTCGAATATTGGGAGCCCATCCACCGCACGCGCTCCCGCACCCTCGTGCTCGATCCCGACGACTTCTACATCCTGGCATCCAAAGAACGCGTGCGTATCCCACATGCGTTCGCCGCTGAAATGGTTCCGTACGACCCTTCGGTTGGCGAATTCCGCATCCATTACGCCGGCTTCTTTGACCCCGGCTTCGGCTACGGATCCGACGACATCAAAGGCACCCACGCCGTGCTGGAAGTGCGCTCTCACGAAGTCCCATTCCTGTTGGAGGACGGCCAGATCGTCGGCCGCTTAGTATTCGAAAGGTTGCTCAGTGCGCCCAGCAAAATCTACGGGCAGGGAATCGGCTCGAGTTACCAGCACCAGAGACTGGCGCTGAGTAAGCATTTCAAACGGTGACAAATACGGACCGGCACTACTGCCATTGTTCCCACGGATTGATCACGATGATTCCGCACTGCTCGAAGTGCTTCACATTTCGCGTCGCTAACGCGGCTCCTCGGGACCTCGCCACTGCCGCTACTTCGGCATCGGATTGTGAAATGGGCCTCCCGCGCCGCTTTCGTGACGCCGCGATTTCCGCATACGCGCGCGCTGCATCGCTATCGAATGGCAAAATCCGGCCGCCGAAATCCTCTGTGAACATGACGTCAATGGCCGCCTTCAGGGTGGTCCGCCGTGTCCCAGCCGGCATGAGCTCAATTCCGTAGAGAATCTCCGCTTGGGTAATCGTGGCAATGTACAATTGCGACGACGGTTGGCTTGCGAGCCATGCCAAGGTACGAGGTGACGGAACGGGCTTGACTATCTCTGAAATGACATTCGTATCGACGACAATCATCAGCCAATGTTGGGAGGACGGCGTATCGGTCCGCGTCGTACCTTGGGTAATTCAACGCCTCCGAGTGCCTCGAAGCGCCGCCGAATGGATTCTGCGAGGTTCTCGGGCGGCTGGCTTGCGCCTGCCAGCGCCGATCTTAGGATTGCGCGCGCTTCCTCTTCCATAGAGCAGCCGTGTTCTGACGCGCGTATGCGCAGGCGTCTTTTTGTTGCCTCTTCCAACTGCCGGATAACAATACTTGCCATTGGCTTCCGCTTACAATGATATCAATGATTGCACTTCTTGGCGGACGCCCGCTGAAGCCTTAGAGGGCTGTTGCACGGGATGTTTTTACAGCCCCACCCTGACGCCAACCGTTAGGATGTGCGCGCGGAATCCCTCGTACCCGTAGAACGGCTCGGCAAACCCGTAATACCGCCATTCGCCGTACCAGTTCATGTGCTTGCACGTGGGCGTGGTGAAGCGCAGCACCGGCTGATAGTAATCCGTTGGGCGGCTCCCCGATGATCGTACCAGCGAACCGCCCATCCCCAGCTTCGGCCCCTTACCACCGAACCCCGGAATCAAAAGGTCCACCAGTGCGCTGGCCTCGTGGACGTTGTCTCTGTAGAACGATTGCGCGCTCGTGAAATCCTGCGGCACGATGTAGCTCAGGTCTGATCGCAGCGTGGCCCGCGTGTAATCGCCGGTCACCGTCACCCACTTGCCGTTATTCGGGTTCCAGGTCACCGACAGCGAATTATCGCGGCTGAGGAAATTGTATTTCACGGCCGGATCAGGGTTCTCGTTGTTCAGAACCGTGAACCTTGCGCCCAGCTGCAGCGACGGCTTCACACGATAGCGCGCCTGAATCCGTGCCTTCTCGTAGTTCTGGAGGCTCGTGCGGAAATAGTTCCTGTCTCCGTTCGCTGCTTCGAAATCCACGCTGAACGTTAACTTCTCCAGTGCCCGGTAGCTCACCCCTGCCAGGCCGACATGCCGTTTTAGTTGACCGGTCTCGTACTGCAGCCCCGAGAGCAGGGCGCCCTGGGTCAGGCCATCACCCCACTCGTAGTGATACCCGCCGCGCAGCGTGAGCCGCGGCGCCAGGTCATACAGTGCGTCCACCTGCTCGCGGTTGTAATTCATCACCAGTCGGTCCACGAAGTTCGTCACCAGCGCCTGCGCGGGATCCAAAACCTGCTGGTTCAACGCCCCCGACGACGCGTTATGCAGCCGGTCCGTCATCCACGATTCGATGACTCGCAGCTTCTTCACTGGCCGGATCTCGAATCCCAGGTTGACCGTTGTGTGCGGTTGTCTCGCGGCCGCGTTCACCAGGTCGAGCTCGGATGTATAGAACAGCAGGGTCGATAGATCCACGAACTGTCCCGCGTTAAATTGCGAGTAGTTCACGTTCGTCCTCGGCCGGCTATAGAGGAATTCGCCGAATACGTCCAGCCACGGCGTCGGATTCGCGGTCAGCAGGGCTTTGCTGTAGATGCTGTCCCCGCGCACCCCGTACGCCTGTGTCAGGCCGTTCACGAAGAGTTGTTGACCCAGAATCGAAACCGGCGCGTTTCCGAAATTCTGGTTGCTGGTAAAAACCTGTTGATCGTCTTTAAATGTTGTTCCGCCCTGCTCCAGCGTCGCGTGGAACTTTTTCAGCTCGATCCGTACGCCCCCGCGATAGTTCTCCGTTGCGTCGCGCGGTTTATCGGCCACAGCGTAAGAGTTGAGACCGTTCACGAAATCCGTGACTCCCGTGCCGAATCCGGAATCGTGTGAGAAGCCGAGATAGGGGACGAGCCACTTGCCCGGCCGCAGGTCCAGTTCGAAATCCATCATCCTGCGGTGCGAATCGAACGCCTGCTGGTTGAGGAAAAGCCCGTTGCCGATTGTCGGGTCGGCGAAGGAGGGCATGAAATTGAAGTAGGCGATATTGCGGTAGTCGAAGTTCAGGTTGTACCAGTCGTGCCGTGTGGCATCCACGTGCGCCGTGTTATACGGATCGCCGCCCCAGCCGGACCCGCGCACGTTGATCTGGTCGAAGTACTTCTTTGTAGGGCTTTGCAGACTCAAATTCAGGCCAAGCAGTCGCACGCCCGAGCCGAGATCCACGACCGAGCGGTACGTGTCCACGCTGCCGCCCGCGCCGCTGAACCAGCGATAGCCAAGATCGACGTCACCGGTCAACAGTTTTTCCGTCTGGGCTGCCGGAGCCGCCGCACTGGTATCCGCCGCAGCCGGAGCCTGCGTCGAGTCTTGCGCCGCGAGAGGTATTGCCGCCGCCAATAGGATCCAGAGTCTCATCGCAACAGCTCCTGGCTCACGTTCGATCCGTGGACCTTGACGTGGCATACCGTGCAGTTCTGGAACTGCGGACTCCGTAAGTCGTGAAACGCCGGCGGAACCCCGCCTAGCGTTTTCGATGCGACCGCGGTAGCCGGCGTATTCGCATGGCACTCGAGACACAGCAGCCGTACTTCCTGTCGCACCAGCATCTTGGGATTGGCGCTGCCGTGCGGTTCGTGGCAGGTTGCGCATCCTTCCAGGCGCACCGGCGCATGCTCGAATACAAAGGGACCTCGCTTGTCTCCATGGCAATTCATGCAGCCCGGTTCATTCGCGGAAGCGGTTCTGATGCCGTGGGGAAGCACGCTGCCATGCGGATTGTGACAGTCGACGCACGACATTGCCCCTTCCGGCAGCTTGTGCTTATAGGGCTTCTGAAAACTCGCCCACTCCGAAAGATGGCAATTGGCGCACTCTTTGTTGATCGCGGCTCGCTGCCTGGGAACCAGTTCTTCCGCCGATTTATGGATCGAGTGGCAGCTCACGCACGCCACCTGGTCCCGCGCGTGGCTGCTCTGGATCCGTCCTACGTGAGTGGGCTCATTCAGATGGCACGTCAAGCATGTCCGGTCGGTTTCCGCAGCCGGCAATTTCGCTGGATTTCGGATGTCGGCGGCTGAGGTGCTTTCGATATGCTTGCTTGCAGGGCCGTGGCAGGACTCGCAGGCATGTGTTTCAAAGCCGCGCTTCTTGTCTTTCTCGACGGCCACATGAGGATTCTTTTGAAACGCCTTGAAAATATCCTCGTGGCACATCTGGCAGGCTTCCGAACCCGCGTAGGTTGCCCCTTGGGGTGTCTGCCCGTTTGAGACGGCGGCCGAGAAAATCAAGGCCGCCGCCATCGCCAGCGCTCGAGGGTGACCCGCCCTTGCGGGACGGGTCCCAGGAGGAGGTGGGGGCGCGCTGGCGAGTGGCGACGGCCCAGCTCGCAGAATCGATGTTGTGGCTCGCATGGGCTGCCTCTTCAGCCTGGCGAGTTACTGAGCGTGCATTGCGTCTACGCCGAACTGGGAGTCACTTGAGTGGCACACCGTGCATGCCTCACCCAGCGTCGTCGTGTTGGCTAGGAAATGAGATGCGGCGTCTTTGCCCACATGACAGCCGCTGCAAGCCGCAGCCGTAGCCCCAGTCGGATTGATCCAACCTTGCGGATCCGTTACTTGGTTTAACCCGACCGGCAGGTTCTGCTCGCTGCCGTTCACATGGCACATGGAGCAGTTCTTCAGGTCCGTGGCCTGCCCCTCTGGATTCATGGCCGGGAACAGTACGTCGGAGAAGTCGTTGTGGCTTCCGCCGAATCCCACGATTACATAGGGTTTGCCGCCGTTCGCCGCAACGTTCACGCCGTCATGAATGCGGTGCACCATCAGGCTGAAGTCGACCGATTGTGGCGGCGCCGTCTTGTCGGCCGGTACCTGAGCGTTCGGCCGCCGACCCGCGTCCGTGTTCGACGGATTATGGCAGATTACGCAATATTCGGTGTTGTTGCGCAGACCGCCATGGATTGATAGGGCGACATGGCAGCCGTTGCAGTTCGCAAGCTGGACTACGGTCCGGCGGGCCTGCACGGGCGAGCCGTCTACCGAGAAACTCGTCACGGGATTGGACGCGCCTTGCGTGATGGTCTGCTCGGAAGTTGTGCCCGACAGCACTGTAACGCTATTCCGCGCCTCTCCGCCGATTGTAAACGTCCCGGTGGCGTTCGCCGGAATCGCGTGGGTGAAAGTGTAGGTGCATGTGCCGCTGGCATCACAGCTCGCTTTGGCGGCACTTTCCGACACATAGCCGGGGGTCCCGGTCGTATCACTTCCGAAGGTGGTGTAACCGTAATCGGTTGTTGGGCCGGCCAGCGTAAACGACACCCTGGAGACCTTCGCCAATGGGATGGCGTTGCCCGCGTCGTCGCGCAACGTAAAGACGACTGTCGGCGTTTTACCAGCCACGGTGTTGCTGACCGAAGTGATGGCCAGATTGATACCAGGAAGCAGGGTATTCGGGTTCTGCGGATAAGTTGCTTTTGTATCGGTCGGGACCACGTGCGCTCCCAGAATCGAAGCGTCGAAAGGTGATTCGCCCTGTGCCACGTGGCAATTGGAGCACTGTGAATCGTCCGCCTGGAATCCGCCGGGGTGATTCTTGCCGGTGGCGAAGTTCACGTCGTCGTGGCAGGCACCGCAAGCCGCGCGGCTCGGTTCGGTCAGGAAAGCCTTGGCTTGCGCTGCGCCTGTGGACTGATCATGGCAGACTCCGCAACGCCGCACATCGGCGGGGTCGGTCACCGTCGAGAAGTCGTTGACGGAGTTCCTGTAGCCGATGATCTGATAGGGCGTACCTGCGGTAACGCTCGGCAACTGCGATCCCATGTGGATCTTGTGCGCCATTACCTTGAGATCTAGGGAGTTACCCGTGCCGGGGTCGACGTTTTGCGGCTGGTGGCACATCACGCACATTTCCATGCCATGCGCATAGCCGCCGTGAAAAGCGAGCTGGTCGTGGCAGCGGTTGCAGCTTGCCGTGCGGATCACATCGCGCGTGACCTTGACTGGCTGGCCGTTGGGCACAAAGTTAAAGGTCGTCCCCGCGTAGCTGGTTCCGAGGTTAAATGCGGTCAGATCGCGGTTTCCGTCGACCGCTACTGTCGTCGTTGCAGTCGGATCGAAGTTCGCCGGCGCCTTTGCCTTATAGATGTATTTGTATTGCCCTGATCCTAATGGCGTCACTGTGCCGCCCGAGCCGAAGGCCGGTATTTCGAAAAACGGGCGTGTGACGCTTCCCAGTACTTTGCCGCTCGACGTTTCCGTCGTGTAAGCGACATATTGCTCCTGTCCCTGAGGAATATATGAAGCAACGAATGCCAGGGTGACGGCACCCGGCGTGTTTACGCCAGAAGCGTCCAGCGGCAGACCGGTGGGGTCGGTCAGCGTGTATACCACGCTCATGACTCCACCCGTGGTGATACTGGCGGAATTAATAGTAATTACCAGACCGGGACGGACGAAGTTCACTAACGCTGCGTCAGCATAAAAAGCCTTGGTGTGGGGCTTGTAGGGCGATTTTGCCCCGCCGACGAGCGCGGCGGCAGAAGCCACCAGCAGCAGGACGGCGAGGATTCGAGAGGCTCCACGTACCGAATAGGATAGGCGCATAATCTCCTCCGACCGCAGGCGCTACGTGCCGCCGCGATCGCATTTGCGAGCAACCACAACTGGAAATCGCAACCACCTTAGTGCAGGAAACGGCCCAAACTCTCTCAAATCAACAAACAATCCGTTTTTGTAGGGTCTGGAGCGCTTTTTCCCTTAGTTAACTAGGGGGTGGGGGATGCACCCAATCGCGCGGAATCGCCCCGAAGCTGGGTGAAAATCCGCTACTTCAGGTTGAACTTCTTCATTTTGTAGCGCAAAGTATCGCGGGTAATGCTGAGGAGCCGGGCGGCCTGGGTCTGGTTACCCCCAGTCTTTTCCAATGCCCGCACGACCAGGTTCCGCTCGTTCTCTTCGAGCGAAATTCCTTCGTCGGGAATCTGAAACACCAGTTGGGGATGCAGACCGTCTCCCGCCCCGGGAACGGCGAGGGAGACGGGCAGGCTCGACGGAGTGAGGTGGGAGGTTTCCTCTAAAATCATGGCGCGTTCGATGGCGTTTCGGAGTTCGCGCACATTGCCGGGCCAGGAATGGGACAGCAAGAGCCGTTCCGAGGTCGCCGTAACGCCTTCGATCTGGCGGCGGAACTTCTTGTTGTAGTGTTCGATGAAAAACCGTGCCATGGGCAGAATGTCTTCGGGCCGCTCGCGCAGCGGCGGGATGCTGATCTGAATGACATTCAGCCGGAAATACAGGTCCTGGCGGAATGCGCCTTCCTTGACCGCCTCGCGCAGGTTCTTGTTGGTCGCCGTGATGACGCGCAAGTCGAGGTTGATATCCTTCAATCCGCCGAGGCGGCGAAAACTCTGCTCTTCGAGCACACGCAGCAGCTTGGCTTGTAGCGCCAGGGGCATTTCGCCGATCTCATCCAGAAACAAAGTGCCCTTATCGGCCAGCTCGAAAATGCCGCGTTTTTGCGAGCGCGCATCGGTGAACGCGCCCTTTTCGTACCCGAAGAGTTCGCTTTCGAGCAGCGTTTCGGGGATAGCGGCGCAGTTGATGGCGATGAACGGCTCGGCCTGGCGCATGCTCTGGTAGTGCAAAGTCTTGGCGATGAGGTCCTTGCCGGTGCCGTTTTCGCCTTCGAGCATGATGGTGGTGGCTTCGCTCACCGCGACGCGGCGCATGAAGTTGAGCACATCGCGCATAGCGCGCGATTCGGCGACAATCTCGCGTTTCTGGGGATCGGCCTCTTCCGTAATATCCGTGATGGTGGCGACGATGCCTTCGACAGTTCCGGCGCCATCATGAATGTGGCTGGTGCGCATGACCGCCAGCCGTTCGCGGCCAGCTGCTGAACGGAGGCGAACGGTGCAGCGGGGAACGGGTGCGTCCTGGTTGATGCCGACGAGCACGCCGCAATCGGGTTCGCAGACAGCGCAGCGAAACACTTCCCTGCAGCTCCGGCCGATCATTTCGTCGGCCATCATGCCGAAGAGTCTTTCTGCCGCCTGATTGACGCCGGTGATGATCTTGTCGCGGTCGTAGAGGACGATGGCGTCGGAAAGCTGATCGAACACAGCTTCGAGCACCGGGGCGCGCTGCCACGCGGGATCGAGCTTGGAGATCATTTGCTGCCAGTATAGCGCGAGATAGCGCAATTGTGGATAGCTAGGTGTGAAAATACGCCTTTGGCTGTGCCTATTGCCCCGGAACGAGTTTTCCCCCATGTTTGCCGATCAGCGTCCGGGGTGATTCTGTTCTCTCCGGGCCTGCCAAGTAAAAAATCCTCATTCGCCGGATTTCACGTTCGATTTTTTCGCCTTTCGATATGGGGGGCCATTAGGGAGGCATAAAGATATGAAACAAGTCATCGGAGGAGTCAGAGCATTGCGTTTGAAGGCGTACACGCCCCTGCCGTGGCAGGCTTTTTATGAGTTTGGCCGTTTGATCCGTGCAGGATACGAGGCGGCGTTGGGAGCGGAGGTTCCGGAACGCAGCAGCGGTTCCGAGTCATAGCGCGTTGAATGAGCGAGACCTGCCCTAAAGCGTTCGCGTTCATCTACCTGCTTATGCGGCCACGCCGGCACGTTTTAGATCGAGTAGAATCACAGTCGATCGAGGGATCGTATGGCGCAGAAGCTTGCTCTCGTAGTCGGATTATTCTTCCTCGTTTCACTGCCTGCGCTCGCGGCGGAGCAGCAGCGGACGGCGTCGGGGAGTCAGGGCATCGTCGTCTCCGGGCGGGCGGCGGCGACCGCGGCGGGAATCGGCATTCTGGAAAAGGGCGGGAATGCGGCGGATGCGGGAGCCGCGACGCTGCTGGCCCTGAGCGTGACTACGGTCGGCGCGTTTTGCATCGGCGGCGAGGTGGCGGCGCTGGTTTACGACGCCCCGTACCACAGCGTCAAACAACTGGAAGGGCAGGGAGCGGCGCCGCTCGATCCGAAGGCCATCGACTGGTATCTGACGAACGGGATTCCGGGCAGCGACATCCGTTCGGCGGCGGTGCCGGCGGCGCTCGACCTGATTGTTACACTGCTCAAGCTGTACGGCACGAAGAGTTTCGAAGACGTGGTGCAGCCGACGCTGGCGATTCTGGACGCGGGCGGTCCGACGTCGTACACCGATACTTCCGACGGGCGCAAGATCGAAACCGGGCATGAGTGGCAGAAGGATCTGGCGGTAACCTTCCGCAAGCTGGTGGAAGCGGAGCGCAAGGCCACGGGATCGCGAAATGAGCGCCTCGAAGCGGTGGCGGACCGTTTCTATCGCGGAGACATCGCGGATGCCCTGGAGCGCTGGTACATCGAGCAGGGCGGATTTCTGCGGAAAGCGGATCTGGCGGCGCACAAGACGCGCGTGGAAGATCCTGTGCATGCGGGATATCGGGGCTACGAGGTGTACAAGTGCGGTCCGTGGACGCAAGGGCCGTACCTGTTAGAAGCGCTACGGTTGCTCGAAGGATTCGATCTCAAGCGCATGGGATTTCTTTCCGCGGATTACATTCACGTTGTGACGGAAGCGATGAAGCTTGGCCTCGCGGACCGCGACGAGTATTATGGCGATCCGCAGTTTGTGAATGTGCCGGTGAAGGCGCTGCTTTCGGATGACTACACGCGCATCCGCAGGCCGCTGATCGATATGTCTAAGGCATCGCTCGAGGTGCGGCCCGGCGATCCGCAGCGCATGCGCGCATACAAGACGCCGGGGCCGACGCCGCCTTCGCAGGGCGGGACGACAACGATGTGCGTGGTGGATCGCTGGGGCAACATGATTGCGGCGACGCCGAGCGGCTTGGGCAGCACGGCGGGCGTAGGTGATACGGGGATCATTCACGGCTCGCGGCTGGTGAGCCTCAATACGTGGAAGAGCCATCCCGATTGCATTCAGCCGGGGAAGCGGCCGCGCATCACACTGAGTCCGACGATTGTGATGAAGGATGACAGGCCGGTGGCGGCAATCAGCGTGGCGGGCGGCGATTTGCAGGATCAGGCGGCGATTCAACTGATTCTGGAAACGATCGACTTCGGCATGCTGCCGGAACGCGCTGTATCTGAGCCGAGGTTTGCGACCGGGCACCATACGAGCTCATTTGGGCAAAGCAAGCCGCACCTGGGCACGTTGCAGGTGAATAACCGAGTGGACGCGGCGGTGCAGGAGCAATTGAGAGAGCGAGGGCACGGGGTGACAGCGATAAAGGGCGGGGTTGGCGGAGTGAACATGATCTCTCTCGACGCGGAGTCGAAGGTGGCGCATGGGGCGGGGCCGGCGGCGGGCGCTGGGGTGAGCGCGGGGCGGTGAAGTAAGGAAACGGGCGGGGCCCGCTATTTCAACTCAATGGACACCATCTCGTAAGGGGTTGATCCAATGTTCTGGAAGTGGTGCGTCTTGCCGACGGCGGGTGAATAAGCGGCGCGGCCGGTTTCCTGGTCGTCATCGTGATAGGCGCCGTCCTTGACGAAGTCGCGAATCCGCGAACCGTGGACGACTACATAGATGTGGTCGAGCGAGTGAGTGTGAACGGGAGACTGTTCGCCGGGGCCGAGTCTCCATCGTGAGATCTTGATCTTCGGGTTATCGGCGAGAATCTGCGGCTCGACGACTTTGGCGCCGGCGGGAGGCTGTGCTAGAACTGAGAGGCCCCAAACGAGCCAGCCGGCGAGGACTCCTGCAAAAAACAATTTCATGGCGAATCCTCCTACCTTTGGAATTGCCGTTGGGCAGGAGACAGATTATCAAAAGGCGGGACGGCAGCAGAGTGGTAGAAACCGGCTGTCGTCCCGCCTGACACGGATTGGAAAACGCTCCGTCTGTCCCCGAATTAAAGCGATCGCAGGAAATCGAGGACGGCCTGCTGGTCGGCAGGTTGCAGCGCGTTAAATTTCCGGATCACCGCGTTCGCTTCGGACGGCGGGTAATGGTTGCCGTCGAGGGGGCGGGCGTTGTGGTCCTGGTCGCCATGGTCGGAGGCGTGGGCTTTGATAGCGACCAGCAGGTCGTTGGTGCGGCCATCGTGCAGGAAGAAAATCCGCTGTCCGATGCCCCAAAGCGGCGTCGTCCGGAACATGTCGCCTTGCGCGAGGCCCTGGGTCACGTTATCGGCCAGGCCGCTGCCCATGTGGTGAATCAAAAGGTCGGAATAGAGATTGGCGGGCAGGTTTTCGAGTGCCTGGGTTTCGTGGCGCGGCCCGGTTGTCATTGTGGGTGTGTGGCAAGCCAAACAACCGATGCCAGGGCTGCTCACACTCGTTCCGAAAAGCTGCTGGCCGCGCAGGGCGCTGGCGGAAAACGGCACCGGTTGCGGAGGCGCCAGCTGGCGCATGAAGATGGCGAACTCGAGCCAGTCGGGCAGAATGTGCAGCGGGTTGTCGAAGCCCTGGTTGCGGGAGTCGTCGAGATCGGTGCGGGTGATGTCGTTGGGCTCGTTCTTTCCGATGCTGCAATCGGGCGTCTCGTCAGTACTCGTAGGGAAGACGTCGTTCGTGACGCCCATTTCGACGTTGTAGGCTTCGCCCGAAAAGACAGTGAGGGACTTGTTCTGCGCTTTCCAGCCGAAGCGGGTGATGGTGCCGTCATTGCCGCTGCGGTTCGGCATTCCGGCGATGCCCAGAGCGCCGCGCAGTGACGCCGTAGATGCGGAGTTGGCGAGGATGGTGGAATCCTGGATGGCTTCGATCAAGCCGAGGCCGAAGGTCTGGAGGGGGATGCGAAACGAGAGATTGCCGTTGCGATATTGCGTCTCGAAATCAGGTTGCGGGAGTTCGGCCGCGGAGCAAGAGGGCGAGCCGCTGTCGGAGCGCCCGACGACGGTAAACAACTGGTGTACGCCGCCGTCGGGGGTGCCATCGGGCTTGCGTTGAAAGCGCACTTCGCGGATGGGGCCGAACTGGGTGATGAACGATGGCACCTTGTTTTGTGCGCCTTTGCGATGCGGGATGAGGTCGAACATGGGATTTTCGGGCTGCCGGTAGTGACCGGGGCCATCCTGCGGATTAGGAACCAGAAAGCCGCCGGAGCCGCCAATGGAAGGCTGCTGGTGGCAGACCGAGCACTGGTCGCCGTTGAAGCGGGCGCCGAGGCCGGAAGAATTGGTGAGGGTAGCGAGATTGGGATCTTCGTGAGTGTCGGAGCCGAGAGTGACGTCGTTGCAGGTGTCGCAGACGGATTCAAGCTGCACGGTGCGGGCCCTGCCCTCGTTGAAAAGGGCCAGCTCATTGGGCTGCAGCCCTTGTATGGGGCCGCCGGCGCCGGGAGCGCCGCCGCGCACGCCGGGGTCCTTCTGCGCGTACGACAGGCAAGCCGAGAAGATCACGATGCCCGAAATCGATAACAAAGACCGGTAGTTCATTCGATGCCTCCAAGAGATGCGGTTTTGAATGCGGCCGGCTGTCCCGCGGCGGGCTCGGGAAACTGCCAAACTGCCTCTCGCGCCGCGCCGTTCCTCCGGGGACAACTGCCGCCTGATGTTACAAGTCGCCATTTGGACTTCTGGTATGAATACAAAACTCGGGCCATTCGAGTCACCGCCCACGTGGGTAGGAACGTCCGCTAATGGGGCGGCGGGGCTGTGTTCAATCGGCGAGGAAGCCAGCACGGGCACAAACCACCAGCCAGCCAACAACCGCCGTAACCGCCGTGACGACGAGAGCCCAGGTGTTCCGGCGGAACCAGTCGCGAAGCGCGGGAAACGACATAGCGATACCAATGCCAACGCCGAACATCACCAAGTCCATCCCGACGGTCCAGACGGGAATGCCCGCCTTCCGATTGAAAACCGGGGCCACACGCCAGTTTGGAAAAAGAGCGTGGCCGATCCACATCCATGCGGTGCCGAGCGCGGCCAGGATGAGTGCGCTTAAGAGGCCGCCGGAAACCTCACCCTGATAAGCCAGGCGTAACGACTGGTTCTGCTCGTGGCAGGCTCGCACTCCTTCCTGGAGGCGGGACAGCAGGGGGTGTCCTTCGGCATCGATGAAATAGTCGAATACATTCGTGGCGCGACGGTTCACTGGCGTGTCCTGTTCATCATCGCGGCCGTCGAGGTTCCAGAGGACCTGGTTGACGGGTAACACGCGCGCCTCGTCTTCGATTTCGCGCAACTCGCGCAAGACCGCCGGAGCACGATCGGGCCGCACGAAGCCGGAGTAAAGATCGTCCATCACCGCAGGAAAGCGCGTACCCCTGCCTTTGGGCTCAAGCCGGCAACTGATGGTAATGAACAGGGCGTCCATTGCGCTTTGCTGGCCGAGTTCACGCGCCTGCCGGCCGACTCTAAGGATCCGGATGGGGCCACGCGGCATGGCAAGGGGGCGCTTCCACCGGCTGGTTATGCACCGGACAGGTAGGCCGCGGTGAACGCGAGAGCCAGCAAACCGATGAGGAGCAAAAACATTCGCAGCATTCCCTTGGCCAGCGGCCCGAAGGGTTGCGGCCCGGCATATGACTGCGTGGCAGCTCCGGCGAAGATCCTGCCGACGCGGCCGACGCCCAATGCCGGACCGGTCACTTGCACGACGCCGCCAATCGCCGGAGCAACGGAAATATCCTGCAAACCGGTGGCCCACTTCTGCCAGCCCGGCGCGTGGAAGATTGAAGTTGCGCCGGAGTTGCCATCGGGACGGAAGCCGAAGGAACGAATGGTCTCGCTGAGCTTGAAGTGGAACGCTTGTAAATCGGTGCCCGCGGGAATGGCGATCGTCACGATTCGATATTTCCGCCAGATGACCCACAGAAGCACGGCTATGACCGATACGAAACCAACCCCAAATACCGCGAGGAAAATCACTAGCTCCATAAACCGCCCCCTTTGATGCGCTGATACCGCTGCGGAATCAGCGGTGCCGCGGTTGTGATCGCTGAATCGACGAGTCTCATTGGGTCGCTAGAAAGTCCTGTTGCGCGCCACCCGTACCGTGACAAGCATCCCGGTGATCAGCAGAAGCCATGAAGCCGGCTCCGGTACCGGCGCCGGCGCCCCCACCATTAGCGATCCTGCCGCGCCAGTGGAGTCCCGCACCGGTACACCCGTAAACTGCGGGTTATTGTTGACAAGGTAGTCGCTTGAGTACATGGCAAAGATCGTCCCCGCCGGAAATGCGGAGATTCCGCCAAATTTCACTTCCGGATCCGCCGCCGGCGCAAACTGCACGGGAACGTCGAAAAGGGGGGCATAGACAAAATAGCCGGTGGCAAGGGGATCAACAGTCCTCGTGGCAGAAATCAGTGGATCGAAGAGGATCGGGTTGCCAGAGGCTTGGGTGTCGCCAAGGTAGTCTGTTATTAGGTTTGACCCGGCCCCCGACCACTCTGGAGCCACGCCGAGGGGGTTAGATCCACAAGCCAGATCGCATGACGTGGTTCCGGATCCTTCCGTAGCGCCGTTCGAGATGACCTGAACGTTGAAGCTCAGGGAGGCGCCGCCCGGTGCATTGTTTGGAACCAGAACAACCGGCGTGATGTAAGGACCTTGCGGCAGGCCGGAATTGTCGTTGGGGTTCCGAAGAATCAGCAAATCGGGTGGCGTGAGCGTCGGCGCTCCCGTAATGCCGTTACCGCCTACGGTAGATGATGAACAGTTGCTGCACGTAATTAACAGGTCGGCATACAGCGACGGAATGCCGGAGAGGCCGGCGGTTGCGGCGACGATGATCTGTAGTGCACTGAACCCATAGCGTAGTTTCACGACGAATTACTCTCCCTCGAAGCCGCTGGCTACCGCGCTGTTGTGCTGCGCCAGCCGCTTATGATTGAACAGCCAGGGGTATTTATACCGAAGGACACCGGAGAGATCACCGCCCGTTCAGGCAGTAACGTGACTCATCGAATGATGTGGTCGCGAAGAGCTTTGGAGACGGCTTGGGATTTGGAATGAACCTGCAGCTTGTCGTAGATGCTGCGCATGTGAAACTTGATGGTGTTGACGCTCACGCCGAGTTCGGTGGCGGCTGTGGTGTAGTTGAAGCCTTCGACGAGCAGTTTCAGGAGCCGGATTTCGTGAGGCGTGAGGTCGTGGGCCGCTTGAACGGTCGGGCGGTATTCACGAAACAGGGCGACGACTCGCCGGGCCACTTCGGGCGACATGGGCGCACCGCCTTCAAGCACTTCCTTCAGGCTATCCATTAATCGTGTTGGAGGCGTTTGTTTTAACAGATAGCCTGAGGCGCCCGCGCAGATAGCGTCGAAAATGCGTTTATCGTCGTTATAAACGGTGAGCATCAAAACGGCGAGGGACGGGTGCGTTTGCTTCAAAAGCCGGATGCCATCGATTCCCGACATGCCGGGGAGGCCGATGTCGACGAGGGCAATGTCAGGCAGATCGCGAGCAATCGGCTGGAGTGCGTTTTCCATCGACTCGAAACTGCCCAGACAGCGATAGCCGGGAGTGCTGTCGATGAGAATGCGCAGGCCGTCGCGAATGTGGGGCTGGTCCTCGATGATCGCGACGGTAATGGCGCCCGGTTCAGACATGTTACGGGAAATGCCAGCTTATCGCAGTGGAACCACCTCGTCCCCACCTAAATGGGTAGGCGGCTGGCCAGGCGTGACACAGCGGTTTGGCCCAGATGGAGGCGCAAACGCACCAGGGTACCGTTGCCGGCGTGCGACTCGATTTCTGCCTTTCCGCCCAGCCGCGCAGCACGCTCTCGAATGCTCTTCAGGCCGTGACCGGCGTTGGCTGATGCCAGGTCAAATCCTCGACCGTTATCGCGCACTTCGAGGTTTAGCCACCCGCGGTCCACGGCCAGCCGGATGCGGAGTTCGCTCGCGCCTGAGTGGCGCAGCACGTTGTGCAAAGCCTCCTTGTAAATGCGAAAGATCTCGCGGCGGAGGTCGGCGCCCATATCGAGATGAAGCTCTCCGGCGGGAGCTTGGAATTCCAGGCGGATATCGCCCGCGGCAAACAGGTCACTGGCAAAGCGACGCATGCGATGGACGAGATCGCCGAAGTGATCCCGGTCGGGATCGACGGCCCAGACGATATCGCTCATGGAATCGACGAGCTCGCGCGAGATGGACGCGATATCGGCGAGCGGTTTCACTCCGTTGGCATGCTCGCTGCTGTTGTCCCGGCGGGCGACTTCGCTGAGAATGGCGATTTGCGCGAGGCTGGAGCCGATGTCATCGTGCAGATCGGTTGCAATGCGCGTGCGGATGCGTTCGAGCCGGAGCAGATTGACCACCCGGTAGCGGTGCAGTGCGTAAATAATGCCAGCGGCGCCGCAGGCGAGAGTCAGGCGGAACCACCAGCGCATCCAGAGTGGCGGAAGCAGGACGAACGACACCGATGCCGGACGGGAACTCGCGATGCCGGAGCTGTTGACGGCGCGAACGGCAAAGCGGTAAGCGCCGGGAGCCAGATTGGCGTAGTTTACCGACCGCAGTTCCGCCGGGGCGCTCCAATCGGCATCGGCTTGTTCCAGCTTGAACTGATAGCGGAGCCTTTCGCCGGGGGCATAGTCCAACCCGACGAAATCGAACTGGATGTGATCCTGGTTGGGCTCGAGACGCAAGCCGGTGAGTTCGGTTGCGCCGCTGTCGGCGACAGGCTGGCGCACACCGGCCACGCGCATCGCGGTGATGTAAACGGGAGCGGCTGATCCGGCCACTCGTTCCTCCTCGGGCCGCAGGCGCGAGATTCCCGCCGACGTTCCGAACCACAGGGTACCGTCGCGATCGCAAAATTCCGCCTGAACTTCGCCGGGCACCAGGCCATCGGCGCTGGTGAAGCGCTTTATCTGGCCGGTTTGGGGATCAAGGCGATCCACGCCTCCGCCGGTACCGATGTAGATGCGGCCGCGGCGGTCTTCTGTCAGCGACAGAATAATGTCGCTCGAAAGCCCGTTCGCCATACTGTAGCTGGTGATTTGCGGCTCATCGGCGGATGGCCGGTTTACCACCAGGACGCCGTTTTGCGTGGTCCCCACCCAGAGCCGGCCCGCGCGATCGAAGTGCAGGGCACGCACGCCGCCTCCCGGGGCGCCTTGCCCGCAGGTAAATGCGCGGAAGCGGCCGGCGCGGAAGCGAAGCAGTCCGGGCTGGCCCTGGGCGAATCGGAACAGCCCCATCCAGAGATCGCCATTGTTGTCGCCTGCAAATAGGGAAACTCCTCCGAAGCGCAGCGGAGGCAGGCCTTCCGCTTCGGAGTAGCGGTGGACGGCGTGAGTTCCCCGGTCCAGGCGGGTGAGCCCGTTCTTCCGGCCGGTGGTGCTCACCCACAGATCGCCTTGCGCGTCTTCGTAAACCGAGAACACCGTGTCTCCTTTGAGCTGTTCTCCGATGCTGACGCGTCGCGGACTTTCTTCGGCCAGTTCGGGGATGTCAGGAGTACGGTTAAACCTCATGAGCCCTTCGCCGGTAGCCACCCACCAGTTTCCGGCGCGGTCTTCGGCGACGTTCTGGGTTCGCGCGCCCCAGTCGAGGAGCGGTGTCCGCGGCGGCAGGTGTAATTTGGCGCCGACGAACCGTCCTGCGTGTAGCTCATTCAGAAACAGCTCCGTCGCGCCGCGCCGCGTGACTACCCGCAGGGTGCCGTCCGCTGTCTGGTAAATCGAGTCCACTTGCGTTCCCAACAAACCATCGTTGCGGTTGTAGGTGAGGAAGGTGTGCCAGGCAAGCTTTGCGGCGCCGCCATCATCGAGACCAATCCAGAGGTTGCCGTCGGTATCCTCGGCGAGCCCCTCCACGATCATGGCCGAGAGTCCATTAGACGTCGTGTAAGTGCGGAACGCATTTTCAGGGCTTCCGGCCAGATGCACAGCCAGTCCCTGCGCGGTTCCGACGCATAAGGTGCCGTCGCGGAGCTGATGCATGCCGCGGATGTAGTCGGCGCCAAGGCCGTCCGCTTCGCGGTACACGTGCTCGACGATAGGGCGCCCGGGCTGCGGATCGGCGACCAGTTTCCCCAGCCCGCGACCTGTGCCGGCCCACAGGCGTTTGTCGCGATCCTCAAACAGCGTGGTAATGAAGTTATCGGGCAATCCGTTAGCGATTGTGTAGCGCTCGACGTGGCCGCTTCTGGAGAGCCGGTAAAGCCCGCTGCCCGCGCCAACCCACATTTCGCCTCGCGAGTCTTCCAGCAGCGCTGGAGTCATCTGATGGGAGAATGCTTCGTCGGGCATGCCGAGATCGACAGCCTGCAACTTGCCGTCATTGGAACCCTGGGGCACGCGGAACAAGCCGGCGTCGGTTCCGCACCAGATTTGCCCGCGGCTGTCTTCCATCACCGAGTTGATATAGGAAGCGCGCTGATTTCCCGGAACGCGGTAGATCTGGAACTTCAGCGGGCCCGGCGCGGAGGGCCGGAACCGGCACAGACCGCTCCCGGTGGCGGCCCAGAAATCCCCCGTGCGCGATTCCATGAGGTCGCGAATATCACGGTGCGGAAGACCGTCGCGCCGCCCATAATTGTGAAACTCGTAACCGTCGAAGCGCGAAAGGCCTTCGCTCGTGCAGAACCACATGTAGCCGCGTGAATCGCGCACGATGCGGTGCACGGAGTTGTGGGCGAGCCCGTCCGCGGCGGTATAGATCTTAAGGGGAAGCTGCTCCGCCGAAGCGACGGTTAGCCCCAGAGCCACAAGGTAGACCGCTGCCCGCATCAATCGAGCCTTATTGTACATTGACCGCAGCACCCGTCGATTTCGCGGCTCCCCAAACGATCCTGGTGTGAGTAGCAGCACGTACGAATCAGGAGAAAACCATCGTGAAATACCTTTGCACGATCTTTGTCGATGAGAACAATTTAGACGCTATGCCGGCGGCCGAGCGGCAGGCCCTGACCCATGCCAGTCTGGATTATGACGACGTGCTGCGCACCGGCGGCCACCTGCTGGCCAACCAAGCGCTGCAGCCGGCGCGCGCGGCACGGACTCTGCGGCCCGGCAGCGGAACAGTCATGATTACAGACGGCCCGTTCGCCGAGACCAGGGAGCAGATTGGCGGGTTCATCTTGATCGAAGCCGAAGATCTCGAGGAAGCGACCCGCCTGGCGTCCAAAATCCCGGCGCTCAGTCTGGGAGCCGTCGAGGTGCGGCCCATCTTGGAGCTAAGACGTCCATAGCGGGCCTCGTCGGCAAGCGGGCCATCGAGTACAGTGCCATCTCCGCAACTCACGTTACAATGACCCGGATGAGAAAACAGATTGCAGGTGTGGGCGCGACGGTGGCCCTGGTCTTGATCACCGGCGCATGGCAGATTGCGGGAAAGAAAGCCTCAGAGCTGCCCCAGCCATACGCCACGCCGTCGGCGAATAACCGGCCGCACGTCATCAGCCAGCCGGACGGCGCCAAAGTCGTAGTGCCGGCCGGATTCGCGGTGGACGTCTGGGCAACGGATTTCGCCACGCCGCGATTCCTGCTGCAGGGCACGCATGGCGAAATCCTGCTCTCCGACAGCGGTACCGCCGCGAACACGGGCAAGATCTACGCTTTTCCTAATGGCGACCCGAAACAGCGCAAAGAAGTGCTCACGGGATTGTCACGGCCGTACGGGCTGGCGCTCTGGCATGAATATCTGTATGTGGGAGAGCCGACCTCGATCAAGCGATATAAATATGACGCGAAGAATTTCACAGCTTCCGACGGGCAGGAGATCCTTTCGCTCAAAGGCGACGAGCAGGGCCATTGGACGCGCAGCCTGTTGTTCGATCGTGAAGGCAAAAAGCTCTACGTGGGCGTTGGCTCGGCGGGCAATATCGAAGTGGGCAACGAAGGCCGAGCCGCCATCAACCGCGTAAACCCGGACGGTTCGGATCACGAAATTTTCGCCAGCGGCACGCGCAATCCTATCGGCCTGCACTGGTATCCGGGAACGGAAACGCTTTGGGCCGTGGTGCAGGAACGCGACGCGCTGGGCGATGACTTGGTTCCCGACTACTTTACGCACATCCAGCCGCACGGTTTCTATGGTTACCCGTGGGCGTATTCGGGGCAGATCAAGGAACCGCGGTTGAGCGATCACCAGGACATGATCGCGAAGTCGCTCACGCCGGACCTGCTGCTGGGCGCGCACGTCGCCGGGCTCGATTATGCCTTCTACACCGGCAAACAATTCCCGGCGAAGTACCGGGGCGGCGCCTTCGTGGCGTTTCACGGATCCTGGAACCGCGCGAAGCGCGTGGGCTACGAGGTAGCGTTCGTTCCTTTCCGGGACACCAAGCCAACCGGCGAGCCGGAGGATTTTCTCACCGGTTTCATGGTTTCGCCCGACTCTCCCGACGTTTGGGGCCGGCCGGTAGCTGTATTTCAAATGACCGACGGCAGCCTGCTGGTGTCGGATGACGGCGGCAAGAAGATCTGGAGAGTGTCATACAGGGGATAACTGGCCTTCGCGCCGTCTTCGTGCTCTCGCTGGCCGCCGGTATGCTGGCAGCCGCGCCGTTTTCCCATAAACTGCATCTGCAACTGGGAAAGCAATGTGCGGATTGTCACGTGAACGCGGCCGCGAGCACATTGCCCGCGGACAACCTGCTGCCGCCGGCCGCCGTGTGCAAGCCGTGTCATGAGACGCGCGACATCCGCGCGCCGCGAGCGACTCCCGTCACTCACTTCAGCCATGCGCAGCACCTGAAGGTCGGTAATATTGCCTCGATGATTGCGGCGGCAGTCGACAAGAAAGCTTATCTGGGCGATCCCGATGACATTCGCGCCCACCTCAACTCGGCCAACATTTGTCTCGCCTGCCACCGGGGCATGGACACCTCAGAGCAGGTGTCGGATGCTAACATGCCGCAGATGGCCGATTGTCTGGTGTGTCACAGCCAGATTGAGCCGCCGTACAGTTGCGCCAAATGCCACGATCCCAAGTGGGCCGGTCTGCAGCCCGCCAGCCACCACGCTCCGGATTTTCACGACAAGCACTCCACGAAAGCGATCCTGAAGCAGGGCTGTGCAACGTGCCACGGACGGACATTCACCTGCATGGGATGCCACCTGGGGTGAGAATGCTACCAGACGTGTCGCGAGGCCGGATTTCGGTCACGCGACAATTACCCGCATCGCCGTTTGCCAAGCAGTATCGCGCTCATGGCTGTCAACAGCAGCGCCGCGCTGGCAGGTTCTGGTACCGCCGGTTGTGTGTTTACGCTAAAGTCGTCCATGAACGCCGTTCCGCCAGGACCTCCAAAAACTGTTAGCTCAAGCGATTGAAACTTCGTAAATGCGTGATCGGTGAGGACGGTCGATCCATCAAACGTGAAGGTGACGCCAGTTGGCGCGACGTCGATTTCATAGTGATGCCAATCCGATGCGCTCGTATGAAAGTCAGCCACGTCAGGCCCGTTGACCCGTACTGCAATGTTCGTCGGATCGTTAATATTGCCCGATTGCATGAACGACGCAAACCCAGTCTTGTTGTCCAGTTCCAGAGCCGCACCCGAATCGCAACAAAGGGACTCGCCCTGAATCCAAACCGAGACGCTGCCGGTTTGATCGGATCCAAAATCATGAACCATGTTGATGGCCCATGGAAACGACGTTGATGCGGTTAATTCCACGGACTGAGCGCCGCTATGCGCCATGGTGTTCGTGAGTGTGGCCGTACCGGGACCGGTCAATGTCCAGAACGGATCAATGGAAGATCCTTCAAAACCGTCGGTGAACGAATCGGCTCTTGCTGACAAGCTGCAAAGACCGGTCATTACCGCAAACAACCCGATCAGTACATTCTTCATAATCTCCTCCTAACATTTTGGCGCGGATGACATTTGAGGTCTTGCCTTTGTACGAAAAGGCTTGGATCTTGCCGGGGACATGGCAGTTGCCGCTCTACTGACAGGCGCAAGCAGTCGGCAATAAAACGGGCATCACAAAATGGCCGCTTATTGTGCAGGAAATAGTACCATAATTACGAAAGAAATCAAGAGAATTACTTTTATATCCACGAAAATTACAAAAACGTCTTCAGTCAACATGCCGCAGATGGCCGATTGTCTGGTGTGTCACAGCCAGATCGAGCCGCCGTACAGTTGCGCCAAATGCCACGATCCCAAGTGGGCCGGACTGCAGCCCGCCAACCACCACGCGCCGGATTTCCACGACAAGCACTCCACGAAAGCGATCGTGAAGCAGGGCTGTGCAACGTGCCACGGACGGACATTCACCTGCATGGGATGCCACCTGGGATAGCCGTCCTGGGGTTTGTACCAGACTTCGCCGAAAACGATCTGCAGAAGACCGGCTCACTCAGTGATTCGGTCATGAGAAGTATCGCTTGGCCCGACGGCGCCACCGCGGCTGTAACTAACGGGACACTCGCGGACTGAGTTGCTCTGAACAGGTCTTGTGAACCCGGAGACTTCGTTTGATACTTGCGACTGAAGCTCCGGTATGAAACCTTTTATGACAATAATTTCACTGCGCCGCACAACGTTAGCGGCCGCAACGACGACTCTGATCTGTTTCCTGTTCCCGCTCCCGTCAGGTGCGGCCACAGCGAACGTCACTCAGTCCACTGATCTGGCTCACTGGGCCGCGAACGGCGGTTGGGCCAGCACCTGGTCGGTGGTCAACACATGGTCCGGCCCGCTCGCCTGCACGCTCAGTTTCCGCGATCCTGACGGAAAGGCGTTCAGCTTGAACACGAGCGAGGGGAACGGAAGTTCGGTCGACTTTAATCTGGCGGCGGGAGGTTCCACGCAGATCTCCGCCGGCGGCGCCAGCGGCACCATACAAAGCGGATCGAGTGTTGTGAGCTGCCCGGGCACGTTCATCGCCGACGTGACGTACACGTGGGAACCTGGCGGAGTGCCGTTGACGCAAGTCAGCGTGCTCCCGACCGGTCAATTCGGCAGCTTTGTTTTTGCGGCGAACGCTAACACGGGAGTCGCACTGTATGGTCCGGGTTCCAGTTCCGCCACCGCTACAGTCACAGCCTACGATGCGTCGGGCAATCAGGTGGATAGCGGCACGACAACGGTTCCTTCACTCGGCAAGAGCATCCTCAACTTGAATCAGTTGCTGACTAAGCTTCCGAATTCGTTCCAGGGCAGCGTCAAGGTTACATCCACCGGACCCCTGGAGGCCACGGTCCTTGAGGTCACGCAGGGAGCAAATGGTGCCTTTGTGCTGGGGAATGTGCCGGTCGTGGGCTATGACCTGCAGTCTACCAGTTCCGGCACGTACAAATTCGTCAGCGGCTCCTTGTCCGGTCAGTCCGGATCGTTTTCGATCGGCAACGTTTTTCCCTATGGTAGCGGGCCGGAATCCACTTACTACACGGGCACGGCGACGATCGGATCATCGAGTGGCACCGTTACATTTATCGAAATGAACAACGGCCACACTTACGTGCAGTTCGGCGGAGATTCGAGTTTTCCCCTGGCCGGCGGTTACGGTGCGTTGACACTTTTGCCCAATGGAGGTTTTGCCGGAAGTTTCTTCATCCAGCAGAACAACGACCTTAGCGTGGGCAGCTTAACGGGTCGCTAGAACGGGTCGAGCGCAGCGCCCTGACCGCTCACTCTACCAGTCCACCGCTGCGCCGTCATCGGCATCGTAGCTCTCCGGATTGCGCCAGTCGTGCCCTATTTTGTCCGCCATGGCGTTTTCATCCAGTTCGATGCCGAGTCCGGGACCGGTAGGCAGATCGAGGTAGCCGTTCCGCACCGTGAACGGTTTCTTGAGATAGCCTTCGCCCAGCGATACCTGCTCCTGGCACAAGAAGTTGGGTATCGAGGCCGCCATCTGCACGCCCGCTGCTAGTGAAATCGGCCCCAGCGGATTGTGCGGCGCGACGGTCGCATAAAATGCTTCCGCCATGCCGGCGATCAGCCGGACTTCCGTGATGCCGCCCGCATGACACAGGTCCGGCTGCAGTACCGTGGCGGCTTTCTTCTCCAGCACCTCGCGGAAGCCCCACTTGGTGAATACGCGCTCGCCCGTGGCAATGGGTAGGTATGTGCCGCGCGCAATCTCCGCCATAATGTCGTGTTCCTGGCAGTTGATCGGCTCTTCCACGAACATAGGCTGGTAGGGTTCGAGCGCCTTGATCAGCAGCTTCGCTGTGGCCGGGCTGATGGCGCCGTGAAAATCGATGGCGATATCGATGTCCTTTCCGGCCACCCGGCGAAGTTCCGCGAATTGCTCGGCAGCGTATTCCACCGCCGCCGGAGTCTCAATGTAGCGCGCGGGCCGCTTTTTCGCCGGCCCGGTTTTGAAGGCTGTGAATCCTTTGGCTATGCCCGCCTTGATCCCGTCCACGCTGCCTTCGTGCGCGTAGACGCGCACCCGGTCGCGGGTCGGACCACCCAATAATTCATAAACCGGGACACCCAGCGCCTTACCCTTGATATCCCACAGCGCCTGGTCGATGCCGCTGAGCGCGCTGGTGAGGATCGGGCCGCCGCGATAGAAGGCGTGGCGATAAATAGCCTGCCAGTGATGCACCACGCGCCGCGGATCTTTTCCCACCAGATAGGGCTCGATCTCCTTCACGGCTTCGGCGCAGGTGAGCGCGCGGCCTTCCGTGATCGGCTCGCCCAGTCCCACGATCCCGGCATTGGTGTGGATCTTCAGAAACAGCCAGCGAGGCTTCACCAAAAAAGTTTCCAGCCTGGTGATCTTCAGGTTGTCTTTTGGAGAGATGGCGGCGTTGCCCGATTGCGCGGCCGCGCCTTCCACCTGATCGAGTGCTGCCAGGCCCGCGAAGGCCCCTGCCAGAAGCGAACGCCGGTTGATGTTTTGCATGTGTTCAATCCTCAATCGCGCACGGCAACCCGCGCGATCTCATTATATGTGCGGCACGGCGAAATCCCGCCTGCGTCGTGAATTTCACCGATTTACCTGGCCCTTGGCGCCGTGCTAGCGTATCCAATGGTGCGACTGAGCACTGACCGCTTCCGCAGTTTTTCCAGGGGTCATCGAAATTCAAATGAAACGCCTTTCTTCGTTTTCTTTCATCCTTCTTGCGCCGGCTCTGGCCCTGCTGCTCGCGGGCAATGCCCACGCGCAGGCCACGGTCCTGCCGCAGTTCGCCTTCGGCGGCGGCTGGTATAGCGCGCTCTATTTCACGAACAGCAACGGATCGCCTGTCGCGTTTACGGTGAACTTTGTGAGCGATGCGGGCACTCCGCTGTCCGTGCCGGCAGTCAACGGCAGCTCGGTGAACATCAATCTGGTGGCTCACGGTAGTGCAGTTATCGAAGCCCCCAATGCAGGCGATCTGGTCCAGGGCTACGCGTCCTTCACGCTTCCTGCCGGTGTCTCCGGCTATGGCGTATTTCGCCACAGTGTCGCGGGGCAACCCGATCAGGAAGCGGTGGTGCCGCTGTCCGACGCCCAAGCGACGTCCAGCCTGCTGACTTGGGACGACATTAACCTGATCACAGCCGTGGCCATTGTCAATCCCAGCTCTACGGCGAACACAGTCACAGTTAACGTTTGGGACGAGAACGGCAACTCAGTGGGGACGTCTTCGGTTGCGCTGCCGGCCGGCGGCAAAACGGCGGTGTTGTTGCGGTCCCTGCCCGGTCTGGCGGGTGTCGCGGGTAAACGCGGATCGGCTCAATTCTCTGTCACAACCGGCAGCGTCGCCGTGCTCGGCCTTCGTGCCAACGGCGGGGCGCTGACTTCCATCCCAACCACTTCCGGTGCGGCGGGCGCTGCGGCTCGATCCGTCGTCCTGCCGCAGTTTGCGTTCGGCGCAGGCTGGTATACGGCGCTTTACTTCACGAACTCCACGGGATCGCCCGTTTCCTTCCATGTAAGCTTCGTGGGCGACGCCGGCGCCCCGCTGGTGGTGCCCGCTCTCAATGGAAGCTCGGCGAATGTCAATCTGGCGCCGCACGGAACAGCCATTATCGCGGCTCCAAACAACGGCGGTCTGGTGGAAGGCTACGCATCGGCCACGCTTCCCGCGGGGGTCATTGGCTACGGCGTGTTTCGCCACAGCGTTGCCGGGCAACCTGACCAGGAAGCCGTAGTGCCGCTGTCGGACGCCACGGCTACTTCCAGCCTCCTGACCTGGGACGACGAGAATTTGATCACTGCCGTGGCGATCGTGAATCCCAGCACCACCGCCAACTCCGCGGCTGTGACGCTTTGGGACCAAGCTGGTAATACCGTCGGCACGTCCTCCGTCGCGCTTCCGGCGGGAAGCAAAACCGCAGTGCTGTTGCGTTCTGTTCCCGGTTTGAGCCCCATGGTGGGCAAACGCGGATCGGCTCAGTTTTCAGTGGCGGCGGGCAGCGTCGCCGTTCTCGGCCTGCGTGCCAACGGCGCGGCGCTCACCTCCATCCCCACGAGCGCGCCCCAATCCGGCGCCGCCGGCAGCTTTGTCGCGCAGCGTGCGCTGGCCCAGACCGGCCTCGCCATCGGCATGGCGTCCATCGTTTTGCAGAGCCAGCTCAACATTGCCTTCGCCATCTTGGAGCAGATCTCCTACTGCAAGCCGCTCGATGGCGGCGGAGCCGTGCAAGCGATCGGATCCACGGTCACGCTCTATTACGACTCCCAGTGCAAGAAGCCTTACATCGCAACCGGCCCAGGCACGAGGGAGACCAGCGTCGCCGGCGGGATCAATCTGGTCGAGACAGCGACCTATTATGGACCCAGCGGCACAGCCATTGGGGCGCTGGCCCTCAACGAAACGGCGCTGGTCAGCGGCGACAGCTCGTTTACCGTATCTGGTTTGGGTACCTTCAAAGCAGCCACCGCCCCGCCGGCGGCAACGCCGGTGCAACTGGGCTTGTCGTGTTCATTGGGACAGAACTCGACGACCTGCGCAGGTGGCATCGCGCAGGATTTCCCGCAGCTTGGGGTCGCTATCGGCACCGTTGCTCCGCTCTCGCTGAATGTTACCGCCCTCAACGATCCGGTCACCTTTACCGGCAACGGCTCCGTTGTAACAGGAGCTATCGGCTCGCTGACGCTGACGAATCCGTCGCCCACTTCGCTGGTGATCCAGGGCGGGAAAAACTTCGCCACCATGACCGCTACCGGCGGCGCCGCCGCGTTCGCGCTGTTTCCCCCAACGCCGACCGCATGGACCCTCACCGATTCGGCCCACGATCAGAAATTCGCGATCTCGGTGGTCGACAACACCACGCGCAACCTTGGCGTGACCATCAAACAGATCAGCACGGGAGCCACCCTGGCGACGGGCTCGCTCGATCAATCAGGGACCGGAACCATCAACTGGTCCGACGGAACATCGACCGCCGTCACGAACTGGACCCTGGCGGATTGAGGCAGGCGGGAGAACTGAACGCTATCCTCCTGCCCACTTCGAACTACTCAAAACCTTCGCAGTCACACCATTTCCCCGTCTCGTCGTAGTGCGGCCACGCGCCGCCCGTGTGGTATCCGGAGAGAATGAGTTCGTCGTACATGGGCGTGGGCTCGAAATATCCCGGCTTGCGCAGGTGCGCTTTCACCACGTCGTCGTTCAGCTCCAGACCTAACCCCGGCCGGTCGTCCGGCACCTTCACGTAGCCCTTTTCGATAATCGGCTTGGGCACGCCCTTAACGAGGTCCTGCCACCAGGGCATGTCCAGGGCGTGATTTTCCATCGCAAGAAAGTTGTCGCCGAACGTCGCCGCGCAATGATAGCCCGCAAATCCGCCGATCGGCGATCCCGCATGGTGCATGGCTATCTGAGCCCCGCACGCTGACGCATAATCGGCAATCCGTTTCGTCTCGAGCAGCCCGCCCGAGGTTTCGATATCCGGATGAACCGCATCCACGGCCCTGTGGTCGAGCAGCGGCTGAAACCCGCCGGGCAGCCCGAAGATGTCCTCCCCCGTCAAAACCGGCGTCACCGTGGCGTCGGAGATGGTCTTGTACGCTTCCCAGTTCAAGTAAGGATATTGATTGGCTCCCGACACCTGCAGCAGGTCTTCCGCCCAGGCCAGTCGATAAGGCTCGAAGGCGCGCGCGTAGCGGATAGAATCATTCACATTGAGCGGCCCGAAATGATCCGCGGCCAGTGGCGCGCCCGGCGGCAGAACCTCCCGGATCGCCGCGATAAATTCGCAAAGATAACCCAGGCCTTTTTCCGTGCAGACACCGCGCTCGTCCAGCGCCCCGGCGCGTTTCTCCAGCAGGCTGGATTGCAAATCCATCTTGAAAAACGTGAGCCCCATGTCCCGCCGCTTGCGCATGCGCTCCGCATAGACCTTGGGATCGGGATGGCTGGTGGTGTCCGCATAAATCCGAATGCGGTCGTGAAGCTTGTTTCCGATCAACCGAAATGCGGGAACCCCGTAGACCTTGCCCGCGATGTCATGCAGAGCCATGTCGACGGCGCTATAGCCGCCGCCCATGCGGCCGTGATTCGCGAACTCGCGGATCGCTCCGAGGTTCTCCTCGATACGCAGCGGATTCCTGCCCACAAGGTGCGCCTTCAGAGTCAGGGCAATACCTTCCACCGCGGCGTCCCGCACCTCGCCCAGGCCACAAACGTCTTGATTCGTGTAGATCTTGATCAGTGGATAGTCGTAATTGGCGGCCACGCGGCACGCGCGCATATCCGTGATCTTGAGCGTACTCGGCGCGGAGCTGCGATTCACTTTTTCCTGCGCGCTCACCGACCCCTGTGTGGCTTGGAATAGCGGACCGAATGCCGCCGCAGCTGCGGCGCTGCGAAACATCGATCGTCGTGTTAGTACGGCCTTTGACCGTTTGCTCATCCGTTCACCTCATTTAGGTTGGCGAACCGATTCTATCGCAGCGGCCGGTGCGGTACCGGCCGCATTGGCGTTCTCGGCGCAAACTGTTTCCATGCCGTATAATCCGGACATAAGCGGGCGGCTCGTGCTGAAGCTTCACGCCTTTCGTACCGCGACCACACGGCGACCTGCCGCGCTTTTCCTGCTGGCACTGTCGTTCTTTGCATCCGCTTCCCGCGCGCAGATTTGCGATTGTATCGAGCCGCCTCCTCCATGCCAGGAGGCGCCGCGGGCAGACGCGGTATTCCTAGGTCGAGTCCTGAAGTTGGATGACGGGAAGATAGAATTCTCTGCTGAGCGGTGTTTTAAGGGCGTCTCCGTTGGCAAGATCGAAGCGATCGGAATGCCAGGATGTAGCCCGACGCTGAAGGCGGACAGGACCTACGTCGTCTACGCAATGCACATGGAAAGTGGTGTTCTGGCCGTTTCTTCTTGCAGCCGCACCCGCTCCATCGAAGCTGCCGCCGAGGATCTTGAATTCCTCGATGAGTTCGCAACCCAATCCGCTCCCACGCGAATCAGCGGCACCGTGCGCTACCGCCCGGACGACAAGCAAGACAGGGGAGATAACAGGCCGCCACTTCCTGGTGTGAAGGTAGTCTAGGAGAACGAGGCTCAAGACGCCGGCACATTCAGCGCGATGACCGATCAAGCGGGCCAGTTCTCGTTCGTTGGTCTGCCGCCCCGCCAGTACTCGATCGACGCCATTCTCGCAGGTCTCAGCGTGGACTTTCCCCCTGACGAGATCGATCTTCGTGCGAACGGTTGCTTCGTGGCTAACGTGCTGATGACCGTTGATCGCCCGGTTCAAGACACTGTGCGAAAGCGCGGAGCTAAGCCGTGAGACCGCCCGCCTCCCAATTGACCTTACCTGCTTTTCTCCATCTCCCTCACCAACCCTTCCTCCCCCTTCGCCATCGCCCACCGATGATTCGCGGAGAAAATCGGCTTCAATAAGAACGATAGATACCGGATCAGCGGCTTCTCCGCCGTCAGGTTCCAGTCGAATTCCACTTCCACAAACCCGCCGTTCTGCTCCAGCGTCCAAACCCCCCGTCCCTCGAAATCGCCCGTGGCGCGGATTTCGAGGCGCCGTGGCGGTTGCGTATCCACCGTGCGCGATTCCCACCGCAGCGTGTACGGCAACCGTCCCTTGGTATGCAAGCGAAAGCGTCGCCCCACGCCGCCGGGTTCCCCAGGCTCTAATTCATTCACCTCCAAATAGACCTCAGGCCACCAGCGCGGAAAGTCCTGCGGATTGCTGATCAGGTCCCAAACTGCTTGCGCGCTCCCTTCGACTCGCCAGTGCGTGATGAAGTGGTAATCGTTCGTCACAGACACTCCGGCTTGTAGAAGCGCGCGTAGAATTCCGGGTCGAGCCGGTGCGCCTGGTAAGCCAGCACCGTGCGAAACGGCCCGCACGCCGCCGGAAAGCGTCCGTAACGCCCGTGCACGTACTCGCAATAATCGATGGTCGCCCGGATGGCCGTCGCCGAATACTCGGGAATGCCGGCCTGCACGCTCTTTCCATCCAGCCATGCCGAAGCGCTTCCGCCGTCACGGAACGAGCCCGTGCCCGGAGCGAACTTCGTCTCGCAGAACGCCTTTACGGCCTCCTTCATATTCGAGTAGTACGGCGGGCAAAACGGTCGAATCAGCGTTTTGCCGTCGCGCTCCAGGCCCACAGCCGTGGGCAGTGGAATGTCTTTGCCGGTGACTCGCAGCGCCATTTTCACCAGCGGGGATGCCGCTACCGTTCGCGAAAACTTCGGCTCGTCCATGCGAAACCCCAGCGCCCTTGTCCAGCCGAACGGGTGCGCGGCAAAGTGCGGGAATCCGCCCAGCCCGAGTGCCTGCGCCATTAGCCCGAGGTTTTGGATGACCGCGCCCTGTTCCACTGCCGCCAGCTCGAACAGCCACGATTCCAGAAACCCAACCGTCATGAACCGCCCGTCGCACGGGTCGTCATGCAGCGCTCCGCCCTTGGACTTGGCGTAGCGGCCGATGCCCGCAGGCCGGAATCCGTTGCGCTCGTCCACGATGAAGTAATGAAAATCGTCGCTAAAACAGGAAAGCAGAATATTGATGTAAAGCGCCGTTAGCTCATTGACGGCAACGAAATATGTCGTGCCTGCGACATTAGCCGACCATCGATTGAAAGGTGGAAGAAACGGCAGCTCGCGGGGCACGTCGACCCGGCGGTCCGCGATGCGAACGCGGCTGCGTTCGAAGACCTCCTCGAGATGCCCCGCTTTGGCGTCTTCAACCAGCCCCGCAGTTTCCGACCGCGGAAAATCCTGCGGCCGGCGCAGCATCCACGCGCCCTGGTCATTGATCAGGAAAACGATCACGGTATGCAAAGCATCGGCGCTCGGCGCGGTGCGCCCCACGAACTGTTTCATGATGTTGCCGCCGCCGGCATCGGGCACGCTACCCGTTTCGTACGGCAACTCGGCCAGCGCGTAGCCGGTCACGCCACAGGCCGCGAAGGCCAGGGCCGCTTCTTCAGATTGTGATAGCGGCAGTGCGGACCGGCTGCTGCGATACGCCAGTGGTCCGCCGTTCAACTGCATGCCGGCCGCAAATCGGCGTGACCGGCGGCGAATCAACGCATCCAATAGCGGATACGACGCCCAAGGCGTCGGGGACTCCTTCTCGAGGCTGCGACCGGCCGGTTCGATCATCGGTATCAATTCTCCGTAATCAGAAAATGATACGGAATCGAGCGGCGCCCCGGATGGACCGCAATGTCGGGGCGCGTCACCCGCCTCGTAACTCCCCCGGGGGGCTTCCGGCGCAAAATACAGCAGGGCTGCGCGTTATGCCCCGAAGGGATACGCGACGAATCGAGACTTTTCTGCCAGACTAATATGGCCCCGGGATTGCATTTGTGAAACGGGGCAGAGAGGAAGAAAAGAGCAGATGAAATTCGCGATTCCAGCTTTTGTTTTAGTCTTGGGTGCCGTCCTCGGGTCGTCTTTGTCGTACGGCAAGCCCGAATACACAAAAAAAGAAAAGAAGGCTTGCATATTCTGCCATGTCAAGGCGAACTCGAAGGAATTGAACGACGCTGGAAAGTACTACAAGGATCACGATCACTCGCTCGAAGGCTACCAGCCGAAATAGGCGGTTTGTAGCCCAGGGGAGGTAGCATGTATCACGTCCAACTCGCTGTAGGAAACGCTCCCTACGGGATTGCGCTTTCTGAACTGTTGGAGCACACCGAGAGCTGCTCGGTCACGCCCGTTGACAGGCCTGATCCGGGCGATCCCGGTGTAATGGTGGTCAACGAAAAGACGTTGGAGACCCTCCCCACTCCCATTGATCGGCCGGAACGCGTGGTTCTGATTACGCCCAACGACGCCAGGCGCCTGGAACGCGCCTGGCAGGCGGGCATTCGGTCGGTCGTGTTTGACAGTGATCCACCGCGCACCATGGCCCTGGCGGTCATGGCGGCTGCCCTCAGGGTGAGAACACCCAATCGCAAGGCTGAGCCTGCGAATAACCCCCCAACTTCCCGTCTGACGGATTCCAAGCGCTCCAAAGTAGGTTGATTCCCTTAGGCTTATCGATGGACAGCGGCGTGCACGGGGCACCGCTGGGGGCTGATATGGAACGATCATTGGGGGAACTCGAAGCCATCATTCGAGACCAGGTTTGCCGTGTCTGTTCCGACCGCCGGGTTGATGGTGCCTGTGGACTCGAGGATCCGGGCCGGTGCGCCCTGTTTCGCATGTTTCCGCAGGTGGCGCGCGCCGTTCAAAGCACGCATAGCGACGACATTCGAGATTATGTGCAAGCCATCCGGGAGCAAGTGTGCTCGGTCTGCGAGGAGCAGGCTTCCGACGGCTCCTGCGATCCGCGGGAAAACGTTTCTTGTGCTCTTGATGCTTATCTGCTGTTGATTGTGGATGCCATCGAGGAGGCGACCGGTCGCAAGTTCGAACGGCCTGCGGGGTTTGTGAAGTCCAGCGGAGTGGTTCCGCTGACGATCGAATAAGGGGGGAGACAATGAACAACATCAATTTGGTTCCATTTGGAGCAAGCTGGCTGGCGCTGGCGCTCGCTGTTCTGATTCTGGCTATTTACCGGAACAGGCTGGCGAGCCACGAGGATGACACCCTCCACGTTTCCGACGCGCAGGCCCCGCAGATCACCAAGCAGGCGGTGGAGGCACACCGCATCGAAGTGGTCGAACGCTGGGGCAAAACGCTGACGGCGATTGGCGCAGTATACGGTTTGCTGCTTGGCGCGGCGTA
>Ga0209060_10000723_pt1 | contig 49407 bp, 44 predicted proteins | sample Coa_R1_8_FD_187155 | JGI IMG/M metagenome (GOLD analysis project Ga0209060, IMG submission 187155) | Surface soil microbial communities from Centralia Pennsylvania, which are recovering from an underground coalmine fire - Coalmine... | ecosystem: Environmental > Terrestrial > Soil >...
ATCGGCCTCGCCGATGAGGAGTACGCCTGGCTTGCCACCCACTGCGACGAGACCGTCGGCGATGACGGCGCCATCGTCTTCCTCGAAGGCAACCCTTGCGACCGCCTCCACTTCATCCTCATGGGTGAGATCCACGTTCGCCGTCGCCATGCCAGCCCCACACTCTGGATCGGCCGCGCCGGTCAGATGACCGGCAAGCTCCCGTTCTCCCGCATGAAGACCTATGGCGGAGACGGCTTCAGCGTCGGCCCAAGCTGGTCGCTCAGCCTCCATGAGTCCCACTTCCCCGCCCTGCTCGCCTCCATCCCGTCGATGACTCAGCGTTGCGTCTCCACCCTGCTCGACCGCGTCCGTGAGGTCACCCGCATGGAGCAGCAGGCCGAAAAGCTCTCAGCTCTCGGCAAGCTCGCCGGCAACCTCGCCCACGAGCTCAACAACCCCGCCTCCGCAGCCCAGCGTTCCGCCTCCAGCCTCTTCGCCGAGCTGCGTCAGTACGGCGACCTCAAATATCGCCTCGGCAACCTTTGTCTATCCGACACGCAGACCTCCCAGTACCGCTCGTGGATCTCCCGCACCCGCAGCACAATGGCCGACTACGCCAGCCGCGCCGACATTGCCGACGACCCCCTTGCCGAAAGCGACCGCGAGACCGCTCTGCTCCAATGGCTCGAGACTCATAACATCCCGAATCCCTGGGCTGTCGCCCCCGCGCTCGCCGAGACCACCATCACGACGGTACAGCTGGACGACCTGGCCGACCACGCCACCGCCGAAGTCCTGCCCGTCGCCCTGGCCACCTTCGCCAGTTCCCTCCGCGTCGAGCGCATGGCTGAAACCGTCGTCAATTCGACCGTCCGCATCTTCGACCTGATCCGCGCCATCAAGGACTACTCCTACATGGACCAGGCGCCCATTCAGGACGTCGATCTCGCCCAGTCCCTCGAGACCACCCTGACCATGTTCAACTCGCGCCTCCAGAACGTGACCATCGAGCGGAACTTCGATCCCGACCTGCCCCCGGTCAGCGCCTACGGCAGCGAACTCAACCAGGTCTGGACCGCACTGATCGAAAACGCCCTCGACGCCATGAAAGATCGCGGCACGCTTCGGCTCGCGACTCGTTCCAGCGGCCAGATGGCCTTCGTCGAGGTCTGGGATACCGGCCCCGGTATCGCACCTGAGTTCAAGTCCCGTATCTTCGAGCCCTTCTACACCACCAAGGCCCCGGGCAAGGGCTTGGGTCTGGGCCTCGACACCGCCCAGCGCATTGTCACCAAGCACTCCGGCTATATTCAAGTCGAATCGCGCCCCGGAGCTACCTGTTTCCAGGTCCGGCTACCCCTCGACCAGGCCGGAGCCTACTAAACGCACCAACTCATGGCGAGCGGCCTCATCGTCGCTCGCCCACAACTTCACGCCCAATCGCAATCACCGCATCCGCCAGAGCATCGAAGTCCTCGCGTCGCGATCGATGGTTCGTATTCGCCACTCGAATCGCAAATCGTCCCTCCAGCACTGTGCTCGACGGAACCGATATCCCCCGCTCCTGCACCCGCTGCAGAATCTCCTGATTCTCCGCATCGCTGGCCCCCCGATATCGGAAGCAGACAAGATTCAGCGGAACCTCAGCCGACAGCTCCAGCTCTGGCTCCCTCGTCACACGTGCCGCCAGATACCGCGCCTGCTCCACGTTCTGCTCCACTAACTCCGTAATGCTGTCCACGCCTTGCGCCTTAAAACTCATCCACACCTTCAGCGCCCGGAACCCCCGCGACAGCTCAGGCGTACGCTCCGCAAACCTGATCCCACCCGCCACCGGTCCCCGTTCCATCGCATTCAGATAGCTCGCCCCGGTAGCAAACGCGGCCCTGTAGGCCTCCGCATCTCGCACCAGCACGCACCCCACGTCATACGGCAAATATCCCCATTTATGCAGATCAAACGCCAGCGAATCCGCCCGCTCCATCCCCGCAAGTGCAGGCCGCAGCCTCTCCGACCAATACGCCAGCGCTCCAAACGCCCCATCTATGTGGAACCACAGCCCTTCCGCCGCACACAGATCCGCAATGGCTGCTAGATCATCCGTTGCCCCCGTATTCACCGTTCCCGCCGTCGCCACCACGCACAACGGAACAATCCCGGCAGCCCGATCCGCCGCAATCGCCTCCTTCACCTCTCCAATCTTCATCCGATAACCCTGATCCACCCCAACTGAGCAAAGACTGACCCTCCCCATCCCCATCAGCTCCAACGCCTTCTTCAACCAGCTATGCGTCTCGGTCGAGCCGTACACCCGCAATGGCGGCCCACTCTTCAACCCCTCGCCACGAACATCAAAACTCGCCCGAGCATGTCTCCCCACGGCCAGCCCGATCAGGTTCGCCATACTTCCGCCGCTGGTCAGGAGGCCGCTCGTTCCCTCCGGCATCCCCATCAGCTCCGCCATCCACCGGATAACCTGCTCCTCCACCATCATGGCCGAGTCATTAAATCCGCCCACATTCGGATTCATCCCCGCCGCCAGCATCTCCGCCAGCATTCCTACCGGCGTCCCGCTCCCCATCACCCATCCCCAGAACCGCGGATGAGCATTCCCTATCCCGTAAGGGAGCACATCCCTCACAAAGCTCTCGTAGGCCGCCGCAGCCCCCTCCCCAGCGCGCGGAACCCCCTCAGACTCCAGCCGCAGCCTCGATTCGCCGGGCATCTCGCGCCATACAGGCCCCTGCCGCACACCCTGCACGTGGTCAAAGATGCCATCGACCATCCGGTGTCCCAGAGCCCGCAACTCCGCCCATCCAGCCTCATCCGCCGGATCGAGTGTCTTTTCCGCTTCGTCCTTCCATTCAGCCATGCCTTACCCTACCGCACTACGGCATCGTTCGTCCCGGAACCATAACCAACTGAAAATAAAGAACAGGTCTCCCTGTCGTGTTATCCTCCCGCCGAGGAAACCATCCATGAAACGTTACCTGTTCGGCGGGGCGATCCTGGTTGCACTGCCCCTCACTATCTTTGGCGTCCTGCACTCCCAGCTGAGTGCGCCCCAGACCCAACGCATTCCGCAGTTCCAAAATGAGGATGTGGCAGTGTGGAAGACCGTCTTGCTTCCGAATGCAGCCACGGCGATGCACCGGCACGATCATCCACGCGTGATCATCGCGCTCAGTAGTGGCACGATGAACCTCGTCCCGCAGGATGGACCAACGGAGCAGCATGTCTGGGAGGCCGGCAGAGCGTACTGGCTCCCAGCCAACCCACCCGGAACCATGCACTCCGACGTCAATGCCGGCACCAAACCGATTGAAGTAATGGTTGTGGAACTGGAACACGAGAAGTAAGATCCGCAGTCAGCCGAGGCCGCTGAGCGGTGCTTAACTCCAGCTATTTCGTGATTTCCACGCCTCGCCAGAAGGCAACGTGGTGCTTCACATTCCGTGCAGCCGGCTTCGGATCAGGGTAATACCACGCCGCATCCTGATTCTCCTGCCCGTCCACGAGGATCGTGTAGTACCGCGCCTGCCCCTTCCACGGGCAGCTGGAGGTCGTGGAGCTTGGCCGCAGGAACTCCCGTTTCACCGTCTCATCCGGGAAGTAAATATTGCCCTCAACCGTCTCGTATGTCTCACTCTCAGCCAGAGTCTGGCCATTCCAAACTGCCTTTGCCATGGTTACTACCTACATTCTTTTCAACAATTTACGACCGACCCAAGCGCATAAGCGGGCCAGCTCCCGAGGATATTGATCCCGGAGCGTACAACGCATTTGTAACAGAAACGATGCAGAAATGAAACCCGCAGGCTCCTACCGGATACCTCGCTGCTGGTCGGCTACTTCGATGCCGGAGCAGGTGCGAACGTCTTCACAAACATCTCATGCAGTTTCGCCGCCGCCGGATACTTCTCAATCAGGGCAGCCGTATTTCGCATAAACGGGTTTCCGCTCTGCTTTTCCGTCTCCACATGGAAATGGTGGAACTTCGCATAGAGCAGGATTCCCTCTCCATTCGAATCCAGAAACAGGTCCGCATCCAGCGCTCCACGCAACACCAGCGAAGCCGCCATCTCCCAAAAGCTCAGCATCTGCCGCCAGTACACGTTGTATTCGGACCTCGGGTCTCTCGACACCGCCCGCAGCTCTTCCAGCGTCTTCGGATTGAAGTCGAAGATCATGAACCGCCGCGCCCTTCGCAGCGTCTCTTCCCTTCGCATCTCGTACAGCTTCAATACCAGCTCAGCATCCGCCGCAGTCGCCATCCCATCTCCCTTTCGTTTAGCAAAACTCAGGCCACGCTCTCGACAACCGCGCGCGTCTTCTCCGGATCCGGCCTCTCCACTGCAGGAGCAGGCTCTGCAATCTTCTTCTCGTACGTGCACTCCGGAGTCGTCGGCGCCTCTTCCTCCGCGCCCTTCTTCTTCCGGCGCTTCGGCAGTGCTTCACGATTATTCGGGCAAACCAGGTAAGTCCCCTTATCGTTGACGACCTCCAGCAGATAAGCGCTGTCGCACTTCGGACAGGTCTTATCCACCAGCTTCAGGTTCGAAGCAAAGTCACACTTCGGATAGTTCACGCAGCCATAGAACACATCGCCACGCTTCGTCTTGCGCACGGCGATATCGCCGCCATCCTTCGGGCACTTCACATCCAGCAGCTCCTGCTTGATGTACTTGCACTTCGGATACCCGCTGCAGCTGATGAACTCCCCATACTGCCCATTGCGGAGCAGCAGTGGTTTACCGCACTTCGGACAACTCTCCTCCAGCTGCACCGGAGGCTTCTGCTGTACCTTCTGCGTCAGCTTACGAATCGTCTTACACGGCGGATCCTCGTTGTACCCCGGGCAAGCCATAAACGGCCCCCAGGGTCCATTCCGCAGCACCATCGTGCGCCCGCAGTTATCGCAAGCCTCCTCCTCAGGAGCCTCATCCGCACCCGGAGCGCTCAAATCAGGTTTCGCTGCAAAGTTCTCCTTCGTAAAGTCGCAGCTGAACTGCTCCGCCGTGACCTTCTTGCCCGCGTCAGCGGCCTCCTCGATCGCCGCCACCAATTCCTTCGCGTTCAAGACCTCCTTTGAGTACTCGATCACATCCTCGGTCGTCGCCTTCACAATGATCGGGAACGAAAACGCCGTCGTCACTTTCTTCAGCACGGCCTTCGGGTCCTTCTTGTACGGCCCCGCCGCAATCGTCATCGGCTTCGCCTTGGAGAAGTTGCTGCACGAGTAAAAGCTCCCGAACTTGCCCCACTTCAAAATCAGCGGACTACCGCAGTTATCGCAGACCTCGTTCGTCGACTCCTCCATCCGCTTGATGTCTTCCATCGAGCCCTCAGCCACCTTGAGTTCCTTCTCAAAGTGGTCGTAGAACCCGTTCAGCAGATCCGTCCACCGCTCCTCGCCATCTTCAACAGCATCCAGCTCGCCCTCAAGCGTGGCCGTATACGCGGTGTCGAAGATGTACGGAAAGTTCTTTACCAGCAGCTTCGTCACGACCGTACCGATCTCAGTCGGCACAAACTTCGCGCCGATCTTCTTCACATAATCGCGATCCTGAATTGTATTAATGATGGAGGCATACGTCGAAGGCCGCCCAATTCCCTTCTCTTCGAGCGTCTTCACCAGGCTTGCTTCATTGAAGCGCGGAGGCGGCTCGGTAAACTTTTGCTCCGAGTCGATCCTCTGCTTCGTCAGCGCCTGACCATCCTTCAACTCCGGCAGCCGCTTGTCGTCCGCATCCTCGTCCTCATCATCCTTCTTCGCCTGATCGACCTTCACCTGCTCATACACCTTCAGGTAGCCGTCGAACTTCAGCACCGACCCCGACACGCGGAAGTCATAGGTCCTGTCCGCCACCGCAGCAATATCCACCGTCGTCTGGTCGAACACCGCCGGCACCATTTGCGAAGCCACAAACCGCTGCCAGATCAGTCTGTACAGCTTGTACTGCTCGTCGCTCAGATACTTGCGAATCCCCTCAGGCGTATACGACACGCTCGTCGGACGAATCGCCTCGTGCGCATCCTGAGCGTCTTTCTTGCTCTTGTACTCATTCTGCTTTGCCGGCAGATACTGCGGCCCAAGCTTCTTCTCAATGTACTCACGCGCCTCAGCAATCGCATCGGGCGACACACGCGTCGAGTCAGTACGCATATACGTAATCAGACCGACCGTACCCTCGTTGCCCAACTCCACGCCTTCGTACAAACGCTGCGCGACACCCATCGTCCGGCGGACATTAAATCCCAGCCGTCCCGAAGCGTCCTGCTGCAGCTTGCTCGTCGTAAACGGAGCCGTCGGATTCCGCCGCCGCTCCTTCCGCTCGACCGAACGCACGCTCCACTTCGCCTTCTCAAGCTGCGCGACGACCTCTTCAATGCGCTCCTTATTCGGCAGAGCACTAGCAATAAAGAGTTCCTTGCCACTCTCATCCGTGCCGTTCGCAACGCGCGAGGCCACACCATCGATCCCGACAAACCGCGCAACAAACTCCTGCCCATCCGGACTCGGCTTAAGCGCAGCATTAATCGTCCAGTACTCCACCGGAACGAAGTCGTTGATCTCCTGCTCGCGCTCCACAATCAACCGCAGCGCGACAGTCTGAACACGCCCCGCGCTCAACCCACGACGCACCTTGTCCCACAACAGCGGCGATATCTGATACCCCACCAATCGGTCCAGAACACGGCGCGTCTGCTGAGCGTCCACCAGGTTCTCATCCACATCGCGAGCATGCGCGAAGGCAGCATTCACCGCCTTCTTTGTAATCTCGTTGAAGGTCACCCGCCGCACCTTCGACTTATCCTTGACCATTGGCAGCAGCTGTATCGACAGATGCGCCGCAATCGCTTCACCTTCGCGGTCCGGGTCAGGCGCCAGATACACCATGTCCGCCTTCGCCGCCAGTTTCTTTAGCCGGTCAACAACTTTCTCTTTCCCCGGAGACACAATCAGCGTCGGCTCAAACGTCCGCTTCTTCAGTTCCACGCCGATGTCGTTCTTCGGCAGGTCCATGATGTGGCCAATCGAGGCCTCCACCGTGTAGTCGCTGCCGAGATATTTTCCGATCGTCTTCGCCTTTGCCGGCGATTCCACGATCACAAGTGATTTACCCATTCGTTCCCTTCATCCACCAAAACGTTCTGCCGTAGCAGAATGTTCCATTCTTCCTTCATTCCCTTGCGAACCTAACACGCTTCCGCCCGGCACGTCATCTCTCTGCAATGCCTGAACTGACGAAAATCCTCTTGGAAGGTCACCGTCGAAGCGCGTTTCTGTGCAAAACTTTACTCTCCTCAGCCCACGCCCAAGCCAAAGCGCCGACTGAACTTACGATCTTTTTGCCTGGATTCCCATCACCCTGCAGCGCCTTCGACCTCTGTGCATCAGAACGCCCGCACGTAATTCTTTCCGGGCAACTGCTTCACACGTCCGGCTATCTCCAACTCGAACAGCGCCGTAAAAACCTCAGCCGACCCCAGCTCCGCTTCCAACCGCTCCATCAAATCATCCAGTTGCGTCGCCTCATCATGCCTCAGCTTCTCCAGCACTATCCGTTCATGTTCCGGCAACGGTGTCTCGTTGAATAAGGATGCACTCCCCCCGCCTTTCGATTCACTCCCCCCATTAACCCCAATCTCTGCTTCAAGTTGCAGACGGACATGCGAAGGGAGGTCCTCCCAGACATCCTCCCAGGTCGCCGTCAGCTTCGCCCCCTGTTTAATGAGTGTGTTCGGCCCCCACGCATTCTTGTTCGTCACATTCCCCGGCACAGCATACACATCGCGATTCTGATCCATCGCACACCGCGCCGTAATCCGCGTCCCGCTATACTCCGCAGCCTCAATCACCAGCACTCCCACACTCATGCCACTCAAAATCCGATTCCGGATCGGAAAATTCTGCGGCGCCGGAAACGTCCCCAACGGATACTCGCTCACGATGGTCCCACCACTCGCAATAATATTCTCCGCCAGCTTCTTATTCTCCTTCGGATAGATCACATCGATCCCCGTCCCCCACACCGCGACCGTCTTTCCGCCTGCGTCGAGCGCCCCTTTATGCGCCGCCGTATCCACCCCCCGAGCCATACCGCTCAAAATCACGAGCCGACGATTCGCCAGATCTCGCGACAGCATCTCCGCCATCCCCGAACCATATGGCGAAGGATGCCGCGTCCCCACCACCGCAATCCCCGGCCGCGCAAGCAACTCGACGTTCCCGCGAATCCAAAGCACTGCAGGCGGATCATAAATCTCCCGCAGCCGCTCCGGATACGCCTCATCCTCCGGCGTCAAAATCTCTCCACCAGCCTCAACCACCCGCCGCATCTCATCAAGAGCAGCCGCTCGCGCCTTCCCCTCAAAACAAAACTGCGCCGATTGAGCCGGCATCCCCAGCCCCTCCAGCTCGGTCAACGAAGCCTCAAACAGTCGCTCCGCCGCCTCCAGCTTCCGCATCGCCTTCCACGTCCGCGTAGCCCCCATCCCTGGCGTCAGTATCAACGCCAGCCACGCCAGCCTCGCTACCTCGTTTTTCCTCTCTAGACCAACTCCATTCTCTTCCTGACCTCGATTCCCCCTCATCCTTTACTTCAGCCCCCTGACAAAATCTCTCAACTATCAACCGCCCTACCTATATAAGCACGCGAAATGCCTCGACAAAAGCATTTCTCCGGGCGGACGATTACAAAATCCTTACGAAGCCGCTGCCGGCGAGCATCGCGACGGAGGCTTTCCCTTCACCCCGCCCTGACCGCCTGAATCAATCCGCGAATATACCCATAACAGTACGCGAACGATTGCAACCCATCCGGATCATGCGGAGCCACCGGCACATGATCCGGCATCAGCATATACGGGTACCCGACCTCCTTATAAACCTGGATCGCCTTCCACATGTCCACATCTCCCTCATCCGGATACACCTCAACAAAGTCGTTCCGATGCCCGCGGATATTGCGAAAGTGCACATTGAAGATCTTCTCGCGGGAGCCAAAGTACCGGATCACGTCATAGATCTCCTTGCCTGGATCGGCCAGCATCTCCGACACTGTCCCCTGGCAAAAATTCAACCCGTGATAAGGACTCTCCTGAATCGTGATGAATTTCTTCAGCCCGTCCACCGTCCCCAGCACGCGATCAACGCCCTGATATCCCTCCGGCGGAACCCCCGGATCCTGCGGATGACAAGCCATCCGAATCTTGTACTCGTTCGCTACCGGAATCACGCGGTCGAGAAAATACGTAATCCGCTCCCAGAACATGTCCGCATCCACATGCCCGGCAATCGTCAGCGGAGTCTTCGGATGCGCCTCCGACAGCTTCCACTGGCTGTACATCGCATCCCCGCGCCCCTGAACCCGGCCAGTCCGCAGCACCCCAAGAATGCTCATGTTGTACTTGATCGAAGGGAGTCCCACCCTCGCGCAGTTTCTGATCAGTATCTGGATCTGCTCGATATCACGATCCCTTTCCGGACTCTTCGCCAGCATGATCGCCGGATGCTTCTCACTGTTGATGAAGCTCGACTCCAGCACTGGAGGCCCTACACACAGCACGTTGATCCCATTGCTCTCCGCTAGTTCCCTCATCCGGCTCAGTTCATCTACGGTCGAAGCGATCTGCCCTTCCGACGTCTCGGGATACCCGCAGATGTCCCGCACTCCGTACCGCGCCAGGTACTTCAAATGAACATCGTTCGTAGGAGCGCTCTGACATCCCAACTTCATCAACACCCGGTTCGAATTGGCCGACGCAGTTGGAGCCGAAGCATCCACCCTACTGCCAAGCGCCAGCGCCGCAGCACCGGAAGAAGAGAGAAATTGTCGCCGATTCATACCAACCAATATCGCGTATCCAACCACAAATATCCATTAGCTATCCACGATGTTTCTCCGGCAAAGCTCCCGCCAGTACAAAACTTGCACCGCCACAGGCCAGCGCAATAAATCCGCTCGTCCACTCATTCCCATCATGCGGAGCCGCAGCCATCCTCGGAATATGCAGCAGTACAACGAACAGCAAAAACATCACCCCCAGCAAAATCCCCGCAAGCCGCACCTTTCTCCCCATCCCGATACACATCGCTGCTGCAAAAAAAGCAACTCCGACAAAATATGCCCAGAACAGATGCCCCGGAATCCACGGTGTCACCAGCGCAGCCACAAACTGCGCATACATAAAGTGCTGAACGCCAAACACCACCAACGCAATTGCGAACATATACCGCGCCGCTTCAGTCAACCACACCTGTCCCCCACCTTCTTTGTGGACCTCATCCGGCAGCGCCCCAGCCAGCACAAACGACGCCCCACTCAGCGCCAGAACCTCAAATCCACTCGTCCACGGCCTCGGATCGTGAACATGTGTGACCAGCCGCGGCAGATAAAAAAACAACACCTGCAATAGCATGCAGACACCCAGAAGATTCGCCGCAAGCCGCCCCTGCCACTGGGTCACAATAAACACAGCCGCCAAAATAAACCCAATCCCCGCGATCCACGCCAGCCCAATATGCCCCTGAGTCCACGGTGGCCCCGGTACCAGCCCTACCCCACCACGAGCGAAAATAATGCACTGCACACCAAAGAACGCCATCGCAACGGCAAACAGCAATCGCCCAACCCGGATCAGAACACCGCTCAATCCATCCATACCGTCACTCCTCTGCAGTCTGAAACGTCACACGGCATGAATCCTACTATGCCTGTCGCCGGCTATATCCTCTCTTCGTCACATCGCTTGCAATCAATCTCCGTCCCCACCCGAGCAGTTCGCCCCTCCTCCATCGTCACCCACTCGCGCACAGTCCACGGAGGATCGTGCCGCATATGCTGCCCATGCCCACACTCCAGCTTCGCCACCCAATGCCCTTCCTCGTCTCTCTCAAATCCGATAACCGCGCGTTTCATGCACTTTCCTCCGCACATCCCCTAAACTAATCCTTGGCCTCCTTATCATCACCATCCATGCTCCGAGTCGCAGCGATCAACTTCCTCAACCCCGCTCCCCTCATGTGGGACTTCGAGCACCCACCCCTGGCCGCTCCCCTGGCCGAGCACTACAGCCTCCACTACACCCTGCCTTCGCTGTGCGCAGAGGAGCTCCTCGCCAACCGCGCCGATCTCGGCCTCATCCCCATCGCCTCCCTCACTCCCGATCTCGCTATCGTCCCCAACTGCGCCATCGCCTCGCTCGACCAAGTCCGTTCCATCCAGCTCATCGTCAAACAACCCCACACCCTCGGCACAGTCAAGACCATCGCCGCCGACACCGCCTCCCGCAGTTCCCTCGCCTACGCCGAAGTCCTCTTCCGCAAATTCCTCAACACAAACCCCGCATTCCTCCCTGCACCTGCTGACCCCATCGCGATGCTCCAGCAAGCCGACGCGGCCATCCTCATCGGCGACCCCGCCCTCCTAGCCCTCGAAGCCCGCACCCAGATCGAACGAACCGTAGGCCCCTGCCAATGGTTCGACCTCGCCCACGAGTGGCACACTCGCACCGACCTACCGTGGGTCGCCGCCGTTTGGGCCGTCCGTCCCGAAGCCCTCGCCGCCAGCCACATCACCTCCGCTCAACTCACCGAAGACCTCACAAACTCCCGCAATCACGGCCTCACCCACATCGAAGACCTCGTCCGCCAGTGGACCCCGCGCATCCCCCTTCCACCCGATACCATCCGCGACTACCTCACCCACAACATCCACTACACCCTCGACCCTGCCTGCGCCGAGACCATCCACCTATTCCGCCAATACGCTGCCGAAGCCAACATCCTCCCCCCACTCCCCAACCTCCGTTTCCTTTAAACACCGTTTTCTTTTTCTTTTCGCGACTTCCCATCCCCAACTCGCGTCTTAACACATATGACGCCGACCGCAGCAGCCACGATCGTGGCCGACTCCTCCGCCACCGCTGCCATCGAGATTATGGCGCCTCAAACCCGTCACACCTCACCCCTGCTGCACTTCCTCTTCGGCTTCGGGCTCTTCGGTCTCTTCATCGTCTCTATCGTCGACTCCTCCTTCGTGCCCCTCCCCGTCCCCGGCATCACCGACATCATGCTCGTCGTGCTCGCCGCCCGCCACAACAACTGGTTTCTCCTAGTCCCGATCGCCACCCTGGGGTCCGCAATCGGTGGATATCTCAGCTACCAGGTCGGCCAATCCGGCGGCATAGCCTTCCTCGAGAAGCGCATTCCCCCGCGCATCTTCAACCGTGTCCGCGACTGGATGGAGCGCCATGCCATTCTCGCCGTTGCCCTTCCCGCCATCCTGCCTCCGCCCATGCCGCTCTCGCCCTTCGTCCTCGCCGCGGGCGCGCTCAAGATGTCGAAGAAGACCTTTATGACTACCTTCACCATCAGCCGCGGCGCCCGTCACTCCATCGCCGCATGGCTCGGCATCCACTACGGCCGCCACATCCTGCGCCTGTGGAACCACCTCTCCGCCCAATACGCCACCACCATCCTCATCATCATCTGGACGGCCATCATCGTCAGCTGCGCCATCGGCTTCTGGAAGCTCTACAAGACCTCTCGAGACGTCACCATCCAGCCGCAAGGCATCGTAAGCGGCTCCAAAACCCCAGCCTAGGCCGCACTCTTTACCTTCGGCGCAAACTTCCGCTTGTAGTAAGCCGTCGTCACCGTAATCGCCGGAACCCCTATCAACGTTGGCCAGAGCCATACATACCAATGGTTCCCAACCACCCGCGACAACGTCACCACGCTGAAGGCCGACCAAGCAGCGATATAGCTTCCAATCATGTTCCCCAGGTGCGAATACCACCAGAACATCTTTTCCTTCGGCTTCCACACGAAGCTCTTCATCTGCCCAATCGCCAGCGACATCCCAATCACCCCAAACACAATCGCCACGATCCCCATGTGCTGCACCATCGCAGGCTTGAACACCGCAAACCCCGCAAGACAGGCGCTCGCCACGAACGTCACCACGGCCGCAAACCAGTCGATCCCCTTCGCTCGCCCACCTCGCGGCAGGTCCTTCAACGCCAGCACTCGCCACGCCGAGAAGCATGCATAAAAGCTGAACACCGCCACCAGCGCCAGAAACAGCACCGGACGATAGAGCGCCATCGGCAAAGCAGTAGCCGCAACGACACCCATCGACCACAGATAAACCATCCCCCAACGTTTATGCTGCTTGCCGCCCTTCGCCGTGGCCAGTGCCACCGGAGCCAGCAGAAACGCCGAGGCACCAGCCGTAATATGCACTCCGAGAAAAACCCTCATCCACAACGGGTCTGCTACATGCATCACTTGCCTCCCTTCGCTGTGCGCTCGATTTTGTCCAGCTCTGCTATCGTCTCCTTGCACCACTTCACCATTGCTGCACTGCGATGCCGCCCCATATTCAGCGTCATCATGCAAAACGGCAGCTGCGATTCCGGTACCCCTTTCTTCCGCAACCCCTTCGCGAGCTCTCCATACACCCGCAAGTCCTCTTGACACCTCTCCAGAAAAGCCTGCACATGCTCCCGGCTGACGCTTGGAGAAACATGCGCCCCAAAGAACAGCTTCAGCAGCAACTCGTTCCTGGGCACCATCTCCGCCACCGGCAGCTTTAGCCATTCGCGCAGCTTCCGTCGCCCATCTTCCGTCAGCGAGTACACATTCCGGTCCGGACTCCCCTTCCCACGTACCGTTTTCTTAGACACCAGGCCTGCAGCCTCAAGCCGCTTCAGCCCTGGATAAATCTGCCCATAGCTCTCACTCCAGAAATATCCAATCGACTCCGAAATAACCTGCCGAATGTCATATCCGGACATGGGCCGAAGACTCAGCAGTCCCAGCAAAGCATTCGGTGTAGCGCCACCTTCCATCTTCATAGTTGAAAGATATATATCTGACAGATACTAATCCAGTCAAATCCCGACAACTCGCAGAAAAATAAACGCCGAATGAACGACGCCGCACAATTACGCGAATAATTTAGCCGAGACTCTCTTCATCCCACAGCTGAACTCGAGGAGTCTGACTTCCCTCAGCAGTCTTCTCAAAGGACAGCAGATCACCAGGCTGGCATTCGAGAACTTCGCACAGTTGCTCCAGGGTACTGAAGCGGATTGCCTTAGCCCGACCGGTCTTAAGGACAGAGAGGTTCTGGGGCGTGATCCCGACCCGTTCGGCTAACGTGTTGAGCCGCATCTTCCGGCGAGCGAGCATGACATCGACATTGATAACAATTGGCACGGCTGGCTCCACGGCTTGATCAGATTGTGAGTTCGTTATCTTCTCGCATCTCTGCAGCCATCTCCATGAACCACGAGATCACAATGACGATTAAACCAATTGCGACAGAGTCAAAATGGAGTTGGAACGAGCGCGGTGACTGTGAACGCATGAGTGTGTGAGTAACGGCGACCCAGACAACATTTGCGCCGGCCCACAACAGTGCGGTGATGCCTAGTTGACGAATTTGACCGACGGTTTCGGTGGTAAAGATATCTCCGCTAGCGTAGTTTCCAAACAACCGCTGCAGGTGATAGAGCCCCTTGAGAAGAACGCCAATCGCCAGTGCAAGGAGCGTCACGATGACGAGACGCTGAGGAAAACTGAGTGAGCTTAGCGGAACTGCGACGTTGAAAGCACGGACCGTAACTCCTCGACCCACCAGGCTGGCTACGACGGATATCAAAAATACAAGTGCCATAAGAACCATCAACCCTTGGCACACCCGTCTCAGCACTCGGCTGAACTGCTTAATTTTCTTGAGTCTTTTCTCGGCTTCAGCACGCATGAAAACCTCCAGGAGGAGAGAAAAACTTCTCTCCCATTCATGAATGAAGATACCGATTAAATAACCTATGTCAATACTTATTTATCGATTATCAATAAATAAGTATTGACATGCAATAATGCGAAGCTGACTGAGACCTCTCTAAAACTCCCACCGCAGCAAAGTAGCTCCGACCGTAAACCCAGCGCCCACACTAGCTAGCAGCACCAGATCGCCCTTCTTTAGCCGCTTATCATCCAGAGCCGTCTGCATCGCCAGCGGAATCGTCGCCGCCGTCGTATTTCCGTAACGGTCGATATTGATGACGACACGATCCTCTGGCATCCCCAACCGCTCCGCCGTCGAAAGAATAATTCGCTTATTCGCCTGATGAGGGATAAAGCACGAAAGATCCTTCCCCTCCACACCATTCCGTGCCAGCACCGTCTCTGCGGCCTCCGCCATCTTCCGCACGGCAAACTTGTACACCGCCTGCCCATCCTGATGAACGAAATGCTGCTTCGCCGCCACCGTCTCCGCAGTCGTCGGATGCAGACTTCCACCCGCCGGCATATTCAGAGCCACCGCGCCCGAACCATCCACCTCATGCCAGTAGTCGACCAGCCCAACCTCCCCTTCTTCGCAAGGCTCCAACAGCACAGCGCCCGCGCCATCGCCGAAGATTACGCAAGTAGCCCGGTCCGTATAGTCGATGATCGAGCTCATTACATCCGCCCCGATCACCAACACCTTCTTGTGCATCCCGCTCTCGACCAGCTTCGCCCCCACCTGCAGCGCATACGGAAACCCCGAGCAAGCAGCCGACAGATCGAACCCCCACGCGCCCTTTGCCCCAAGCTTGTCCTGCACCAAACAAGCCGTAGCCGGAAACATCATGTCCGGAGTCACCGTCGCAACGATGATCACCTCAATATCTTCGGGCCTAACTCCGCGTTTCTTCAGGCAGCACTTCGCCGCCTCTACCGCAAGATCACTCGTCGCCACACCTTTGTCGACCAGATGCCGCTCACGAATCCCCGTCCGCTCCACAATCCACTGGTCGTTCGTCGCCACCATCTTTTCAAGGTCGGCATTGGTCAACAACCGCGGCGGAACATAAGCCCCAACCGAACTGATCTTCGCTCTTACCCTCGCCTGCGGCTTCAACGTCAAACTCAAACTCTCACCTCACAACAAAGCTAGACCCAGAATACAAAACTATTACAAATGAATTGGCATTCACACAACGCCACCATTCTCAACGAGAACAACAGCTCTGTCACTTCATTATTGTGAACCACCGTTACCAGACGCACCTCTCCCCTCCGAAGTCTCAGAAAGCCAGATTGTTAGCTGGAGGAATCAAGGTTGGGAAGGGAGCAATAAAAATGTACCGGGCGACCCACTGCGCCCGTAATGGCCCGTTACCGTTGCTTCCTTCCGGACCTGGCGGGGTTGGCGGGATTACGTCGCGTAGGACCCGGCACACGTCTTATTCTACCACTCAGAAATCCACATCCCAACTCGCGCGAAACCCCCTCCGCCAGATCGTGTTAAACCAGACAGCATAAGATAATCCGCGTCGGCGAGGAGGCAGCAATGCGCGCATCTGTTCTGGTCGCAGTACTTCTTCTAACGGTGTCTCACGGATTCGCGAAGGATAAGAAAAAGCCTACGCTCCCACCCTATGTCTTGACCGCCCAGAACGTCGCCATCTTGGTCGATCCGGACGCCGGCATCTCCCCCGACAATCCACTCGCCAACCAAACCGCTCAAAAAGACGTCGAAACCGCAATCCTTCGTTGGGGACGATTCAATCCCGTTCTGAGCCTCCAACTGGCGGACATCATCATCGTCGTACGCAAGGGTAACGGACACCTAGTCGATCGCACCTTCCCCGATCCTCGGCAAAACAATCGTCCCGGCTCCATCACTCAAACTGACAACAGCATCGCGGTCGGTGCGCAGACCGCATCCCAAAATCCTTCGGCCCATCCAACAACAGCTCCCTCTCAAACCGAGATCGGTGGTGTGTACGACTCTTTCGCCGTCTATGAAGGTCACGTAAACGACCCGCTCGACAGCCCACCCGCATGGCGATACATGGCCAAAGACGCCCTCCACTCACACGACGTCCCAGCAGTCGACGAGTTCAGAAAGGCCGTCGCTGAAGCTGAGAAGGCTGCCGCAAAGAAACCTTAAACCGATCCTGCGGTCCTCGCTTACTACCAAACTGACAGACGATCGGATTATGTTCCCCAGACCCGTCACGACATCACTGCCTGTCTCTCCGTTCTGGCCTTGCTAGTCTAGACAAGCCGCTTATGCCCTTGCCTCAAGACAACCCCGCACTCCAGGCCCACTATCGCGACCGTCAGTCATCGCTTAACCGCGAACAACAGGCAGTCGTCGCCCGACGTCTCCGTTTTCGGCTCTTCCTCGGTCTGTGCCTCGCGCTCACGGTCTATCTCGGCACCCGCCCGCCAAGCCACTCCGTCCCAAATTGGCTCGTCATGGTTCCCATCATCGCCATGGTGGCTTCCATCCCCACCTATCTCCGATTTCAGTCCGAGCTCGTCCGCATCCAGCGTCTACAAGTCTTCCACGACACCAACCTCTCCCGCGTCGATGGATCGAAGCCCCAGTCAGGCCTCACCGGCGAAGAGTTTCATACTCCGTCCCATCTCTACGATCGCGACCTCAACATCCTCGGCCCCGACTCTCTCTTCGGCCTTCTCGCCACCGTCCGTACCGGCATCGGCCAACGCGGGCTAGCTCGTCTTCTCCTCGAACCAGCCACCACACAACAATCCCTCGACCGTCAGCGCTCCATTCAAGAGCTAACCCCACTCACCACCCTCCGCGAGCAGATCGCTCTCCTCGGACCATCCCGTTTCGAAGAGATCCCAGCGTCGCTCTTCGACACATGGCTCGACGATCCACCGCCCACCTTCCACCCAGCAGTTAGTTGGACGCTCGTCCTCACGTCGACAACGATCATCACGCTCCTGCTGACAGGTCTGTTTCACTACGCCACCTGGTCCGCTCTGTTTCCCTACCTCACCGCCACCTTCGCGTTGCAGACCGCCGTCGCACTCCTCGTACGGCGCAGAGTTCTCCCCATCCTCAACGCCTCAAACGTCGCGAGACAGATGCAACTCTTCGCCGACGGCCTCGCACTCCTGCAGCAGCAGAACTTCAACGCCCCACAACTCCGCTCCATCGCGCAGGCCTGCCGCGAACCCGTCCCCGCCGCTTCCATCCTCAAACGCATCCAGAGCCAGTTCGTCATCGTCGAACAACGCAACAAGGAGCACTTTTACGTCCTATCGCTGCTCTTCTCCGCCGGAACCCACGCCGCCATCGCCATCGCCAACTGGAAGCGCAAACACGCGCCCGCGATGAAGCAATGGATGGCCGCATGGGCCGAGTTCGAAGCCCTCAACGCCCTCGCCAACTATGCCTTCGAGCATCCCGAAGACGTCTATCCCACACTCCTTCCCGACAGCGAGCCCCCCACCTTCCAGGCCATCGCCCTCGGCCATCCCCTACTCCCCGCCGAGGTCTGCATCCGCAACAACGTCGCCCTCGACAACAACACCCGCTTCTACCTCATAAGTGGCTCGAACATGGCCGGCAAGTCAACACTGCTGCGAGCCATCGGACTCAATGCTGTCCTTGCCTACGCCGGCGCGCCTGTTCGTGCCACATCTCTGCGCATCAGCACACTCGCCATCGGAGCATCGCTCGCCCTCACCGACTCACTCGCCGAAGGCAAGTCAAAATTCCTCGCAGAAGTCCAACGGCTTTACGCCATCCTCGCCGCCTGCCAACATACCCCCACGCTCTTCCTCGTTGACGAACTCTTCAGCGGCACCAACTCACACGACCGATGCATCGCCGCCGAAGCCGTTCTCCGCCTATTGCTGCAACACCAAGCCATCGGCGCACTCTCCACTCACGACCTCGCCCTCACCGTGCTCGCCACACCCGAAAATCACGGCGTCAACGTCCACATGGCCAGCCCCGACCCAGACGACCCTCTCGCCTTCGACTTTCGCCTCAAGCCCGGCGTCAATCCATCGTCGAACGCCCTCGCCATCATCCGCATGATGGGAATCGAAGCCTGAATTCAAACCCACTCTTGCCGGTGGTCCGTCCAATCCCGCATACTCATTCCTCCATGCGAACCCTGCTCCTACTCGCTCTCGCCGCTGTCGCAGCCCATGCCCAGGACGTCCATGTCCGCGTCTCCCCTGACGTAAAAACCGGCATCGAAGGCACCACTGAGTTCCCAACTATCCAGATGGCGATGGACCACCACCCCTTCGCCGGCCCAGGCGGCCGGGTCTTCATCGAAATCGCCCCCGGTACCTACCACGAGCGCGTCATCATCACCCAAAACCACAACAACATCACCTTCCTCGGCACAGGCAAATCCCCCGAGGACGTCATCATCACCAACTCCCTCAACGCCAAAACCGCAGGCGGAACCTTCTTCACCGAAACCGTCGAAGTGAACGGCGCCGGCTTCGAAGCCGACAACCTCACCTTCGAAAACACCGCCGGCAACACCGGACAAGCCGTAGCCATCGCCGTCCGCAGCGACCGCGCCATCTTCAAGCACTGCCGCTTCCTGGGCCATCAGGACACACTCTTCGCCGACTACGGCCGCCAATACTACGTCGACTCCTACATCGAAGGCGGCGTCGACTTCATCTTCGGCAACGCCACCGCCGTCTTCGACCGCTCCGAGCTCCACGCCAACGGTCCCGGCTACCTCACCGCCCAGTCCCGCACCTCGCCCGATCAAACCACCGGCTACGTCATCCTCAACAGCCGCGTCACCAGCAGCATCGACCACAGCGCCCCGCCCATGAACCCCGCCACGCCCGGAGCAGCAAGCACCGCCTCCGCCCACAACACCACCGGCCTCGGTCGACCCTGGCGTCCCTACTCTCGCGTCGTCTACATCAACACCTCGCTCCCCGCCGACCTCCGCCCCGAAGGCTGGAACAACTGGAACAATCCCGCCAACGAAAAGACCGCCTACTACGCTGAATCCAACTCCACCGGCCCCGGTGCAAACCCCTCTGCGCGAGTTCCCTGGTCCCACCAGCTAACCCCTGCCGAAACAAAGCCTCTCCTCCCGACACAATTCCTCAGCGGCCCCGACCACTGGAACCCCGAGGCCGAAGCCGCAAAGCTTCCCTGACATGGATCGCCAAATCGAAAAGATTGGCATCGCGTCATCCCCGAAAACATCTAAAGACCGAGTTAGACCCGCACCCGAGCCGGTCTGCCCCTTTCAAAGGAGCGCAGGATGGCAACGACCTCACCCCGCACAATCAATACTCTTCGCATCCGACCTCACTCCTCCTGCGACTTCGTTCAAGCCCTCATGAAGTTGCAGCGAGCCGCGCAGCTAATCACCTCGACGCTGGATCTCGACCCTTTGCTCGACCGCGTCGTCAACGACATCGCCGAATCAATCGGCTGCGTCGAAGTCTCCGTCTGGTTACGCGATCCCAACGGCGACGATATGATCCTCCACGGAGTTCGCGGCTGCTCCCTCTACAAGAAGGGTGCTCGCCTGCAAATCGGTTGCCGAGGAATGGTCGGCCACGTCGCAGCCTCCGGACACATGCGCTACTCCCCGGACGTACTGTTGGACCCCTATTACATCGCCTGTGAGCCCGACACGCGCTCCGAAGTTGATCTGCCACTCAAGGCCGGTGGCGAAGTCATCGGAGTCCTTTCCATCAGCCATAAGGAGATCAATGCCTTCTCCGGCGACCAGCTACAGGTGTTCAAAGCCTTGGCAGGACATATCGCCGTTGCCATAGAAAACGCGCGCCTCTTCAAACACGAACGCCAGGAACGTGAGCGCATGCAAAATGAGGTGCAGGAAGCGCGAGCCGTCCAGCAAGCTCTATTCCTCAAGGCAGTTCCCCTCGTCCCAGGATTCGCGTTCGAAACCGCGTGGCATCCGGCCGGAGTAGTGGCAGGTGATTGGTTCGACTTCATCGACCTGGGCGACGGCCGTTACGGCATCGCACTCGCCGATGTCTCCGGCAAAGGCATGCCCGCCGCACTGCTGATGTCCGCCACACGCGCCATCCTGCGCTCCCTCGCTAAGCTCGACTCTTCGCCAAGCCAAACACTGCTCCGTCTGAACCAGACCCTTTCCGAAGACTTTCCGATGGGCAAATTTGTGACGATGATCTACGCCGTGCTCGATGCCCGCTCGCGCGAAATCACCGTAGCCAGCGCCGGACATCTGCGCCCATTGCTTATCAACGGAGAGTGCGCGTTCCTCGATGTCGACACTGGCCTTCCGCTCGGATTGGGCGCATCGTCCTACCCAGAACACAAAATAAAACTCAAGCCTGGCACCCGATTGCTCTTCTACACGGACGGCATAACCGAAGCCATGAACCGCAACGAAGAAGAATATGGCCCGGCGCGCTTGCTCGAACACTTCCTCCAACCCGACGCCTGCGTAGAAGGATTGATCGAAGAAGTGCAGCGTTTCGGCCACGGATCAGACCGCACCGACGACGCAACCGCAGTACTCATCCGCAGCCGATAAGGCAGCAATCTCACCTACCATTTGGCAACCGAAGGCAGAAGCAGCTACACTCCCCCTGAAAGCTAGAACAGGGGAAAAAACATCAGTGCTAAATCGATTTTCTAGACGCACCTTCGCTCGCCTCTTCGGATCAGCCGCTCTCGCCCCCACCGTACTCCCCGCTCTCTCCGCTCTCCCGGCAGAGGCACAGCCCACAGCGCCCGCTGCTCGCCGCTTCCCGCAAGGATTCCTCTGGGGTTCAGCCACAGCCTCTTATCAGGTCGAAGGCGCCGTCAACGAAGATGGCCGCGGCCCCTCCATCTGGGACACTTTCTCTCATACCCCCGGCAAGATCAAAAATAACGACACAGGCGACGTAGCCGACGACCACTTCCACCGCTACAAAGAAGACATCGCCCTCATGAAGGACCTCGGCCTCAAGACCTACCGCTTCTCGGTCGCGTGGCCCCGCATCTTCCCGCAAGGCACCGGCACGCCCAACCCCAAGGGCCTCGACTTCTACAACCGCATGCTCGACACGCTCCTCGCCGCCGGCATCCAGCCCTACTGCACTCTCTTCCACTGGGATCTCCCCCAGGCCCTCGAAGACAAAGGCGGCTGGCAGTCTCGCGACACCTCTGAAGCCTTCGCCAACTACGCCGGCTATGTCGCCGAGCATCTCTCCGACCGCGTCAAGCACTTCATGACCCTCAATGAGATGAGCTCCTTCGTCGATCTCGGCTACGGCAACGGAGTCCACGCACCCGGCCTCAAGCTCCCGCCGGCGAAACTCAACCAGGTCCGTCACCACGCCGTCCTCGCTCATGGACTCGGCGTGCAAGCCATCCGTGCCCATGCCAAGCCCGGCACCAAAGTAGGCCTCGCCGAAAACGCCACCGCCACCGTCCCCGTCATTGAGACCCCCGAGCACATCGCCGCCACCGCCAAGGCCTATCGTGAGGTCAACGCCGGCTATCTCACCGCCGTCATGGAAGGCCGCTACACCGATGCCTACCTCCACCGTGCCGGAGCCGACGCCCCCAAGTTCACCGACGCCGATATGAAGGCCATCGGCTCACCCGTCGACTTCGTCGGCCTCAACGTCTACAACCCCGCCTACGTCCGCGCCGCCGAAGGCCCCGCCGGCTTCGCCATGGTCCGGCCGCCATCCTCCTTCCCGCACATGATGAGCCCGTGGTTGCATGTCGGCCCCGAGGCCATTTACTGGAGCTCCAAGCTAGCTGCCCAACTCTGGAACATCAAGGAAATTTACATCACCGAAAACGGCGCCTCCTCCACCGACGTCCTTACCCCCGAGGGCCAGGTCTTCGATACCGACCGCGTGATGTTCTTCCGCAACTACCTCACCCAACTCCACCGCGCCGTCTCCGAGGGCGTCCCCGTCCGCGGCTACTTCTGCTGGTCCCTCATGGACAACTATGAATGGGCCGACGGTTACCAATACCGCTTCGGCATCCACTACGTAGACTTCACCACTCAAAAACGAACCCCCAAGCTAAGCGCCCACTTCTACAAAGAAGTCATAGCCCGCAACGGACTCGCCTAAACGCTTCCTCCCATTCGCGCCTCTTCCTGCAATCCTCCAGGAAGAGGCGCAACTCTTTTAAGAGTTGAAGCGTTCAAGCGCATCTCATCACCTGAGATACACTGTTTCGCAGGCTGGCGATGCAATGTCCCAGCGAGGGCCAGGCACCTGAAGGATAGGAGGCTGGATTATGAAGAAATTTTCTTACATCTTGATAGCCCTGTCGCTCATGATCGCGAGCAGCGCTCTCTGTCAGGATGTTCGCTACAACTTCGACAAGGCCAGCGATTTTTCGAAGTTCAAGACCTACAAGTGGGTAACCATCAAAGGCGCCCAGCAACCGGATGAACTTACAGACAAACAGCTTAAGGACACCATCGATGCGGAACTGGCAAAGAAGGGGTTGACCAAGGTCGATTCAGATACCGCCGACCTGTTCATCGGCTATCAAACAGCCATCGGATCGGAAAAACAAGTCACGTCCTTCAGCACGGACATGGGACCCGGCTGGGGCTATGGCCGAGGCTGGTACGGCGGCGGAATGGGAATGGGGACAACCAATAGTACGACCTCAACCATCTACACCGGCCAACTGGTGCTCGATATGTACAACTCAGCGGATAAAGATCTCGTATGGCGAGGAACCGTCAGCAAGACCCTCGATCCGAAAGCCAAGCCCGACAAGCGCCAGAAGAATATGAACAAGGCTATAGCCAAGCTCCTGAAGAACTACCCGCCACCAGTCAAGAGCTGACAAGCTCTCGCAGCCAGAACACAATCCCTCCGACCACCACGCCGGATACCCCATCCTGAGCGCACGATCGCGCAAAGGTTGGGGTGTCAAGCGAAGCTCGATCCCATCCGTCCTACTCCTCCCGCAACGTCTTTGCAGGATCGATTCTCGCAATCCGCAGTGTAGGCACAGTGGTAGCAACAAGCGTTACGGACGCGAGCATCAAGACGACCGCGAAGATAGTAGGCACGTCATAGACGCCCACTCCATAGAGCACGCTATGCATCGCCCGCAACGCACCAACGCATAAGATCAGCCCCAAAACGAGCCCCAGCACCGACGCCCGTACTCCTGGCGCTCCAATATGCACCATGGCCTGACGAACGGTAGAGCCCAGAGCAATCCGAATCCCAATCTCCCGCGTCTTCTGCGCCACAATATTTGCCACCAGTGCAAAGATTCCGACAGCACTCAACAGCAGAGCCAGAGCGGCCATCGCGCTCAGCAACGCCACTTCCACACGCTGCATCGTCAGAGTCTTCGCCAGCAGGTCGCGCATGCCATAGAAGCCCGAGAAAGGGATGTTTGGATCGACGCTCGCCAGCGCGTGTTGCATCTGCGCGGTCAACCCTTCTACCGGTCCGGCTGTACGAACAATCCAACTCGGCTGGAACCACGCATGAACCACAGCGAGCAGGCTAGCCGGCACCTGCGCAGCCGGAATGTACACCGTCTCCTCACCAGTAATAGGCGCGCCAGCATCCACACCCGGCGCAATCGCGACATCTTCGACCATCCCAACAATCATCATGTCCTTATCGAGGTAACGCCCAACCGGATTCTCCCCATGGAAAAATTTCCGCGCAAAGGTCTGGTTGACGATCGCCACTCGCTGCGCATCAGGACCATCCCCTTCGGTGAACGACCGCCCCGACAGCACCGGAACCTGCAACGCCTCGAAGTAGCCAGGCGTGATGTATGTCTCATCCGCTGTAACTTTTTGCCCAGCCTCTTTGCCATCGCGAATTGGCAAAGCCCCCATAATCAATGACCGCTCATACGGCAGACTCAATCCGACCGCAGCATGCTGCACGCCGGGAATCTGCTGCATGGCCAGCGTGCTTTCACGAAGCAGCTTCTGAAAAGCTGCCGGATCGTGATATCGAATATCATCCAGCGACGCCCTCGCGGTCATCACACCCGTCGGATTAAACCCCGGCGGCAAAGTCTGGAGATGAATCAGAGTACGAATGAGCAAGCCCGAAGCTGCCAGCAACACCACAGTCAGGGCAACCTCACTCACAATCAACGCCTGCCGCAGCCGCAGACGGTCACCGCCAACCGCAGCACGGCTGGCAAGCGCAGACCGCAGATCAAACCTCCGCGTCACAAGAGCAGGAAGCATGCCAAAGAGCAAACTAGTCAGCAACGAGATAAGCAGCGTAAATGCCAGCACGCGGCCATCGAGAGGCACGCTCGCGACAGGCAGAAAATGTTCCGGCAGAAGCATCAGCAACCCACGCAAAGCGATGAACCCGGTCGCTACGCCCGCCATCCCTCCCACAACTGCCAGCAGAAGATTTTCAACCCAAAGCTGCTTTTGAATCTGCCAGTGCGAAGCGCCGAGCGCGAGCCGCGTTGCAACTTCAGGCGTGCGCCGCAGCACGCGTACCAGCGTCAGACCCGCAAGATTAGCGCAAGCAATCAGCAGGATGAATCCCGCCGCCACCATCAGCGTCAAAGCCTGCGGCCGCAGCGTCGCCGTCTCGCCCTTCTGAAGCGGCACAGAATAATAGGTCACCTGCGCGCCCGGATTGTTCTCTAATTCATAGCGTTGCGTACGAAGCGACCACGCACGATTGATCTCAGCATCCGCCTGCTGCCATGTCGCTCCATCACGCAACCGTGTAATGGCCTGAAAGTTCGTGCCGCTACCTTCGCCCTTATGGCTCCCCTGAAGCGCCGTATACAGCTCAGCATTCAAAGGAGTAGTCACGCCCTCAGGCAATATCCCGACGACCGTATAAGGCTCTCCTTTCAATAGGATGGCCTGCCCAAGAATATTGCGATCGGAGCCAAAGCTATTCCGCCACAAGCCATAACTCAGAATGGCAGTCTTCGGCCCATTAACACGATCCTCCGCCTCAGAAAAATTACGCCCGGCAACAGGATGGATCCCCAGCACATCCAGATAATGCGCTGAGATGCGCCCTGCCTGAAGGTACTGCACATGAGACCCGGACTGCAGATTGACGCCCGAGTTTCTCCCGCTCGAAACAGCCGACATCAGCGAAGGAACATTGTCACGCAGCAGCTCCCACTGCTCGCCATTCACCTTGTGCCGCTCATCGGCGGGCCTGGTGCCGGTGATTCGCGTATAAATCGTGCCCATCCGCTCCGGATGCGAATAAGGCAGACTCTTCAACATGAGCGCATTCACGATAGAAAAAATCGCCGTGTTCGCACCGATGGAAAGCGCCAGCGTAAGGATCACCGTCACAGTAAAACCGGGATAGCGCCACAACTGACGCGCCGCAAATCTGAGGTTCTGCACTAAAGCATCCATCGACCCATCCCCTTCGAGAAGAGAGCAGCAAAAGACGTATCCGAGAAAATGCTATCGTGCAATACGTTCACATGCCGGTCGAAAGTTCCACCGCAGATTCACTAGAAAAAATGGCCTCAAGAGCGATCCGCGCTCCTCCACCGAAAACAAAGGGACTCGATATCCAAATCACCTCTAGTTCAGGAACATCCCGCATCTGATTTAGTTTTAGTGGTGACAGATGGCCTCGCACTCAAATCCGCTTCCTCCGGCCACAATCCCAACGCCGTCGCCGGCGTTCCTCGCAGACCTATACACCTTCAAGTGGTCCGAGATTCACTTCAGTCTGCCCCTTGTCAGCGCCTCTGCCGTCGCTCTCTGCCTTTTCACCGGCATTCTGGTCGGACACCCCCGTGGCGGCCTCGTCGCAGGCGGCGGAGCCCTCACTATCGGCTTCGGAGCCAATCAGCGAATCGCCGACTCGCGACTCCTGCCCATGATGGCCGCTCTCCTCGCGATGTCCACCAGCACTCTCGCCGGAACGCTCGCCGGACATAACGGCTACGAACTGCTTCTCTTCGCCGCAATCTCCGCCTTCATCTACGGCGTCCTCACAGCGCGCGACGCCGGTCTCTCCTGGGTAGGCCAACAAGCCTCCATCGCTCTGCTAGTGGCCTCCGCCTTTCCCACAGGCCCCCGCTTGGCTTTCATACGTGCCGGTCTCATCATCGCGGGAGGCGTGGTTCAGATCCTCATCACATCAGCGGCCCTCCGTCTCATGCCCGAGCTCGGAAAAAACCTCCTTTCCATTCCCAGGCATGGCCAGGAACTCCTATACCACCTCCGCGATATACGCGAGACGCTCCCTTCTCTGACACAAGAAGAGTCCATCGGCTACACCATCCGCATCGTACTTACCATGCTTGCCGCCACCTGGGCTTACCTTCACATCGGCGTGCAGTCCGGTTATTGGATCCCCATGACCGCACTCCTCGTCCAAAGACCCACCTTCATCGAAACCCTCACTCGCACCACGGCTCGTGTCGCCGGCACTCTCGTCGGAGCATGGCTCTGCAGCCTCCTCATCGCGCACCTCGCACCCAGCCCGGTCGTTCTCGCAGCCATCACCACCCTCTTCGCCTTCTGCACCTTCGCCACCACTTCGGTAAATTACGCGCTCTTCACCACCTTCATCACGGGTTACATCGTCTTCCTGCTCTCTCTCAATCAGATCCCCGGCACCCTCATCGCCCATCGCCGTGCCTGGTGCACCATCGTCGGAGGCCTCATTGCCCTCGTCATTCATATCGATGCCCTGCGTCGCTACCGATTCCCCACCGTCACCTGAAATAGCTCAAAATTGCTAGAATGGTTAAAGTGACTCCCCCCTCCACAATCGAAGAGATCGCCGAGACAACTGCGCCCACGCGGCCAAAGATCGGCTTCGTCTCCCTCGGCTGCCCCAAAAACCTCGTCGACTCCGAAGTCATGATGGGCCTACTTCACCACGCCGGAGGCGAGCTCACCCCCAACGCCGAAGACGCCGAAATCCTCGTCGTCAACACCTGCAGCTTCATCGACTCCGCCAAGCAGGAATCCGTCAACACTATCCTCGAGATGGTCCAGCACAAGCAGCAGAACGGCGGCAAAGCCCAGCGACTCATCGTAGCCGGCTGCCTCGTCGAGCGCTACCGCGACGAAATCCAGAAAAACATCCCCGAAGTAGACGCAGTCGTAGGCACCGGCGAACTCGAAGCCATCCTCACCGCAGCAGGCCTCACCCCAAAACCACAGCCCGCGGCAAATACCCCCTTTACCATCCTCCCGCAGGGCACCCCACAGGCCACGATCCACACCCACGCCATCGGCAAAGCCCAGACCGACGCCGAAGTAGCCCAACTCATCGACAGAGCCCCCAGCGCCGTAAGCCAGCACTCCCGCCCACTAGCCGATCCCGAGCACGACCGCGAGATCGCCCCGCAACTCAGGATCGTGCAATCGCTAGCCGAGACCGGCACCACCCACGGCGACGAACCACTCGCGCACACCGGCGACCACATCGCCCACATCCCCAACGCGGGCACAAAATCCCGCGCAGAAGGCGACCTCCGCCAGCAGCAAGGCCGATTCTCCCGCGCCGCCTGGGACGGAGCCACCGCAGCACTCCCCGAATACCTCTACACCGACGCCACACCACGCATCCTCACCACCCCGCGCGCCAGCGCCTACATCAAAATCGCTGAAGGCTGCGACCACCCCTGCAGTTTCTGCATCATCCCGCAGCTCCGCGGCAAGTTTCGTTCCCGCCGCATGTCCTCCATCATCGCCGAGGCCGAAAACCTCATCGCCCAGGGCGTCCGTGAGATCACTCTCATCGGCCAGGACACCACCTGCTACGGCGAAGACCTCGGCTTCACCGACGGCCTCGCCACCCTACTCGACGCCCTCGCCGTCCTGCCCGGCCTCCGCTGGCTGCGCTTCCTCTACACCTACCCCAACAAGGTCACGACGAACCTCCTCGAGACCATGGCGCGCCACGACAACATCGCCAAGTACCTCGACGTCCCCCTCCAGCACGCCAGCGCCAGCGTCCTCAAGCGAATGAAGCGCGGAGGCAACGCCCAAATCTTCCTCGATCTCATCGAGAAGGCCCGCCGCATCGTCCCCGGCATCGTCATCCGCACCAGCTTCATCGTAGGCTTCCCCGGCGAAACCGAAGCCGACTACAAAGAACTCGAAGCCTTCATCACCGCCGCCAAAATCGACTGGCTGGGCGTCTTCACCTACTCCGACGAAGAGGGCGCAAAGGCCTTCGAACTAGCAGACGAACTCAAAGTCCCCAACCGCACCATCCAGGCCCGCCGCCGCAAGCTGATGAAGCTCCAGCAAAAGATCAGCACCAAAGCCAAAGCCACCTGGGTAGGCCGCGAGATCGACCTCCTCGTCGAGGGCGAATCCGAAGAGACCGAACTCCTCTGGGAGGGCCGCACCTCCCTCCACGCCCCCGAGATCGACGGCAAAGTCTTCATCAACGACTTCGGCCCCCACGAAACCCTGGTCCCAGGAACCTTCTACCGAGCCGAAATCACCGAGTCCCACGACTACGACGTAGTCGCACGCATCCTCGAATAACTCTCGATAATCTAATCCCCATGGCCACCAAGAAAGCTCTCCGCTGCCCCACCTGCCGCACCCTGGTCCTCGAAAGGAACGAAGACTTTCCCTTCTGCAGCGACCGCTGCCGCCGCATCGACCTCGGCAAATGGGCGTCAGGTGACTACAAAATCTCCACCCCCATACAAGACCCAGACCTCCTCGAAGAACTAGCCCGCTCCAACAAAACTCAGCGCCAGAACGACGAAGACTAGCCCGCCACCAAGCCGGCTGCCCCATATCTCGCTTCTGAAATGTGGGCCAGCGCAGCTCGACTGTCTTTCAACCCCTCAAAGTAGAATCACTGTAAAGATGGCCAACCAAATACCCCTCACCAAGCTCCCCGAAAAGAAAACTCTCTGGGCCTGGACTCTCGGAACCTTCTTCGGCGCCGGCCTCCTCAAACCTGGCCCCGGCACCTACGGCTCCATTGCCGCCCTTCTCCTCTGGTTCGGCAGCATCCATCTCCTCCACCCATCGCCTCTCGCGCAAGCCATCGGCACCATCATCGCCGCGATCGCTGTCACCCTGATCGGCATCCCCGCGGCCACCATCGTAGCCCGTGAATCCGGCCGCAAAGACCCGGGCCACGTAGTCATCGACGAAGCTGCCGGCCAGCTCATCGCCCTCATCGCCATCCCCGCAGACTGGAAGCACGCCGCGCTCTCCCTCCTCCTCTTCCGAGCCTTCGACATCCTCAAACCCCCACCCATCCGCCAACTCGAGCGCCTCCCCGAAGGCACTGGCATCATGCTCGACGACGTAGCCGCCGGCATCCTCGCCCTCATCTGCGCCCAGCTAGCCCACCTCTTTTTTTAACTGCTTACCCAAAACCCAAAAGGCACACTCCCAACCTTTCCTCGTATCAGCTTTTATCGTCTTTATCATTGTTACGCCTTTGTATTTGCACCCCATTGGCACAACGCATACCCTAAATCCAGCAATGAGCCTATTCCACCCCACCTCCGCCGACGCCCCACATCTCGACCGCCTCATCCCCGCCGCAGCCATGCCCGGTGGAGAAGTCGAGATCCACGGCACTCATCTCGACCCGCACACCCGCTACATCCCCCACGCCACCATCGGCGACACCTTCGCTCCCGTCACCCTATCCCGCCCCACCCGAGCCGCTGTTCGCATACCCGAGGGCAGCATCTCCGGCGACCTCGTCCTCCACCGCAACGGAGCCGCCTCCAACCCCCTGCACCTCCGCGTAGCGGTCCCAATGGCCGAAAACCTCCACCCCGTGGCCAATCCCGCCATAGACGCCGACGGCAACGTCTTCGCTACCCTCTCCGGCTCCCGCGGCCAGACCACCCCGGTCTCCATCTTCAAAATCCAGCGTGACTTCCAGATCACACCCTTTGTCCGCGACTTGATGAACCCCACCGGCCTGGCCTTCGACCCCGAGGGCTACCTCTACGCCAGCTCCCGCGCCGAAGGCACCGTCTACCGCATCTCCCCCGAGGGAGCCATCTCCACCTACGCCGAAGGCATGGGCATCGCTACCGGCATCGCCTTCGACCGCGACGGCAGCCTCTTCGTCGGCGACCGATCCGGCACCATCTTCAAGATCAATCCCAGCCGCGAAATCTTCGTCTTCGCCACCCTCGAGCCCAGCATCGCCGCCTACCATCTCGCCTTCAACGACGCCGGGACCCTCTTCGTCACCGGCCCCACCACCTCCAGCAACCAGGCCATCCACGCCATCGACCGCGACGGCAACACCACTGTCTTCTACCAAGGTCTCGGCCGCGCCCAGGGCCTCGCCTTCGACGCAAACGACAACCTCTACGTAGCCGCCAGCCTCCACGGCCAGCGTGGCATCGTCCGCATCACGCCCGAACACAAAGCCACCCTCGCCATCTCCGGCCACAACCTCGTTGGCCTGGCCTTTCTTGAAGACGGCTGTGCAGCCCTCGCCACCCGCGACGCTCTCTTCCACGTCGACCTCGGCATCGAAGGCCGCCCGCTCATCTAGTTCTTACGCAGTCTTCTGCACCAGCAATCCGGCAAAGGCCCCACGTACTCCGGCAAACACAACGACCCAGAGCGCTACGGCAAACAGAGCCATCGGCAGCCCTGCGGGCGCCAGGCAAGCATGGAACAGCACAATATTCACGATCACTGGCCCAAGCAGTACAAGAGCCAGCGGAACATAGCGATTGATCAGCAACAGCAGCCCGCCAACCACCTGAAGAACAAACACAACTACCAGATAGTGCGACAGAAACAACGCTCCTATGTACTGTCCAGCCAGCCCAGTCGGAGGCTGCATCGGGATGAAGTGCAGAAACCCATTCAACCCGAACACAAGAAACAGCAGCCCAAGCAAAATACGTGCAACCAAAGTCACGATCTTCATAAACACTCCTCCTGCCCAATCTCGCGACGCATTATGCCGCAACGGCCCTGACCTGCTCCAAAGTTGGCTTCAAAAATTCCCCGCGATCCACAGCGCCCATCATGACCTTCGCCACGCCGCCCGCAGTGACGAACTTCACATCGGTCACGCCAACAAACCCGAGCACCGACCGCAAATAAGGCTCGACAAAGTTCATCGCACCTGCCGGAGTTCCCGGCTCATACACACCGCCGCTGGCCACCAGCACTGTCGCCTTCTTACCCTGCAACAATCCCTGCGGACCGCCTTCGCCATAAGCAAAGGTCTTGCCGCTCCTGCACACTTGGTCGATCCAAAGCTTCAGCGCCGCAGGAATCGAAAAGTTATGCATCGACACGCCGAACACATACTCATCCGCCGCCTGCAACTCGCCAATCAACTCCTCCGACAGTGCAAGCGTTTCCTTCTGCTCCACCGTCCGCCCAGCCTCCGGCGTATACGCTGCTCCAATCCAAGCTGCATCCAGAGGCTTCGGCGCAGACTTACCCAGGTCACGCCCGATAACCTCCCCATCCGGGTGCGCTGCCTTCCACGTCTTCACAAACTCACGCGTTAGCTCGCGGCTAACAGAACTTTCTAACGGACTTGAGTCCACATGCAGTAGAGTAGGCATAATCAAATCTCCTTTTGGCGACGACCGAAGCATAAACAACACTTGTCGCACTTTATAAGACAACATCTGTCGGTTTAAAGATTCTTTTTTCTCCAAAGACCCTCTAATAAGAGAGAAGCCCATGCCGATTTCAGACTGCGAAGTACGAGATCCACGAATCCGTCGCACACGCCAACTCCTTCAGGGAGCCCTCCGCGACTTAATGCAAACAAAGAACTTGGACGAGATCTCCGTTCAGGACATCACTGACGCCGCCACCGTCAATCGCGCCACCTTCTACGACCACTACAACGACAAGTTCGCCCTCCACGAGGCTATGGTCGCCGGCGGCTTCCACAAGCTCCTCCACGAGCGCAACGTCCTTTTCGACGGCACCTGTCCCTCAGCCGCCAGCGCAATCATCCTCGCGGCCTGCGACTACCTCACCCAGATCCATACTGGCGACTGCACCCGCCACAACGCCTTCGAGCCTCTCATGGAATCCGCCATGGTCGCCGCCATCCGCCGCGTCCTCATCGAGGGCGTCCGCGATCATCACGCAAGCCCAGCCCTCTCACCCGAGATGATCGCCACCACCGCTGCATGGGCCATCTATGGAGCCGTCAAGCAGTGGTTCTACACTCCAGACCACCCGCCAGCCGAGGAAGCCGTCCACGCCATTCTGCGACTCATCGCCCCTATCCTCCAGGCCGCAGGCCCGCTGGAGCCACACATCGAAGCCGCCACAGCTCATGCCTTATAACTTGTCGACATATTTTTCATCTCTCCCGAAGCAATTCGAGATAGAGTGAAGGCGTTCGCGCTGTGGAACCCTAAGCTGTTCTAAATCTGCATATTCTTTTGCGGGGAGAGCTAGCGTATGCGCTGGAAGTTGATTCCGTTCCTCGTTACACTGACAATCTTCGGCGTGCAGGCAGCCACGCCTAACGCATCGGCACAAACCGACCAGACCCAAAACACCCCACCCACAGTCGTGACGCGCGACGGAGGCACCGACGAGGTGCTGCAAAGTCTCAACATCCCGCCCATCGCCAAGGCTCCCTTCTCCTTCATGCTTGAAACCGAGTGGATCAGACCTCTGGCCGAGGGCGGCACGTGGACGCTGGCTAACCGGCGGCGGATCGCCCGCGACAGCAGTGGACGCGTCTATCAGGAACGATGGCTGCTCGCACCAAAAGGCAGCAAAATCAAATCGCGAATGTCCTACATTCAGATCGCAGACCCGGTAAATCACACCGCGATGACCTGCAGCGCCAGAAACCACAAGTGCATCCTCGAGCCCTACCGTGAAACCACAGAGATGCTCTACAAACCCTCCCCCGAAAGATCCGGACAACTCCCCAACAACGATGGCACCTACACCCACGAACGCCTGGGAGAAGATATGGTTGCCGGCGCACCGACAATCGGCATGCGTGACACCACAACGCTCAACATCGGTGTCGTCGGCAACGACCGCCCACTCTCCATCGTGCGAGAGTTCTGGTACTCGGAGAAGCTGGGCTTCAACCTGCTCTCCAGCCTCAGCGACGGCAGGTACGGCACCCAGCGCTTCAAGGTAACTGAACTGACTCAGGGCGAACCCGAACCCAGCCTCTTCGAGATGCCCAGCGGCTACACTATGGCCGAATCAAAGCCAGTCGCCTCAGGAGTAGCGTCCCAATAATTGCTTGGTCGATTGCGGACGACGCACAGATGGGAAACCTGACATGAGCCATGCATCGCCGGCCGCACCCACAGGACGGATCGAGCTGAAGCTGCAGAAGGCATCGCAGTTATTCCATACATTGGACCCCTCACCGTTCCGTGAAAGCGACCTCGCACGTGAGGCTGAAGAGTACATCGTCAACTGGGCGCTGGAGCTGCCAAAGACCGTTCCCATAGAAATTGTCATCCATCTCCCCTGTGACGAGTTTTCGCAATCATCCGCATCCGACATCGCCGGCGCAATCAAGGGTTATTTCGCCCATAAGGCCGATGCCATGTCCAGTGAGATGCGCGAACTGTTCAAGACTGGCCGCCTCGCCGCGCTTGTCGCACTCATCGTTCTCTCGTTCTGTCTCGTATCTGCCTGGCTCATCGGGAGCACCCTAAAAGAAGGCCCTCTCTCCCAAATCCTGCAGGAGAGTTTCGTCATCTTCGGCTGGGTCGCGATCTGGCATCCATCGAACATCTTCCTCTACAGCTGGCCCCCGCTCGCACGCCGCCGAAAACTTCTACGACGCCTCGCCGAAGCAACCGTAACAGTCGACGGCGATGCCCCCAACCCTGCCTAGTCTTCGTTTGCTCTTTTGTTTGTCCTTTTGTTTGTCATCCTTCGCCCAAGGCGGAGGATCAGGCAGTTACTTGACATAGAAGATCAGGAAAACACCTGGGCACCCACCGGGGTGTCCTTTTTAGGGAATACAGTGCCCAAACGAAGTCCAGACTCATGCTCTTATAAATGAATACTTTAGGACTTCAAGTCCAGGGAGGGGATACCAGATCAAATCCACAAACAGCCAAAGATGCATAACCTAACAACCGCTGTGTAAAATGGCCCCCTAGACACAAACTTAGGAGATTCAACGCATGTCGAAGCTGACCCCAGGTAAACTCGCCGGACTAAAGGCTGTATCCGACCATCAAGGCGTCATCGCCGCCGCAGCCATGGACCAGCGTGGCTCCCTCCAGAAGTCCCTCGCCAAGGAGCGTGGAGCAGCCGCCGACGCCCACGATCTTGAGGAGTTCAAGACCCTCGTCACCGAGGTCCTCACCCGCCACGCCTCCGCCATCCTCCTCGATCCCGAGTACGGCCTCCCCGCCTCTAAGCACCGCAACGGTAAGGGCCTCCTCCTCGCCTACGAGAAGACCGGCTACGACGCCACCACCCCCGGCCGCCTCCCCGACCTACTCGACGTATGGAGCGTTCGCCGCCTCAAGGAAGCCGGAGCCGACTGCATCAAGATCCTCCTCTACTACACCCCCTTCGAAAAAACCGCCGTCAACGACCTCAAGCATGCCTGGATCGAGCGCATCGGCGACGAGTGCCTCACCCACGACATCCCCTTCTTCCTCGAGTTCGTCGGCTACGACGCCGATGGCGGTGACGAAAAATCCGTAGCCTATGCCAAGAAGAAGCCCGAGATCGTCTCCGGCTCCATGGCCGAGTTCGGCAAGGCCCGCTACAACGTCGACGTCCTCAAGGTCGAAGTCCCCGTCGAAATGACCCACGTCGAAGGCACCCGCTCCTTCAAGGGCGAGAAAGCCTACACCCGCGCCCAGGCCCTCCAGCACTTCCGCGACGCCGAGGCCATGACCCATAAGCCCTTCATCTACCTCTCCGCTGGCGTCTCCAATCCCGTCTTCATCGAGACCCTCGAACTGGCTGGCGAGTCCGGAACCAAGTTCAACGGAGTCCTCTGCGGCCGCGCCACCTGGAAGGACGGCATCCCCATCTACGCCCAGAAGGGCGCCGCAGCTTTCAAGCAATGGCTCGAAACCACCGGCGTCGAAAACATCAATAACGTCAACAACGCCCTCAAAGCCGCCAGCCCCTGGTACCTCAAGTTCGGAGCCAACAGCCTCGCCGAACTCGGCTAACTTAGCACCGTCAAACTGATAAAGCCTCAACTATCAGCAGAAGATAAAGCGGAGCCTGCATTCAGGCTCCGTTTTTCTTTGCAAAGAAGCTTACGAAAGGAGAGCGAGAGATGTCGATTGATACACCACGTGGAGCATCCCGCTCCACCTTCAGCCTGTCTTCATCTACCAGAACTATCCTCCACTCAATGACTCTCGGCCGCGCTCAACCATCGCTTCTCCTGTCTCTCCTGCTCTCTCCCCTCGCTCTGTGCCAAACGCCAGCCGCCACCCTCCCCACCAAAACGCCTCTCCCCGTCCAGACCACCGACCATCTCCCCATGCGCGCCGGCCAGCCCATCCGCGCGGAACTTATCTACCCGGTCTACGCTGACAACACCCTGATCCTCCCCGCGAAGACCATCGTCATCGGCACCGTAACCGAGTTGCGCTCCAACCACTCCCGCCGCGTCAACGCCCGCGTCAACGGCGACTTCACCCCGTACCACATCCCCATCGTCCACTTCACCCAGATCATCCTCGCCGACGGCACCGCGCTCCCCATCGCCACCGGTCCCGCCACCGATGGCGCCCCCATCCTTCGCCTCACCGCCCCCCCACCCCACAAAGGCGGCTTCATTCATAAAGAGTGGGACCAGGGCATGGAGATCCTCCACGAGCAGACTGCCGTCTTCACCGCTCCCGGCAAAACCGACCGCCTCGTGCAGTTCGTCTATCACCAGCTTCCCTACCACCCCGAGCGCATTGAGAACGGCACCGCCTGGACCGTCGAAACCACCGAACCCCTCTCCATCCCACCCCAACTGGCACCAGCCCCCGCCGCCCCCGCCACATCGAAACCAACAGATCCCCCACCGCAAGTAACCACGATCGCAGCCGAAAAGGGAGGCCGCCCCACATGGATCATCCAGGCCTACCTGAGTGACCAGCTGACCTCAGCCACCGCCAAATCGGGTCAGATCGTCCACGCCATCGTCGCCGAGCCCGTCTATAACGCCGACCACACCATAGCCGTACCCGAGGGTGCAACCATCATCGGCGCAATCACGCAGGCAAAGCATGCCCGCTCCTTCGCCCGCGCCGGAGTTCTTCGCTTCGACTTCAAACAGATCGTCCTCCCCGGCGGCCAATCTGAAAACGTCCAGGCAGCCCTCACTGGCGTAGACTCCGCCTCCTCAGGCCAACTGGCCATGGACTCCGAAGGCAACGTCAAACCCAAGCCTCAGGATAAGATCGTCGTCCCACTCATCCTCGCATTCCTCGCCACCCGCCCTCTGGATCAGGATCGCGACGACACCACGGATAGTCTGGCAGGTAAAAATTTCGTCGGCGCCAACGGCTTCGGCTTCGCCGGAAATATCATCGGCCTGGCCGGAGGCTCAGCGAAGATCGCAACCGGCATTGGAGCGTACGGCACCGCAGTCTCCATCTACCGCCGCTGTATAGCCCGAGGCAAGGAAGTCACCTTCGCCAAAGACACCCGCCTGGTTCTGCAAACCACCCCACGCAGCTCCGCCATCCTAAAGCCCGAACCCCACTAGCCTACTCCCCGTACCTCAATCAAGATCGGAGCCGGTTCGCTCAAGCCCCACGATAGCAACGCTCCAAAACAAAGATGCCGCGGACAATATCCGCGGCATCTTTCATTTCCTAAGTTCCCCATATCATGGGAACTTTCGAAGCAGTTCTGTCAGACTCGGAGCTTTCTGCGAACAGCGCCAGTCGCAGCCAACAGACCCGTGCTCAGAAGAGCGATGCTGCCCGGCTCAGGGGTAGGACTGGTGCTCTTAAGACTGCCGTCGGTAACTACCGTGAGATCCAGGGGACCCGTGAGCGTTACTGTTTTGCCGTCGCTGAGATCAGCGCCCGAAAAATTGAAGTTGAGAATAGAAGCCAGCAACTGGGAACCATCCGTGAAATTGATGGTCGTGGGAGTCCAATCGATCTCGCCAGTCGCAGCACTCACATGACCCGTGATTGTGCCGCTACCGTTGACCGTCCCCGTCGTGCCGTTCGGACTGGTAAACGTTAGCAAAATCGAAAGAACATCGTCCGGCGGCATCGGATTGATGTTTCCGTTCCCGCCTTGCGAACTGCTTGCAGTAATCGCCAAGCTATCGCTGTAGACGAAATTAGTGCCGCCTGTAAAGTTGAAAGTCGGATTCTGGAACGATCCAGTAAACGTGATGTCGTTAGTAGTGGTCGAATCGGTAAAAACTGCCGATCCTGCAAAGGTATCTGCATGTGCAGCGATAGGAAGTGCCAAAGCAGAAACAAGGACAAGGGAGCGAATTGAAAGGCCCATTAAGTGGAAAAACCTCCAGAGAACCTCTTAAGACTATGGGAGGTCCATCCGCACGGTCAACGTGAAAGAAATTGGTACAAAGTGGGTAAATTTATTCCCTTCAATACTTGCAGCACTTTACAGGCAGAAGAGTAGACAATTTTCCCACTCACTCCCACTCAATCGTCCCTGGTGGCTTCGAGGTAATGTCATACACAACTCGATTGATCCCCCGAACCTCGCTCACAATCCGGCTCGAGATCGTCCTAAGTACTTCATAAGGCAGGGGAGCCCAATCCGCCGTCATCCCATCCTCGCTCTCCACCGCCCGTATCGCGCAGGTATATGCATACGTCCGCTGGTCGCCCATCACGCCGACACTCTTCACCGGCAACAGCACAGCAAAGCTTTGCCAAACCTTTCGATATAACCCAGCCGCCTTAATCTCCGAAACAACAATCTCATCGGCTTCCTGCAACAAAGCCACCCGATCCGCCGTCACCTCTCCAAGAATCCGCACCGCCAGCCCAGGCCCCGGAAACGGCTGCCGCTCCAAAATCTCCTCCGGCATCCCCAAATCTCGCCCGATCCGCCGAACCTCATCCTTGAACAAGTCCCGCAGCGGCTCGATCAGCTTCAGCTTCATGTTCTCCGGCAATCCACCCACATTGTGGTGGCTCTTGATCGTATGCGAAGGCCCATGCACGCTCGACGACTCAATCACATCCGGATAGAGAGTCCCCTGCACAAGCCAAGCCACCTCTTCTCCAGCCGACTTCTCCGCCTCAAAAATCTTCGCCGCCTCATCATCAAACACCGCGATGAACTCGTTCCCAATCACCTTTCGCTTCTGCTCCGGATCGGTCACACCAGCCAGCTTCGTCAGAAACCGATCGCTCGCATCCACCGCAACGACATTCAGCCCCAGCCCTTCGCGCATCGTCCGCTGCACCTTCGCAAACTCATCCTTGCGCAGCACACCGTTATTCACGAAGATGCACGTCAGCCGATTTCCAATCGCCTTAGCCACCAGCACCGCCGCGACCGACGAGTCCACACCGCCGCTCAACCCGCAGATAGCATGCCCATCACCCACCTGTGCCCGCACTCGCTCCACCGTCGCCTGGATAAAGTGCTCCGGTGTCCAGTCCTGCTTCGCCCCGCAAATCTCCAGGCAGAAGTTCTTCAGCAGCTCCATTCCCTGTCGCGTATGCGCCACCTCGGGATGGAACTGCACCGCCCATATCCGCCGCGCCTCATTCGCAATCCCGGCCACCGCATTCGAAGTCTTCGCCGTCAGCACAAACCCTTCCGGCAGAGCCTTCGCCTCATCGCCATGCGACATCCACACATCCATCGTCTCCGGCAGCCCACGGAACAGCGGAGTCTCGCTCACCACGCTTACCTGCGCATGCCCATACTCCCGCGCCGGAGCCGACTCCACCTTTCCGCCCAAGTGATGCACGACAAACTGCAACCCATAGCAGATACCCAGCACCGGCACACCCATCGTCAGCACCGCCGGATCCGCCGCCGGAGCATCCGCGTCATACACCGAACAAGGCCCACCCGAAAGGATCACACCCTTCGGCTGCAGCGCACGCACCTGCTCAAGCGGCACCGTACAAGGCAGCACGACAGAAAAAACATTGAACTCACGAATACGCCGAGCAATCAGCTGCGTATACTGCGACCCAAAATCCAAAATGACAATCGTTGAGGTATCCACATATCCAGTGTAAACGGCAGCGTCGACACAACCCGTCTCAGTCTAGTTTGGATCCTTCTGTCGCGTATTTTGCACGCCCGTCACAATGCCAATCCCCAAGAGAATAATGCCGCCGGCCACGATGTAGGCTTGTGGGATATGCATCAGATGAGCCAGATAAGCTAAACCAACGATCAGGATCAAATAGCCGATCGCATAAATCCCAAATGACATCGTCTTTCTCCTAAGAAAGAAATCAAAACTCCTGTCTCTTGGATGCGAAATTCAGCCTTACCCACGCAACAAATCTTCGTCTCGCTCATAAGCTCGCCAAAGCTCCAGATACCCCACCAACCGAGCCACATGGAAGAAATCCGAAGCCACCAGATAAAGCACCGTAACTCCCACCCACCACCACACCAAAAACTCCTGTGTCGTCATGCTCTCAAAGGGCAGCGGAGTCGCCGAAAACACGATCGCCAGCACAATCAGCGCGATCTTCACAATCCCCATCACCAGATTGATCTCGACCAGCTTGCCCCTGAGCGGCCCCAACCGAAAAGCCGCACCCAGGCTCTCTTCCACACCCAGTCCGCGCAACATAGCCAGCAGCGGAGCCACACTCAACACCCAGCTCACCACAGCCCACAGCGTAAACAATCCCAGCGTAGCCACGATCCCCAGCGCAAAGTAGCCCACCAGATTCGCCTCGCCACCTGCAGCAATCGGCCCCAGCACCGTAACGTTCGCCGCCCACTGTACGCACAGAAACCACACCACAAAACTCCCGCCCAAAGCCACCACACGAATCGCCTGCAACACCATCAGCGTCACCGGCCGCGCCAACAACCGGCTATCAGCACGCCGTAACACCACCGTCCGCCCAAGCGAAGACACCACTATCCATACAACCAGCAGCAGCGGAACCAGCCACACCGCCACCCGCGTCACCGAAGGCAACAACACCGCCATCGTCTGGGCCAGCGTCTGTGCTGAAGCCATCGGATTCATCACCGTCATCCGCTGCAACGCCGCAAAATCCACCGGCGTCTCCGCCAGAATCCGCATCACCTCATACCACACCAACAACAACGCAGGAATCCCAAACGCCCATCGCCAAGCCACCTCCAACGCGGTCAGCGAAGGCCGCCGCCAGCACGTAGCCAACACATGCACAAACGACTGCATCCCTCGCACCACCCCCGCGGCAGCAACCACATCATCCTGAGGCAACGGCTTCACTACTTCACCACGAGATTTACGAGCTTGCCCGGAACCACAATTACCTTCACCACGGTCTTGCCCTCAATCCGGGCCTTCACCTTCTCATCTTCCAGCGCAGCGGCCTTCACCGTGGCCTCGTCACTACCAGCCGGCACCTTCACCACATTCACCAGCTTGCCGTTCACCTGCACTGGAATCTCAATCTCGTCTTCGCGGGCAAGTTCTTCATTCGCAACCGGCCACGCTGTCCGGAACACGACACCATCGCCGCCAATCTGCTCCCACATCTCCGCCGCAAAGAACGGAGCAAACGGAGCCAGCAGCAATACGAGATTGCGAAACACTTCAGCCACAGCAGCCGCCGAAACTTCAGCTGCATCCATCGCAGGCTCCACCTCCACAAGCTCCTTAATCAGCGTCATAATCGCAGCAATGGACGTATTGAAGTGCCACCGACCACTAAAGTCCTGCGTCATCTTCGCAATCGTCTGATGCAGCTTTCGCAGCACCTTCTGCTCAACCTCCGAGCCGCTGCCTTCTCGTTTACCCGCCGTACGCGCAACCTCCGCATACTTCGTCACCAACCGATGCACCCTCCCCAAAAATCGGCTGATACCCGCCACACCCTCTTCCTGCCACTCAAGATCTCGATCAGGAGGAGCCGCAAACAACGCATACATCCGCGTAGCATCCGCGCCATAGCGAGCAATCATATCGTCAGGCGAAACCACATTGCCCTTCGACTTCGACATCTTCGCGCCATCCTTGATCACCATGCCCTGCGTAAACAACCGCTCCGCAGGCTCATCGTTCTTGACCAATCCCAGATCGCGCATCACCTTCGTCCAGAACCGCGAGTAGATCAAATGCAGAATCGCATGCTCCACCCCCCCGATGTACTGGTCGATCGGGAACCAATAATTAGCCTTCTCACTCGCAAACGGAGCCGCATCATTCTTCGCATCCGTATACCGGTAGAAGTACCAACTCGAATCGACGAACGTATCCATCGTGTCTGTCTCTCGCCGTGCAGGGCCGCCACATACTGGACAAGTCGTATTCACAAACTCCGCAACCCTACCCAGCGGAGACCCACCCTGCTGCGTAATCTCCACCTGCGGCGGCAAAACCACCGGCAAAGCACTCTCCGGCAAAGCGACCACGCCACCCGGCTCCAACCCCGCGTGCCCATTCTCGCAATACACCATTGGGATCGGCGTACCCCAATACCGCTGCCGACTCACACCCCAGTCCTTCAAACGATATGTAACCGTAGCAGTACCAAACCCCTTGGACTGAGCAAATGCAGCCATCTTCTGCTGCGCCTCAACACACCCCAACCCAGTCCATTCACCCGAGCCAATCAGCACAGCATCGTCTTCCGCTGTATAAGGCAGTGCAGGCTCATCCCCACCAGCCTTAGGCGCGATCACCCGCCGAATCTCTAACCCATACTTCTGCGCAAACTCAAAGTCCCGCTCATCATGCGCGGGCACACTCATAATCGCGCCCGTCCCATAGTCAGCAAGAATGTAGTTCCCCACCCAGATCGGCACGCGCTCGCCATTGAATGGGTTCACCGCGAACCGTCCCGTATCCACGCCATGCTTCTCGATGGCCCCCACATCACCAGCCTCGCGAGCCCTCTGCTGCTCCGCCAGCAACCCATCGATCTTCGCAGCCATCGCAGCATCCTCCGCGGCAAAGGCCTTAGCCACAGCATGCTCCGGAGCCAGTTGCACCGAAGTCGCTCCAAAGATCGTATCCACCCGCGTCGTAAATACCGTAATCTTCGCGCAGCCCGGAGCCTTCACATCGCCATCCACAGCGAAGTCCACCAGAGCACCCTCACTCCGGCCAATCCAATTCCGCTGCATCGTCCGGACCTTCTCCGGCCATCCATCCAGCTTGTCGAGCCCATCCAGCAACTCATCCGAATACTTCGTAATCCGCAAAAACCACTGCGTCAAATCCCGCTGCTCGACAATCGTGTCCTCATGTCGCCAGCATCGCCCCGCGACCACCTGCTCATTCGCCAGCACCGTCTGACAATCCGGACACCAGTTCACCTTGCTCTTCTTCCGGTAAGCCAACCCGGCTTCGAACATCTTCACAAAGAACCACTGGTTCCACCGGTAGTAATCCGGCAGGCAAGTCGTCACCTCGGTCGACCAGTCGTAGCTCAACCCCATCCGTCGCATCTGCTTCCGCATCGCCTCAATGTTCGCCAGCGTCCACTCCCGCGGCGGCGTATTGTTCTTCAGCGCCGCATTCTCCGCTGGCAACCCAAAGGCATCCCAACCCATCGGATGCAGCACGTTATACCCCCGCATCCACATATGCCGCGCCAGCGCATCGCCAATCGCATAGTTCCGCACATGCCCCATGTGCAACTGCCCACTCGGATACGGCAGCATCTCCAGGCAGTAATACTTCGGCTTGCCTGAATCATGTCCTTCCGCCGCATACAACGACGCATCCGCGTCCCACCGAGCCTGCCACTTCGGCTCAATCTCGGCCGGGTTATACCGCTGCAGCTGGCTCGGTTCCACAGTCACGCTATCGCTCATCTTTGCGGTTTTCCCGCCGTTTTCACTGGAAATGATCTTCGACATACTCTTTAGATTGTACCCGTCCACGTTCCAGTTCCGAAAAACGCGCACTCCCCCACTTGCATTGCGTCCCTCAAGTCTCTATACATGATTCGGCAACTCAGAATCGAGCGTGAGACGTGGACAAGCGACAGTTCCTCAAGACCTCCGGCTCTCTCGTCACCGGCACCCTGCTCTCGCGCTTCGTCTCCGCCGAGCAGCAGTCCGCCACTCCCCGCACCAACTGGGCCGGAAACTACACCTTCCACACCAACAATCTCCACCAGCCCAGCACCATCGAAGAAGTCCAACACATCGTCAAAACCACCCCCAAACTCCGAGCCCTCGGAGCCCGCCACTCCTTCAATGGGATCGCCGACAGCACCGAAAACCAGATCTCCCTCAAGCAGCTAACCCAAATGGACCTCGACGCCAAATCGCGAACCGTCACAGTCGGAGCCGGAGTTACCTACGGCCAACTCGCTCCCTACATCGACTCCCGCGGCTACGCCCTCCACAACCTGGCTTCCCTCCCGCACATCTCCGTCGTCGGAGCCTGCGCCACCGCAACCCACGGCTCCGGCAGCGACAATGGCAACCTCTCCACCGCCGTCTCCGCCATGCAGATCGTCACCCACGACGGCTCCATTCACACCATCACCCTCGCCCAAAACCCCGACATCTTCCCCGGAGCCGTAGTCCACCTCGGCGCCCTCGGCGTCCTCACGGCCATCACCCTCGACGTCCAGCCCACCTACCAGGTCGCGCAGTTCGTCTACGAAAATCTCTCCTTCGACCACCTCGAACACCACCTCGACGAAATCTTCCTCAGCGGCTACAGCGTCAGTCTCTTCACCGACTGGCAAAACCACCGCGCCACCCAGGTCTGGATAAAAAAACGACTCGACTCTCCCGCAACTGCCTCTGCCCTGCCCGCCAGCCCAACCTTCTTCGGAGCCAAACTAGCCACCCAAAAACTTCACCCCCTCGCCGGACACTCCGCCGAAAACTGTACTGAGCAGCAAGGCATCCCCGGCCCCTGGTATGAGCGCCTCCCGCACTTCCGCATGAACTTCACCCCCTCCAGCGGCGCCGAGCTACAAACCGAATACTTCGTCCCCCGCGACCGCGCCTACCCCGCCATCCTCGCCGTCGAGCAGCTCCGCGACCGCATCACGCCTCACCTCTTCATCACTGAGCTCCGCACAATAGCCGCAGACAACCTCTGGCTAAGTACCGCCTATCAGCGTCCATCCCTGGCCATCCACTTCACATGGAAACCGGAGTGGCCCGATGTCCAGAAGGTTCTGCCTCTGATCGAAGAAAAACTAGCTCCCTTCAACGCCCGTCCCCACTGGGCCAAACTCAACACCATTCCACCCTCAACCATCCAGCATCTCTACCCCAAGATGCCCGACTACCAAGCCCTGCTCAAGAGCCACGACCCTCAAGGCAAATTCCGCAACCAGTTTATCGACACAGAAATCTTTGGCGCCTGAGCTACCTGTACCCTTTTCCCCAAATGTAGTCGTATCTCACAGTGAAGCCGCCGAGGGACGGGCCGTTTTTATGGGACACTGCTTTGGCGTATGCGAAGGTGAATGAGTTTCGAGAGTTTGGTGCGACGACCAACTCGCTGCCGACGATGAAATTTCGTTGCGAATCGTTTTGGTCGATGCCGCTGACAGTGGTGTCACCGCGAGACGAGTACCGCGTATCAAGGGAGGCCCATACGGTGTCGTTAAAGGTGTAGCTGATATGGCCCTCGAGGCCGAGCAGACCCCGCTGCCGCAAGACTTCCACACCACGATAGCGGTTGTTGTTTGTGTAGAGATAGGTGTTGGCGTACGCATCGAACACCCAACGCTGCTCAGGACCGAACGGCTTCGAGACGGCAACCTCGGGCTTGAACGACCATCGACCGGAGCCAAGGTTGAGTATCTTGTTGGAATCGTATTGGCCGGTGGGCGCCGTGGTGGAGAGGCTCAGGCCGATAGAAGTAGTCGTCTCGGCGTTTGCGAATTCCTCCGGGCTGAGCGCCGGGCCTCCCTTGAGCAATATGCCTGCGCTGTAGCCGGAGTCGCCGGTACCGGTGGTTGATCCACTGATATCTGTGCCGGTGATTGCACCGTTAAGGTTGGCGATGGGGACACTGGCTTCCGCCCAGGCCGTGCGATGAAGAAACGAGAAATAGCGCGTATAGTCGATGAGTCCTTGATTGAGATTGAATTTTGCTCCTGAGACGATGAACGAAGTATCGATGGAAGTATTGGAGCGAACATAGGCGTAGGCCAGCTCGAGCTGATTGATCCCCACGGGAGTGTTCTGGTAGTTTCGCGGGTCGGTGAATTGGGCGCAGGCGTGAGTATGAGCAGCTAAAGCAGCGCCGAGGATGAGCAGTCGCTTATCCATGATGGCTGTTGGCGAAACTCGGGCTTAGCAGAAAGCAGTGGACGTGCCGCATCGTAGTGCCCTCGCAGTCAGGAGTATTTGATATGCGTCTTCGGAACCGTTCCCTCCATACAATCGTCGGTTGCGCGCTGGTCTTATCCGCTGCTGGTGGAGCGCAGGAACACCAAAATACAGAACACACATGGGATTACAGCACGACGCGAGGCCCCAGTCATTGGGGGGATCTTAAACCGGAGTTTGCTCCGTGCAAGAATGGGCATCGCCAATCGCCTATCGATATCCGCGGTCCGGTAAAGGCTGACCTTCCGCCGATTCAGTTTGATTACAAACCTTCGCCGTTGAATATCGTCGATAACGGCCACACAATTCTGATTACTTACAGCCCCGGAAGTTTTATCACAGTTGGTGGCAAGCGATACGAGCTGAAGCAATTCCATTTTCACAGGCCGAGCGAGGAGAAGATCAACGGCAAGCGGTATGACATGGCGGTGCATTTAGTCCACGCGGATGAGAAAGGCAATGCAGCCGTAGTCGCGATTCTGTTGGAGAAGGGGGAAGGCAATGATCTGATCGGCAGATTATGGAAAGACATGCCGAAGGAAAAAGAAAAAGTCGAATCCGAGAAGGATGTCCAGATCGATGCGGATGGGCTGCTTCCCCCCGATCACAGCTACTACACCTTTTTGGGCTCCCTTACTACTCCTCCTTGCAGTGAAGACGTGACGTGGTTCGTGCTGAAACATCCCGTGTCCGTTTCGGCTTCGGAAATCGAGCAGTTCTCGAAGCTGTACAGGAACGACGCGCGTCCAACGCAGCCGCTCTATGGCCGTGTCGTATTGGAAAGCAAGTAGGAGCGTGACGATTGTTGGCCATCGGTCACTCTGAGACCGAGAAATCGCTCCCATGACAAATCGCGAGAGCTAAGGGTGTACTCTCAACGTGACGTAGCGCGACCGAACGGCAAATGAGTTCTATTTTTATGGATAAAGCCGGATAGTTGATATGCGTTCCTGTTCAAAGGCACTCTGGGCGAGCTCTCCCCTCATCGCCCTTCTACTGACTTCCTGCGGCGGAGGCTCCAAACCTGCACCCGAAGCAGACTTTTCCTTGTCAGCCACGCCAACAACCGTCACCCTTCTTCCCGGCGGAACCGGACAACAAATCAGCATCAATGCCGCTCCAGTAAACGGTTTCGCGAGCATGGTATCCGTTGCGATTACAGGACTCCCCAGCGGCGTCACAGCGCAACCATCCATGCTCACCCTCTCTCCCGGAACCGTGCAAACCATAGCTCTGACGGCGTCCGCCACCGCTCCAGCTGGCAGCGTAATGCTTACCCTCACCGCAACCTCAGGAATGCTCTCGCATACTGCCGCAGTGACCGCAACCATCTCTCCGGCGCCCGACTTCACTCTGACGCTGTCACCAACATCGCTATCCATCACAGCTGGCGCAACAGGATCTCCAGTCAGCATCATCGCGAATCCACAAAATTCCTTTACCAGCACCGTCGCCATCGCCATAGCCGGCCTGCCCACCGGAGTCACCGCAACCCCGTCAACCCTCACTCTCTCTCCCGGTACCGCGCAGAGCACGACATTAGCCGCAGCACCTACTGCAGTCGCAACCACCTCAACAGTCACATTCACCGGAACCTCCGGCAACCTCACTCACTCCACCCCGCTCGCCTTGACCGTACAAGCCGCGCCTACACCCAGTGCGCCAGACGTGACCACCTATCACTACAACATCGCGCGCGACGGACTCAACGCACAAGAAACCATCCTTACGCAGAGCAACGTAAACTCCACTCAATTCGGTAAGATCGGCTTCGACGCCGTCGACGGCAAAGTTGACGCCGAACCCCTTTACCTCGCCAATGTGACCATCAATGGCCAGCCTCGCAATGTCCTCTACGTTGCAACCGAACATGGCAGCGTCTACGCTTTCGATGCCGACACCACTGCTCAACTCTGGAAGACCTCAGTCCTCGGTAGCGCCGAGACAACGAGCGACGATCACGGGTGTTCACAAATCACGCCCGAGATCGGAGTCACCGCAACGCCCGTAATCGACCGCAAACAAGGACAAAACGGCACGCTCTTCACCGTCGGCATGAGCAAGGACGCAACCGGCGCATATCACCAGCGCCTGCATGCACTCGACATCACCACTGGAGCGGAGATCACCGGCAGCCCAACCGAAATCACCGCAACCTATCCCGGCACAGGCGATAACACCCAAAACGGCAACGTAGTCTTCGATCCTGCCCAATACGCCGAGCGAGCAGCGCTCCTCCTCCTCAACGGCAATATCTACATGGGCTGGACCTCGCATTGCGATCTAGGCCTCTACACCGGCTGGGTCATGGCCTACAGCGAGTCAACCCTACAACAAACGCAGTTATTAAACCTCACCCCGAACGGCCACGAGGGCTCCATCTGGATGAGCGGCGGTGGTATAGCAGCCGACAGCCAGGGCAACATCTATCTCCTCGATGCCAACGGCACCTTCGACACAACCCTCGATGCCAACGGTTTCCCCACCAAAGGCGACTACGGCAATGCCATGGTAAAGCTCTCGACAACTGGCAAACTCGCAGTAGTCGATTACTTCGACATGTACAACACCGAATCAGAATCCAACGAAGATCTCGATCTCGGCTCCGGCGGCCCCCTACTCCTGCCAGACCAGGCCGACGCAAATGGGATCGTGCATCATCTCATCGTGGGCGCAGGCAAAGACAAGAACATCTATCTCGCCGACCGAGACAACCTCGGCAAATTCAATCCCGCCACCGACCCCATGGACAGCAACATCTACCAGCAGCTCACCGGTGCGATGGCCGGCCTCGTCTATTCCACACCTGCCTACTTCAATGGCGTGCTCTACTACGCAGCCGACGGCGACAACCTAAAGGCTTTCCCTCTGATCAATGCACAAATGGCACTCAGTCCATCCAGTCAGACCACAATCAAATTCCCGCATCCCGGGCCCACGCCATCGATCTCCGCCAACGGCACCCAGAACGGCATCGTTTGGGCCCTCGAATCCAGCCTCACAAGCCCTGGCGTCCTACACGCTTATGACCCAGCTAATCTCGCGCACGAGTTCTACAACAGCAATCAAGCCGCCAACGCACGCGACGCCTTCGGCAACGGAAACAAATTCATCACCCCAATGATCGTCAACGGCAAAGTCTACGTCGGAACCCAGAACGGCGTAGCCATCTTCGGCCTACTGCCAGCTACCCCACAGCCAGCGTTCGCAACACCCCAACATTCCTCGCCTTACAAATAAACG